>ENA-UEQL01000034-UEQL01000034.1-human-gut-metagenome-genome-assembly--contig:-NODE-34-length-62268-cov-8.199611_pt1 | contig 62268 bp, 60 predicted proteins | sample MGYA00242905_ERZ507926 | MGnify/ENA primary metagenome ERZ507926 (study PRJEB26167, sample SAMN06115531) | human gut metagenome | host: Homo sapiens | place: China:Henan | collected 2015-09-09 | study...
TCGTTACAATCCCTCCGTCTTTTTGCTGCGCAAAAATCCACCTCCCTTTGCACAAGGGAAGCTTCATCTTCTCCACCACGCGGAGGGATCGTCTTGAGGAACGGACTTACTTTTTTCATCATCAGCAGAATTTTGTATTCCCACGCCCAACTCGCATAGTTCCCTCTGACGAGGGAACTGGCGAGCGCCAGCGAAACTGCGGGAAAGATACCTGTTTCGCCAACCAAAGCCACTCAACCTTTTCTCTCCCCTTCGGCATAACTCACACTGTGCCACTTTTCTTTACACATTCACCCATCTCAAAGGAGGATACCCCATGCTGGACGATCGTTTGCTGTGTGCCGCGTCGCTGGTGCGCCCGGGCAGCCGGGTAGCGGACATTGGCACCGACCACGCGTATTTGCCCCTGTATCTGGTGGAACAGGGCCTTTGTCCGTCGGCGATCGCCTCGGATGTGCGCCCGGGTCCCGCCGACAGCGCCCGCCGTCATGTCAGCGAGGCGGGGCTGTCCGACCGCATTATGGTGCGGCTGGGCGACGGTCTTGTGGGCATCGCCCCCGATGAGGTGGACGATATTGTGATCGCCGGCATGGGCGGCGAAACCATCGCCGCCATTTTGCAAACCGCCCCTTGGGTCAAAAGCGACCGCTACCGGCTGGTTTTGCAGCCGATGACCCGCTCGGAACAGCTGCGCCGCTGGCTGTTGACAAACGGATTTACATTGTTGACCGAGCGCGTGACACAGGACGGCAAGCATCTATATACCGTTATCGCCGCCGCCTACACCGGTGCGCCGCCGGTGACCGAAGAAGTCGCCTATTATCGCGGCGCGCTGACCGGCGAAGACGGCGCAGCATTCTTAGCCAAAGAGATCGTGCGGCTGAAAAAGCAGCAAGCCGGCTGCCGCGTATCCGGCAACCAACCGCAAGCCGATCGGCTGCAGCAACTGATAGAGCAATTGGAGGGATCGCTATGACCATACGCAAACTGATGGCGTTTTGGGAACAACGTGCGCCGCTGGCGCTGGCGGAAGAATGGGACAATCCCGGCTTGCTGGTCGGTGACCCCGACGCAGAAGTGACCGGTGTACTGACCACGCTGGACATTACGCTGCAGGCGGTGCTGCAAGCGGCGCGCACCGGCGCCAACCTGATCATCAGCCACCATCCGGTGATCTTTTCGCCGCTGCGGCGGCTGACCGCGGACAGCGTGCCGTATCAACTGGCACAGCACGGCATCGCGGCGCTGTGTCTGCACACCAATTTGGACAAAGCCGCGGGCGGGGTCAACGATACGCTGATTGCAGCACTGGGATGGCCCGCCGCCACCATGGCAGCGGACGGGCTGTGCCGCGTGGTAACGCTGCCCGCTCCCCTCGCCCCGCAGGATTTTGCCGAAGCGATTGCCCGACGGCTGAACACCGCCGTGCGGGTATATACCGGCGGGCGCTCTGTATGCACCGTTGGCGTTTGCAGCGGTGCGGGCGGCGACTGTCTGTTGCCGCTGAGCGAGCAGGTGGATGCGGTGCTGACCGGCGAGATCAAGCACCACGAATGGCTGGCGTTCGCTGCGGCAGGCATCACCGCGGTGGAGGCGGGACATTACGCCACCGAGATCGCGGCGGCGGATGCACTGCGGTACGCCATGGCCGAGGCGTTTCCGGCGCTGCGGGTGGATGTCTTTGCGCAGCCCGCGCCGTACCGGACGATCGAGGTTTTACAATAATGATCGTCCGCACACACCCGCGGGCGACACGCCGCCAGAAAGACGAGGTAGAACGCAATGGCACTTGACGGCATTTTTTTGCATAATATTTGGCGCGAGCTGCACCAAACACTGGCGCAGGACGCGCGCATTGATAAAATCCACCAGCCCTCGCGGGAGGAGCTGGTGATCGCGCTGCGCAGCCGACAGGGCAACCGCAAGCTGTATTTGTCGGCGCGGGCGAACTCGCCGCGCATCCACTTTACCGATCGGGTTCCCGAAAATCCCGCCGCCCCGCCGATGTTTTGTATGCTGCTGCGCAAGCGGCTGACCGGCGGACGGCTGGTGGGGCTGCGCCAACCGGGGCTGGAACGCGCGCTGTATCTGGATTTCGACTGCGTAAATGAGTTGGGCGATCTGACCCGGTTGACGCTGGCGGTGGAGATCATGGGGCGGCACAGCAACATCATTTTGGTGGACACGGACGGCACCGTGCTGGACGCGATCAAGCGGGTGGACTGGGATATGTCCTCGGTGCGCCCCATTCTGCCGGGACTGCCCTATGCCGCGCCGCCGCTGGCTGCCGGGCGCATCGACCTGTCCCGCGACACACCGGAGGAGCTGCTGCACGCGGTGCAGCGCGGCGCAGACGGACCGTTGTCTAAGGCGCTGCTCGGCGTATCACAGGGGTTGTCTCCCCTCATCTGCCGCGAAATGGCGCACTACGCCACCCGCGGGGCAGACACGCCGGTGTCGGCGCTCACCGCCGAGCAGCAAGAGCGGCTGCTGGCCTACGCCAACCGGCTGAAAACCATTGTGGACACCGGCGAAGGCGCGGTGCCGTATCTGCTGCTGCGGGACGGCGCACCGCTGGATTTCAGCTTTTTGCCCATCACACAATACGGCTTATCGGCGGTCGGGCACGAAGTGGACAGCTTTTCGCAGCTGCTGGATTCGTTTTACGCCGACAAGGACGAAGCCGAGCGCATGAAACAGCGCTCCCACGATGTGTTGAAGCTGCTGACCAACGCGAGCGACCGCATTACCCGCAAGCTGCAGCACCAGCGGGAGGAGCTGAGCCAATCCACCAAACGCGAGCAAAGCCGCCTGTACGGCGATCTCATCAACGCCAATCTGCACGCGATTCCCAAGGGCGCGCGTCAGGCGGAACTGATCAATTACTACGATCCTGCTTGCGCCACCATCACGGTGCCGCTGGATCCGGCGCTGTCCGCTTCGGCGAACGCGCAAAAATACTACAAGCAATACCGCAAGGCGCAAACCGCCGAGCAGATATTGACCGAACAGATCGCCGCAGGCGAACAGGAGCTGACCTACATCGATTCGGTGTTTGACGCGCTGTCCCGCGCGCACTCCTATCGCGATCTGTCCGAACTGCGGGAAGAGCTGGCGGCGGGCGGGTATCTGCGGCGCAGCGGCAGCCGGCAAAAGCCGCCGCCCCCCACCAAGCCGATGGAGTTTGTGTCGGATGACGGCTTTTTGATCCTGGTGGGGCGCAACAACCTGCAAAATGACCGGCTGACCACCAAAACCGCGCGCGGCAGCGACATTTGGATGCACACCAAAAACATTCCCGGCTCGCATGTCATCGTGGTGACCGAAGGGCACACGCCCCCCGATCGCACGCTGGAACAAGCCGCGATGCTGGCGGCGCTGCATTCGCGCGCGGCGCAGTCGCGGCAGGTGCCGGTGGACTACACCCCCGCCAAATTTGTGAAAAAGCCGAACGGCGCCAAGCCCGGCATGGTGATCTATACCACCAACCAAACCGCCTATGTCGACCCCGATCCGGTGCTGGCAAAGCGGTTGCAGAAATAGGGAAATCATGGTATACTGATGGGTGTTTTCCGATACGATAAACCGAAAGGCGGGAAAAAGGATGGACATTTTGGTGGGCGACCGGCTGGAAATGAAAAAGCCGCACCCCTGCGGCTCCTGCATATTTGAAGTGCTGCGGGTGGGGATGGATTTTCGGCTGAGATGCGAAGGCTGCGGGCACGAATTCATGGCGCCGCGGCTGAAGATCGAGCGCCATATCAAAAAAATCCATCGCTGAACCGGAAAGGAGGCCGCTGTCATGTTTGACCAACTGGCACAAGTCGAAAAACGCTATAAAGAAATCGAGCAGCGGCTGTATGACCCCGCTGTGGTGTCACGCGTGGACGAATACCAGAAGCTGATGAAGGAAAGCAGCGAACTGGCGCCGCTCGTGCAAAAATATCAGGAGTATAAGGCCGCCAAGCAACAGGGCGAGGACGCGCTGACGCTGTTGGACGGCGGCGGATTGGATAAAGAGCTGCGCGCGCTGGCGGAAGAAGAGCTGGCGGACAGCAAAGCAAAGGTGGCCGCTTGCGCGGAGGAGTTAAAGCTGTTGCTGCTGCCCCGCGACCCCAACGACGACCGCAATGTCATCATGGAGATTCGCGGCGGTGCGGGCGGCGAGGAATCGGCATTGTTTGCCGCGTCGCTGTACCGGATGTACACCATGTACGCCGAGTCCAAGGGCTTTTCCACCGAGGTGGTCAGCTGCAATGAAACCGAGCTGGGCGGTTATAAAGAAATCAGCTTTATGGTGTCCGGTCAGGGTGCATACAGCCGGCTGAAATATGAAAGCGGCGTGCACCGTGTGCAGCGGGTGCCGGAAACCGAATCCGGCGGGCGGGTGCATACCTCCACCACCACGGTGGCGGTGCTGCCCGAAGCGGACGAGGTGGATGTGGACATCAATCCCGCCGATCTGCAGATCGACACCTTTCGTGCCAGTGGCGCGGGCGGACAGCACATCAACAAAACCGAATCCGCCATCCGCATCACCCACCTGCCCACCGGCATGGTGGTGGAATGCCAAGATGAGCGCAGCCAGTTCAAAAACAAAGACAAGGCGATGCGGGTGCTGCGTTCCCGCTTGCTGGAGCAAAAACAGGAGGAACAGGCCTCGGCCATCGCGGCGGATCGCCGTTCCCAAGTCGGCACCGGCAACCGCAACGAGCGCATCCGCACCTACAACTTTCCGCAAGGGCGGGTAACCGATCACCGCATCGGGCTGACCCTGTACCGGATCGACGCGATTATGAACGGTGATCTGGACGAGATCATCGACGCGCTGATCACCGCCGATCGGGCGGAAAAATTACAAGCCGCGGGGGATCGTTCATGAACAGCTATCAAACCCGGTTGCTGACCGACGCACCGGAGGATATTGCGTTTGCCGCGCAGTGTTTGCAGCGTGGCGAGCTGGTCGGTATGCCGACCGAAACCGTATACGGACTGGCGGCGGACGCGACCAACGAAGCCGCTGTCGCCCGTATTTTTGAAGCCAAGGGACGTCCGCAGGACAACCCGTTGATCGTACATATTGCGCGGTTTGAGGAGATGGAACCGCTGGTGACGGCGATTCCCGACACGGCGCGGCGGCTGGCGGATGCCTTTTGGCCGGGACCGCTGACCATGATCTTGCCCCGCTCGCCGCGTATTCCCGCCAGCGTCAGCGCGGGGCTTGGCACCGTAGCGATCCGGATGCCGTCGCATCCGGTGGCGCGGGCGCTCATCACCGCCAGCGGGCGACCGCTGGCAGCACCGTCCGCTAATCTGTCCGGCAGCCCCAGCCCCACCACCGCCGCCCATGTGATGGCGGACATGGCGGGGCGTATCCCCGCCATTATCGACGGCGGTGCCTGCCGGGTGGGGGTGGAATCCACCGTGATCACGGTGAGCGACGACGAGGTGCGGCTGCTGCGGCCCGGCGGCATCACCCCCGCCATGCTGCGTACGGTGGTGTCCACCGTCACGGTGGATCCGGCGGTGACCCATCCGCTGGCGGAGGGCGCTCATGCCGCTTCGCCGGGGATGAAATACAAGCATTACGCGCCCAAAGCCAAGGTGACGCTGGTCAAAGCGTCGCCCGCGGCGTTTGCGGCGTTTGTCAACGACAAAGCCACCGCCCAGCCGCAAGGGCTGATGGCGCTGTGCTTTGATGGCGAAGAGGGGGCGCTGACCGTCCCCTATCTGACATACGGCCGCCGCGACGATGCCGCCGACCAGGCACACCGCCTGTTCGACGCGCTGCGGCAGCTGGACGAACGCGGCGCGGCGCGGGTATATGCCACCTGTCCTTCGGAGGAAGGCGTGGGGCTGGCGGTATACAACCGCATTTTGCGCGCCGCCGGATTTGAGGTGATCTCTCTTGACGGATAAAGTATATGTGGTCGGCTTGACCGGACCCACCGGCTCCGGCAAAAGCGAAGTGGCGCGTGTTTGGAAAAACGAGCATTTCCCGATGATCGATGCGGATGTGCTGGCGCGCCGGGTGGTGGAGCCGGGGCAGCCCGCTCTGCAACAGCTGGTGGAGGAATTTTCGGAAGATATTTTGCAGGATGACGGCACGCTCAACCGGCGGCAGCTGGCGCGGCGCGCCTTTGCCACGCCGGAGGACACGCAAAAACTCAACGCCATCACCCATCCGTATATTCTGGATCTGACCCATCACATCCTGATGCAGTTTGAGCAGATGCGGGAGCGACTGGCGGTGATCGACGCGCCGCTGCTGTTTGAAACCGAGCTGGACGCTGTCTGCGACCTGACGGTGGCGGTGGTGGCTCCCGCCGACAAACGGCTGGAGCGCATCCGGCTGCGGGACGATCTGACCGAGGCGCAGGCGCGCGCCCGCATGGCTGCCCAACAGAAGGACAGCTATTACACCAGCCGTGCCGCCATCACGCTGCACAACGACGGTGATCTGGATCAGCTGCGGCAACAGGCGACGGAGCTGGCTGCCCGTATTCGGGAGATGGCGCGATGACCAAGGCACAAAAGCAACAGCAAAAAAAGCGGCGCATCCGCGCTGCCATCCTCATCGTGATCGTGCTGGCGGTGGTCACCACGGTATGTGTGCTGGCACTGCACAAGGGCTACGATCATTTCAGCAAAACGGTGTATCCGCTGCCCTATCGTGAATATGTGGAAAAATACGCCGCAGAATATGGAGAGGATCCCTCGCTGGTGTATGCAGTGATGTCCACCGAAAGCTCGTTCGATGCCGAAGCCGTGTCCTCGGCGGGGGCGATGGGGTTGATGCAGCTGACAGACAAAACCTTTGAATGGGCACAAATGCGCATGGGCACGCAGGATAAAGGGCTGACCGACGACGATCTGTTCAAACCGGAGATCAACATTCAATACGGCACCTATGTGCTGCATCTGCTGCGGGAGGATTTTGACCGCACCGCCACTCTGCTTGCCGCGTACAACGCCGGGCGCAGCAATGTGCTGGAATGGTTGGAAAACAGCGACTATTCGCAGGATGGAGAAACGCTGGTGGATATTCCGCTCAGCGAAACGCGTCAATATGTTTTGAAAGTGCTGCAAACGCAGGAGCGTTATCAGCAACTGTATGATATTCCGTAAGGAGGTTTATGGTCATGAGCGAAAACAAAGACATCGAAAACCTGAAAAAGAATCTGTTTTACACCCCGAAGCACGCTGCCCAGGTAATGACGGCGGAACAGATTGCCGACGCCGATGAATATGGCGAGGAGTACAAGCAGTTTTTGAACACCGCTAAAACCGAGCGCGAGGCGGTGAGCGAAGCGGTGCGTCTGGCAGAAAAAGCCGGATTTGTGCCGTTTGACCGCACCGCCCGGCTGAAGCCCGGCGACAAGGTGTATCTGAACAACCGGGGCAAATCGCTGCTGCTGGCGGTGATCGGCACCCGCCCGATCACCGACGGCGTATCCATCGCCGCCGCGCACATCGACTCTCCCCGACTGGATCTCAAGCCCAACCCGCTGTATGAGGATCACCAGCTGGCGTATTTTGATACCCACTATTACGGCGGTATTAAAAAATACCAGTGGACCACCATTCCGCTGGCGCTGCACGGCGTGATCGTGCGCAAGGACGGTTCCACCGTGACGGTGCGCATCGGCGAGGACGAAACGGATCCCGTGTTCTGTGTGACCGATCTGCTGCCCCATCTGGGCGGCGAGCAAATGAAACGCCCCGCCAACCAGATCGTCAAAGGCGAGGATCTGAACCTGCTGATCGGCTCGCGCCCGCTGAACGGCGACGAGGGCAGCGAGATGGTGAAGCTGAACATCATGAGTATCCTGCACAAGAAATACGGCATTGTGGAAGGCGATTTTCTGTCGGCCGAGCTGGAGATCGTGCCCGCGTTCCGGGCGCGCGATCTGGGCTTTGACCGCAGCATGATCGCCGGTTACGGTCACGACGACCGCGTGTGCGCTTATCCGGCGCTGACCGCGATTTTGCGCACCGGCACCCCCGCCTACACCGCCGTGACCATTCTGGCGGACAAAGAGGAGATCGGTTCGGACGGCAACACCGGTATGAAATCCTCCTTCCTCCCCTATTTTATCGACGATCTCGCCGCTATGTTCGGCGAAAAAGGGCACCATGTGCTGTCCCGCTCGGTCTGCCTGTCGGCGGATGTGAACGCGGCGTTTGACCCGATCTATCCCGAAGTGATGGAATCGCGCAACTGTGCGTATCTGAACAAAGGCGTTGCGATCACCAAATACACCGGCGCGGGCGGCAAATCCGGCACATCGGATGCCTCGGCGGAGCTGATGGGCATGGTGCGCCGTCTGATGGACGAGCAGCAGGTGCTGTGGCAGGTCGGCGAGCTGGGCAAAGTGGATGCCGGCGGCGGCGGAACGGTCGCCAAGTATATCGCCAATCTGGATGTGGAAACGGTGGATATGGGCGTGCCGGTGCTGTCGATGCACGCGCCCTTTGAAGTGATTTCCAAGCTGGATGTGTTTATGGCGCACCGCGCGTTCTATACGCTGATGAACCGCAAATAATCCTATGGCGCTGCTTTGACCGGCAGCGCCGTTTTTTCTATCAAGGAGGAATTGGCAATGAGCAAGCTGTTGATCGTGGTGGATTATCAAAAAGACTTTGTGGACGGATCGCTGGGCTTCCCCGAAGCGGTGGCGATGCAGCCCGCGCTGCTGCAAAAAATCGCCGCCTATCGCGCGGCGGGCGACACGGTGGCGTTCACCTTCGACACCCACGGCACCGATTATCTGTCCACGCAAGAGGGGCGGCGGCTGCCGGTGGAGCACACCCTGCGGGGCACCCCGGGGTGGGAGCTGTACGACCACGTGGCGGATGCCCGCCAGCCGGACGACCCCTGTTTCTGCAAGCCCGCGTTCGGATCGGCGGAGCTGTTTGACTATCTGCGGGAGCATCCCTTTGACCAGATCGAACTGGCGGGGGTGGTATCCTCCATCTGCGTCATCAGCAACGCGATCCTTGCCAAAACCGCCCAACCGGAAACACCGGTGGTGGTGGACGCCGCCTGCGTGGCGGGGGCTGACCCGCATCTGCACGCAGCGGCACTGGATGTGATGGCGGGGCTGCAGATCACCGTGCTGAACCGCTGATCCGACCCGCACCTGTCGCCCGGACGAGCATAAACTGGAACAGGCGTATTGTATAAAATGCAAAAACCCGCCAACAATACCATTGTAAGATTTCAGTTTAGGAGACGACAGTATGAATGTGCACAGAGGGGATATTTTTTACGCCGATCTCAGCCCGGTCGTCGGCTCGGAGCAGGGCGGGATCCGGCCGGTGTTGATCGTGCAAAACGATGTGGGCAATCGTTTCAGCCCCACCGTGATCGCTGCCGCCATCACCAGCCAAAAGGACAAAGCGCGGCTGCCCACGCACATCCAGCTGCACACCGGCGGCGACGGCAGCGGGCTGGTGCGCGATTCCATTGTGCTGCTGGAACAGATCCGCACGCTGGATAAACGCCGGCTGCGCGAAAAAATGGGACGGCTGGACGACACCGCCATGGATCGGGTGGATCAGGCGCTGCAGATCAGCTTTGGGTTGGATGCCGGACGGGCTACATAACCCCGCCCGCGCCCGCATATAGCGCATAAAAAAGCTCTCGCCGGCGGCGAGAGCTTTTTTGACGAATCGGGTCGAAAACTTTTGGCGCGCTCTTGCCTCTTTCGGTCGGATTGTGGTATACTAAGAAAAATATTCCCATTTTCCAAAGGATGTGACCGTGTGAAAGATCTGTTGATTCGCGGATCCACCCTGATCGACCCCTCGCAGGACAGGATGGAAAAAGCGGATATCCGTATCCGCAAAGGGGTTGTCGCGGCGGTGGCTGACCAGTTGCCGGTGGACGATGCCGAGCTGCTGCAGGCAGACGGGCTGTACTGCGCACCGGGACTGGTGGACATTCATGTGCATTTGCGCGACCCCGGTCAGACCCACAAGGAAGATATTTTTTCCGGCTGTGTGGCGGCGGCAGCGGGCGGCGTCACCTCGGTGGTATGCATGCCCAACACCAACCCGCCGGTGGACGATCCGTCCATTGTGCAGTCGATTTTGGAAAAATCCGTGCGCGCGGATGCGCATGTCTACCCGGTCGGCACCATCACCAGGGGCTTGCAGGGGCAGGAGCTGACCGATTTCGCCATTTTGAAAAAAGCAGGCGTGTGTGCGCTGTCGGATGACGGCAAGCCCGTGCCGACCGCCGGGTTGATGGCGGCGGCGCTGAAAAAAGCGGCGGCGGTCGGGCTGCCGGTGCTGTCGCACAGCGAGGATCGCGAGCTGGCGGGAAACGGCATTATGCACGAAGGACGCGTATCCGTCGAGCTGGGGGTGCCCGGCATCCCCGCCCAAGCGGAGGAAGTCGCGATCGCGCGCGAAATTCGGCTGGCGGCGGAAACCGGCTGTCCGGTGCATATCTGCCATGTCAGCACTGCGGGCAGCGTGGCGCTGCTGCGCGAAGCCAAAGCCAAAGGAATTCCGGTGACCGCCGAAACCGCGCCGCATTATTTCACCCTGACCCACGACGCGCTGCGCACGCGGGATGCGGACTACCGCATGAATCCGCCGCTGCGCACCGCCGCGGATGTGCGGGCAGTGATTCACGGCTTGCAGGATGGCACCCTGTCCATTATCGCCACCGACCACGCCCCCCACACGGCGGAGGAAAAAGCCGATTTCAACACCGCGCCCAACGGCTCGGTGGGGTTGGAAACCTCGCTGGCGGTGGGAATCACCTCGCTGGTGGTGCCGGGGCATCTCACGCTGATGCAACTGCTGCGGTGTATGTCCACCGCGCCCGCCCAGCTGATGGGCTTTAAGGCGGGATCGCTGCGCACCGGTATGCCGGCGGATATGGTGCTGTTTGATCCGAACGAGCAATGGACGGTGCAGCCGGAACAGCTGCGCGGCAAATCGCACAACACGCCGTTTAAGGGCATGACCCTGACAGGAAAAGTAAAAGCCACCATTTTGGGCGGCAAGATCGTTTATTTGGAGGAGGAACCGTTATGTCGTTAGATCGTTTGATTGCCGGTATTCGGGACAAGCAAAACCCCACCGTGGCCGGTTTGGACCCGAAGCTGGAGTATATTCCCGCCTACATCCGCGAGGCTGCCTTTGCGCAGCACGGTGCCACGCTGGAGGGCGCAGCGGATGCACTGCTCACCTTTAACAAAGCGCTGATCGATGCGCTGTATGACATTGTGCCCGCGGTGAAACCGCAGGCAGCGTACTATGAGCTGTACGGCTGGCAAGGTGTGCGCGCGCTGGCGGACACCATCGCCTATGCCAAAAGCAAAGGGATGTTCGTCATCACCGACGGCAAGCGCAACGACATCGGCTCCACTATGGAGGCGTATGCTGCCGCGCATCTGGGCACCACGGCGGTGGAAGGCAACGAGATTGCGGCGTTCGGCGGCGATGCGCTGACCGTCAACGGCTATCTGGGCACCGACGGCATTGCGCCGCTCATCAAGGTGTGCAAACAGCAGGATACCGGCATTTTTGTGCTGGTAAAAACCTCCAACCCCTCGTCCGGCGAATTGCAGGACAAGCTGTTGGACGGCGAACCGGTCTATCGCCGCATGGGCGCGATGTGCGAGCATTGGGGCGAAGAGCTGCCCGGTGCATACGGCTATTCCGGCGTGGGCGCTGTGGTGGGGGCGACCTATCCCGCCCAGCTGACCGAGCTGCGCGCCGCGCTGCCGCACACCTTCTTTTTGGTACCGGGCTACGGCGCACAGGGCGGCGGCGCTGCCGATGTGGCGGGCGCATTTGACCAAAACGGCATCGGCGCGGTCATCAACTCGTCCCGCGGCATTATGTGCGCGTGGAAAAAAGAGGGCTGTGCCCCCGAAGATTTTGCCGGGGCTGCCCGCCGGGAAGCGCTGCGCATGAAACAGGATATTCTGGCAAACATACAGGCGTAAAAACGAAAAGGAGTTGCCGCCATGCGCTATTTACAAGAACAATGCCGTCTGCTCCACAAGGTGGAGATCGCCCCCGGCATCTACAACGCCACTCTGTCCGCGCCGCAGATCGCGCGGATTGCGGCGGCGGGGCAATTTGTCAACATTTTGTGCGATGGGTTTGAGCTGCGCCGCCCCATTTCGCTGTGCGGGTTCGACGCCGAGCTGGGCGTGATCCGGCTGGTGTTTGAGGTGCGCGGCAAAGGCACCGCGTGGCTCGCCGACCGGCAGGAAAGCGACACGCTGGACATCATCGGGCCACTGGGGCACGGATTCCCGCTGCTGGACGCTTCGCAAAAAGCGGTCATGATCGGCGGCGGCATCGGCACCCCTCCCCTGTTGCCGCTGGCGCGGCACTATGGCGCCAACGCCACGGTCATCACCGGTTTCCGCAACAAGGACGCCGCCATTTTGCAGCAGGATATTGCTGCCTGTGGCGCGCAGCCGGTGCTGTGCACCGATGACGGTTCGGCGGGGTTCCACGGCTTCACGACCCAGGCGCTGGAAGCACATCTGGCGCAGCATCCGTGCGATGTGATCTACACCTGCGGTCCCAAAGTGATGATGCAGCGGGTGACGGCGATCGCCACGCAGCACGGTATCCTGTGCTATGTATCGATGGAAGAGCGCATGGCGTGCGGCGTGGGCGCGTGCCTCGGCTGCGTTTGCAAAACCAAAGAGGGCGGCGACACCAAGCATACGCGGGTGTGTGTGAACGGCCCGGTATTTAACGCCGAGGAGGTGGACTGGACATGAGCGATATGCGAGTGAATCTGTGCGGCGTAGAGCTGAAAAATCCGGTCATCACCGCGTCCGGCACCTTTGGATTCGGCATGGAGTATAACGAATTTTATCCGATCTCGCGGCTGGGCGGCGTGGCGTGCAAGGGCACCACACTGCTGGAGCGCGCGGGCAACCCCGCCCCCCGCATTGCGGAAACTCCGGCGGGCATGCTGAACAGTGTGGGGCTGCAAAATCCCGGCGTGGAGGCGTTTGTGTCCACCTATCTGCCGTGGCTGAAGCAGCAGGACACCGCCGCCATCGCGAATATCGCGGGCAGCAGCGTGGACGATTACTGCGCCATGGCGGAGCGGTTGAACGACACCGATGTGGATATTGTGGAGATGAACATCTCCTGCCCCAATGTGAAGCAGGGCGGAGTCGGGTTCGGCACCTCGTGCGAAAGCGCGGCGGCGGTGACCAAAGCGGTGCGGGCGCATTGCCGCAAACCGCTGATGGTAAAACTGACCCCGAACGTCACAAACATCGGCGACATTGCCGCGGCGGTAGAGGATGCCGGCGCGGACGCGGTGTCGCTGATCAACACCCTCACCGGTATGCGCATCGACATCCGCACCCGGCGGCCGATTTTGCGCAACAATACCGGCGGGCTGTCCGGCCCGGCGGTGTTCCCGGTGGCGGTGCGGATGGTGCGTGACGTGTACAAACGCGTATCCATCCCGGTGGTCGGCATGGGCGGCATTTCCACCTGGGAGGATGCGGTGGAAATGATGATCGCCGGCGCGGCAGCCATCCAGGTGGGGGCTGCCAACTTCCGCGACCCTATGGCATCGCTCAAAATTGTCGAAGGACTGGAAATCTATGCGGCGCAGCAGGGGCTGGGTTCGATCACCGAGCTGACCGGCACGCTGCAGGAATGGTAATACAAACAAAAACTCCGGCGCCCGATGGGTGCCGGAGTTTTTGACGGAAAGAGGCATGGCTTTATGTGGATCGTATATGCGTTCGGCTCGGCGCTGGCGGCGGGTGTCACCGCCATTTTGGCAAAATGCGGCATGCAAAAGACCGATTCCCATGTGGTCACCGCGGTGCGCACCATGGTGGTGCTGGTGTTTGCGTGGGGCATGGTGCTGCTGACAGGCAACATTGGCGATGTTGCCCGCATCGACAGCCGCTCGCTGCTGTTTCTGATCCTGTCCGGATTGGCGACCGGCGGGTCGTGGCTGTGCTATTTCAAGGCGCTGCAGCAAGGGGACGTCAACAAGGTGGCGGTGGTGGACAAATCCAGCACCGTGCTGACGATTTTGCTGGCGTTTATCCTGCTGCAAGAAGGCATTTCGCTCCCCAAAGGCATCGGTATGGTCGCCATTGGCGCGGGAACTTATCTGATGATCGAACCAAAAGCCGCGGCGGCACCGGAAAAAGGGAAACGGTCGTGGCTGCTGTATGCGGTGCTGTCCGCGGTGTTTGCCAGTTTGACCGCCATTTTGGGCAAGGTGGGCATCACCGGGGTGGAATCCAACCTCGGCACCGCCGTGCGCACCATTGTGGTGGCGATCATGGCGTGGGTGGTGGTGTTTGCCACCGGCAAGCAGCACGCGGTGCGGCATATTTCGGGGCGCGAGCTGGGCTTTATCGCGTTGTCCGGTGTCGCCACCGGCGCGTCGTGGCTGTGCTATTACAAAGCGCTGCAAGAAGGTCCTGCCAGCGTGGTGGTACCTATCGACAAGCTGAGCATTCTGGTGACGGTGGCGTTTTCCGCCATTGTTTTCCATGAACGGCTGTCCAAAAAAGCCCTTGTGGGCTTGGCGCTGCTCACCGCCGGCACGCTGATTATGCTGATCCCCTGAACACAAACGCATTTTCTATGCTATGGGGCGGCGAGCCATATTCGTTACAATCCCTCCGTCTTTTTGCTGCGCAAAAATCCACCTCCCTTTGCACAAGGGAGGCTTTGGCACGCCACTGGTTTCAGTAAATTTTACTAGTTGTTGACACCTCATCCACCGCCGTCCGGCGGTCCCCCTTCCCCTCCAATGGGAAGGCTTGAGGAGTTTCTGCTTCTTCTTTGTCATTCTGAGCGCAGCGAAGAATCTTCTCCGGCGTTGCCCTTTTTCTCTGCGTAGGGGGCGATGCCCATGCTCGGGGAAAGGCTTGTAAAAACCTCGACGGTTTGTTTCCAAACATATGCTTACACAAAAAGGCGCGCTGCCGGGTTGGCAGCGCGCCTTTTTCCACTATTCTGATGTTATTCTTCCGGCAAGTTCAGTGCGCCTTGCTCCAGCATCGACTGAGCCGCCAGCAGCACCCCCACTTTGCCGGAGTGGAAGTTCAGCCCGCCTTGCATATAGGCGGCGTACGGCTCACGCAAGGGTCCATCGGCGGACAACTCGATGGATGCCCCCATAATAAACGCACCCGCCGCCATAATCACCGGATTTTCATAGCCCGGCATATCCCACGGCTCCGGCACCACAAACGCATCCACTGGCGCGCCTTTTTGCATTCCCTGGCAAAAAGCGACCAGTCCCTCCGGCGTGCCCAGCTTCACCGTCTGAATAATATCGGCGCGCTCCTCACGCGGGGTGGGGCTGACCTCGTAGCCCAGCCGCTCAAACAGCGCCGACGTATACACCGCCGTTTTCAGCGCTTCGCCCACCACATGGGGCGCGTGGAACAGTCCCATATACAGCGGACGGTTGTGCCCCAGCGACGCGCCCACCTCGCGCCCCAGTCCCGGGGTGGTCATCCGGTAGGAGCACAGCTCCACCAAATCGGCGCGTCCGCAGATGTAGCCGCCGTTTTCCGCCACACCGCCACCGGGATTTTTAATCAGCGACCCCGCCATCAGATCCGCGCCCACCTGGGTCGGCTCGGTGGTTTGCACAAACTCGCCGTAGCAGTTGTCCACAAACACGATCACATCCGGACGCTTGGCTTTGACCGCGCGAATGATCTCGCCGATCTCCTCCACCCGCAGCGAGGGGCGCGGATCATAGCCGCGCGACCGCTGAATATGTACCACCTTGACCGCATCGGTCAACGCGTCCACAATGGCGGAAATGCGGGGATGCCCCTGATCGTCCAGATCCACCTGTTCATAGTGAATACCGAATTCGCGCAGCGAGCCCGGCGCATCACCGCGGATGCCGATCACCTTTTCCAGCGTATCATACGGCGCGCCGGTCGCCGCCAGCAGCGTATCGCCCGGGCGCAGCACCCCCGACAGTGCAATGGTGATCGCGTGGGTGCCGGACACAATGGAATGGCGCACCAGCGCATCCTCCGCCCCCATTACCTGAGCAAACACCTGATCCAGCGTATCGCGCCCGCGATCGCCGTAGCCATAACCGGTGGTGGGCGCAAAATGCGTTTCGCTGACCTGATGATCGATAAAAGCGCGCAGCACCTTTTGCTGGTTGTATTCGGTCACCTCGTCGATGGCTGCAAAACGCGGCGCGATCTCGGCAAGCGCCTGATCCGACAGCTTTTCCAGCCGTTCATCTACTGTAAAAAAAGAGGATTTCAACATCCGTCATCCTTTCGTATACTGGTTGCCCATTCCCCCGCGGGCACAAAGCCCCAGCGGGTGTACAGTGCCGCGGCATGGGCATTTTTCGGGGACAGCCACACCGCTTTTCCCTGTTGCTGCAACGCGGCCGCCAGCGTCATCACGGTGCAGTGGGCATAGCCGCGCCCGCGGCTTTCGGGGCGGGTCGCCACCCCGCCGATCAGCGCCGCGGTGTCACATTCGGCGGTGGTCATCGCGACCGCCGCCAGCGTGTCCGCCTCGTACACCCCCGCCATACGGCAGCAGCCGTGCCGCAACCGGTGGGATACATCCACATACCAATCCTCAAACGGCGGCAGTGTGTCGCCAAACACCGCTTGCAGCAGCGGGTATGCCTCGCGGGCAGCAGGCGCAGCCGCGCCCTCATCGGTGGCGGGCGCGAACAGCCGCATCACCTGTCCGGTGTGCGTGGTCACACCGCCATACGCCGCCAATACGGCGGCAAACGCCGGATCGCTGCGCAGTGTGCGCCACTCCGGCTGCATATGCACAAACAAGGCGGCTTCCTCGTGATCCTCCGGCGGCACCGCCGCCAGAAAGGTGTCCCCCATCGCCGCCAGCATGCCTCCCTGTTCGGTGCGCCAAAAGCGCACAAACGGGCGGTCGGTGCCGTAGGCTGCCCACCATCCCGCCAGCTTGACGGCGGCTTCGGTTTCCAGCGGCAGCGCAAACGGCTCGCCGCCCGGTATCGCGCGGATCATGCGCCCTCCGGCAGCGTATCCGCCAGCAGCGCCAACAGCGCCGCGGTATCTTGCATATCCTTCCACGACAGCACGCACGCCGGCGAATGCAAATACCGGCAAGGCAGCGACACCGCCGCCACCCGCACACCGCCCGCCGCCTGCTGCAGCGCGCCCGCGTCATTGCCGCCCGCCACCATCGTTTTGGTTTGGGTGGGAATACCCGCCTCGTCGCCCAGCGAGCGAATGCGGTGATACAGCTCCTCGTCATACAGGGTGCGGCGATCCATAAAGGACACCACCGGACCCGCGCCCACACGGCACACCTGCCGCGCACCGCTCACCCCCGCCAAGTCGGCGGCGGTGGTGGTTTCCACCACCACGGCAATATCCGGCTGCACGGTGTATCCCGCCACTGTGGCGCCGCGCAGCCCGATCTCCTCCTGTGTGACAAAGCTCACAGTCATATCGTATTTCGGCTGCCGCCGGATCAGCTCCAGCAGCAGCAGACATCCGGCGCGGTCATCCAGCGCCTTCGCCTTGCACAAATCGTCGCCGAGCTCGGTCCATTCGCTGTCAAACAGCACCGCATCGCCCGGCTGCGCGATCGCCAGCGCCTGCTCGCGATCCGCCGCGCCGATATCCACCAGCATGGCATCGATGCCGGGCACTTTTTTGCGGTCGTCGCCCTCGCATTGGTGGATCGCCTTGCCGCCGATCACGCCGACATGGCCGTTCACCCGCACCGTGTGACCGAAAACCACCGCTTCGTCCACGCCGCCCACCGCCGCGACCGCCAGATAGCCGTCGTCGGTGACATCGGTCACGATCAGTCCAACCTCGTCCATATGGGCGGAAAACAGCACCGACCGCGCGGCGCGCTGCTGCCCTTTCACCCGCACAATCAAATTGCCGAGCGGGTCCACCGTCATGCTTTCCACCGCCGGCAGATCGCGCAGTTGCTGCTGCAAATACGCGCGCACCGCTTGCTCGCGACCGGAGATTCCCTCCAGCGCGCACAGCGTTTTCAGTTGCTCGCGGTTCATGCCGTGACCCCCTCTCGCACAAACGCCGCCATCAAGCGGCCGGTATTTTCCACATCGCGCATATCCACCAGCTCCACCGGTGTATGCATATACCGCTGTGGGATAGACACCAGCGCTGTGCGCACGCCGTGCGCCGTGGTACTGATCTCGTCCGCATCGGTGCCGGTGCGCGCCCCCATCACCTCGCGCTGGAACGGAATCTGCTGCGCTTCGGCCAACGCCGCCAGCCGCCGGCTGTATGCCGCGTCCAACCCGGGGGCGATGCCGATCATCGGGCCTTCGCCCAGCTTGCCGCATTCGCGCGGGTTCGCATCCGGCGTCAACGCAAAGCTGACATCCACCGCCAGCGCCGCATCCGGCTGCAGCGTGAACGCTCCGGAGGCGGCACCGCGGGTGCCCAGCTCTTCCTGCACCGCAAAGCACACCGCCACATCCACCGATAGCGGCTCGTCCGCCAGCGCATCCACCGCCCACAGCACCGCCGCCACCCCGCTGCGATCATCCAGCGAGGTGCCGGTCACGCCGGTTTCGCCGATCGGCGAAAACCGCGGACGAAAGCTGACCCGGCTGCCCACCGGCACCGCCGCCAGTGCCTGTTCCTGCGTCATGCCTATATCGATCAGGCATTTGTCCACCGGCGTGGCACCCTTTTGGTCGCCCGCCAGATGCGGCGGGGTGCTGGCGAACACGCCCGGATAGGGCTTGTCCCCATACACCACCACTTCGGTGGCGGCAAGCACCCGCGCGTCAATGCCGCCGCAGGGCGTTACCCGCAAAAAGCCGTCCTCCACCGCGGTGACCACAAAGCCGATCTGGTCAATATGCGCCTCCAGCATCACGGTGGGGGCATCGGGCTTGCCGCAGCGGATCCGCCCCAGTACATTGCCAAGCGGGCTGCGTTCGATCTCGTTTGTATACGCGCCCAGCCACCGGGCGGCAACATCCGCCGCGGCGGTTTGACCGCCCACACCGGGGGCCAGACACAGCTCCCGCAAAACCTGTTGCAAATCCATGGTTACTCCTCCATCTCCATCACCAGCCGGCGGAAGTGGTTGCCCCGCTCTTCAAAATTGCGGTACATATCAAAGCTGGCGCTGGCGGGCGACATAAACACAATATCGCCGTCTTGTGCCAGCCGGTCGGCGGCCGCCACCGCCTCCTCCATATTTTTCACCCGCACGATCGGCAGATCGCTGCACGCGCGAATCACCTGTTCGATCTTGTCGCCGGTCGCGCCCATCAAAATCGCGGTTTTCACCGTGTCGGCAGCAACCGGACCCAGCGGATCGTACGGAATGTGCTTGTCGTAACCGCCCGCGATCAGGATCACCCGACGGTCAAAGGATTTCAGCCCTGCGATGGTGCGCGACGGGCTGGAACCGATGGAATCGTTGTACCATTTGACCCCCCGGCGCACCCGCAGCAGCTCGCTGCGATGCGGCACCCCGCCAAAGGTGCGGGCGTATTCCGCGATGGTGGCAGGAGCCACCTCGCCCCACACCGCGGCGATGGCAGCCAGATAGTTTTCCACATTATGGTCGCCGGGGATCAGAATATCCGACCGGTTCATCACCGGCACATCCTGTCCATCCGCCCGCATATACAGCACATTGTCTTCGCCCAAAAACGCGCCGTGCGCCACCTCGTGGCGGCGGGAGAACAGGCAGCATTCGTCCGCCGCATCCGGCACAAACGAGGCGGTCACCTCGTTGTCGGCGTTCAGCACCACCCGATCACCGGTCTTTTGGAACCGCATCAGGTTGCGCTTGGCATCGATATACTCCGCCATGTCGGTATGCCAATCCAGATGGTTGGGCGCCACATTGGTGATGACCGCGACATGCGGGCTTTGCGCCATACGGGTGAGCTGGAAGCTGGACAGCTCCACTACCACCACATGGTCCGGCTGCACCTTTTCGATCTCCGGCAGCAGCGGGCGGCCAATGTTGCCGCCGAGATGCACCGTTTTGCCGGACGCTTCCAGCAGCCCGGCGATGATGGTGGTGGTGGTGGTTTTGCCGTCCGACCCGGTCACGCCATAGATAGGCGCAGGGCACAGCGCAAAAAACAGCTCCATTTCGGACGAAACGGGAATCCCCCTCTCCCGCGCGCGCTCGAATTCCGGCAGATACGGTTTCATGCCGGGGGTGCGCAAAATCATATCCACATCGTCAAGATGCGCCAAATACCCTTCGCCCAGCGACAGCTCCACACCGGCGACTTCCAGCTCGTCCGCCGTTTGCCCCAGCTGTGCGCGGTCGCGCCGGTCGCACGCCAACACCTGTGCCCCCTTGTCCGTCAGCTGGCGGATCACCGGCAGGTTGTTGTGCCCAATGCCGCAAACGGCGATGCGTTTGCCCTGTATATGCTGCCAAAATGCCTGTATGTTCCGATCTATCATGAAAAAGCCTCCCTCGCTTTTTGCCTATACGGTTTTTATTATACGAAATCCGGCGGCAAATATCAACTGTTTTGACCGCACAGGCTGTATTCTTTAATTTTTTATAAACGATACGCGAAACCGTTGCAAAAACCAGAAAAAATAGGTACAATACCCTGTAATAGGATTTATATTGTTCAGAAAGGTTCGGAGCTTATGTTCTTTTACGAGGGCTATACCTGCCCTGTTTGCGGAAAACCGTTCCAAGCGTCCGACGACATTGTGGTTTGCCCCACCTGCGGCGCTCCGCACCATCGGAGCTGCTGGCAGCGGGAGGGACATTGCCATTTTGAAGCGGATCACGGCACCGACCGCCAATGGTCGCGCGAAAAAAATCCGCCCAAAGCGGACACAACCGATGCGTCCACCCCACCCTCCGGCGATACCCGCCGCTGCCCTTACTGCGGATTTGAAAACCCGTCGTTTGCAGAGTTTTGTTCACACTGCGGCCGCCCCACCGGTGCGGAGGATTGGCACAGCGCCACCGGCAACCCCACCCCTCCTTTCGGCGGACCGACCGGTCCCGCCGGCGCTCCCTTTGGCTACGGCGAATACCGCCCGTTCCAAGCAATGGGCGATCCTTACGGCGGGGTTTCGCCGGATGAGGAGATTGAAGAGGTGCCCGCGTCGCAGCTGGCGGCGTTTGTCGGTCCCAACACCGCGTATTATCTGCCCCGCTTTCGCAAAATCTCCCAAGACGGCAGCAAATGCAGCTGGAACTGGGGGGCATTTTTGCTGACACCGTATTGGCTGCTGTACCGCAAAAACTATCTGTTTGGCGGGCTGATGCTGGTGCTGGAAATATTGCGCACCTTTTTGGAGAGCTTTTTGCTGTTCCGCATCACAAACGGCGGCAATGTGGCGCTGAATTCGATCGTGCAAAGCATCGCGAGCGGCGGAACGATCCCGTTGTTTGTGTGGGTGCTGGTGCTGTCCTCCCTGCTGGATCTGCTACTACGGGTGCTGTTCGGGTTGTCCGCCAACTGGCTGTATCTGCGCACCGCCGTGTCGCGGATCAAAAAGCTGCAAAAGGATGACGAAACCCCCGACACGCAAGCCATCGCCACCAGCGGCGGTGTATCGTTTGCGCTGGGTATTGTGGCTTATTCCCTGTTGTTATTGGCCAGCATGATGGCTCAATATATTTTTTATTTGTAATTGAACGAGAGAGAGGATGTTTATCTATGGCACAGAAAGTACGCAAGGCGGTTATTCCCGCTGCCGGACTCGGCACCCGGGTGCTGCCCATCAGCAAGGCGATGCCCAAAGAGATGCTGCCCATCGTGGATAAGCCCGCGATCCAGTACATTGTGGAGGAAGCGGTTGCTTCCGGCATCGAAGATATTCTGATCATCACCAACCGGGGCAAAGGCATCATCGAAGATCACTTTGACCACATGGTGGAGCTGGAGCAGCGGCTGGCGGCAAGCGGTCGGCAGGAAACGCTGGATCAGCTGAACCACATCACCGGACTCGCCAACATCTATTTCATCCGCCAGAAGGAAACCAAAGGGTTGGGTCACGCGGTCAACTGCGCCCGCTCCTTTGTGGGCAACGAGCCGTTCGCTGTGCTGTACGGCGACGATGTCATCATCGGCGAAGATCCTGCCTGCGGTCAGCTGTGCCGCGCGTATGAGGAGTTCGGCCGCGGTGTGGTCGGCATCAAAGAAGTGGCGCCGGAGATGATCGGCAAATACAGCTCGCTGAAGGTGGCGCCGCTGCACGACAATCTGTACACCGTCACCGATATGATCGAAAAGCCCACCCCGGACAAGGTGCTGTCGCTGTTCTCCATCCTTGGCCGCTGCGTGCTGCCGCCGGAGATTTTCGATATTCTGGACGAAACCAAACCCGGCGCGGGCGGCGAAATTCAGCTGACCGATGCGATGCTGCAGCTGGCGCGCAACGGCGGCATGACCGGCGTGGATTTCACCGGTATCCGCTACGATATGGGCAACAAGCTGGGCATTTTGCAGGCCACCTGCGAGGTTGCTTTGCAGCATCCAGAAGTGAAAGATGACTTCCGCGCGTATCTGAAAAAGCTGGCCGCTACGCTGTAACGACGGTCATAAAAACGAGGGTGTCCCCGCGGGGACACCCTCGTTTTGTTTTGTTGCTCAAGCCAGCGTTTGGGCACCGAGCAGATTGATGATCAGCGCCACCGCCAACAGTAGGATAAACCCGGTGCAGCAGCCGAAAAACACCCGCCGCGCCCGCTTTTCCGCGATGCGCTGGGCGGTCAGCCCCAGCAGCAGACAAGCCACCAGCGCCGCGATCACATTCAGAATCACCCGAATATCCACCGCACCAAGCGGCAGAACCATCGCCGCCCACGCCGCCAGCCGTCCGCTGACCACATACATCAGCGGCTGGATCAGCAGCGGGCTGGTCGCCACCGCGTAGTTCACCTTTTCCGCCCGCATAAACACGACCAACATCGCGATCAGCACGATCACAATACTCCAACAGGCAAACATCATCCCCGACATGGTGGGTTGGGTGGTTGCCGTTCCCAAAATATGCATACTCTCGTCTCCCTTTTATCGCGTTGTCAGCCGCACACTGCCCACCGAACGGAGGGACAGCTCGCGGCAGCAGCCTTTGCCCAGCGCCGCTTCCATCCCCTCCACAAACAGTGGGATGCGCGCCGCGGGCATCACGGTTTGGATGCAGCCGCCAAAGCCGCCGCCATGCACCCGCCAGCCGCCGACATCCTCCAGCAGCAGCTGCGCCAGATGCAGCGCCACCGCCATCGGCTGTTCGGCCGGTCGATCCGGCAGCGCAATGTTTTGCAAATATTCAAACGACGAATGTCCCGACCGGGTCATTTCCTGCAAGAAGGCGGTCATATCGCCCTCTTCCAACGCCTCGGTTTCGCGGGCGACCCGCTCGTTTTCCATAAAGAAGTGCAGCGCCCGCAGCACCGCGCGATCGCCGCAAGCGGCGCGCAGCTCCGGCAACCGCGCCAGCAGCGTCTCGCGCGAGGTATCCGCCAGCCGTTCGCCGCCCAGCGCCCGCGCTACCGCCTGCATCTCCTGTGGAATGGCGGCGTAGGCATCGGTCAGACCGGCGTGGTCGCCGCCGACATCCACCATGCACAGCTTATAACCGGTGCGGTTCCAATCCACCGACAGCTGCCGCACCCGCGGACGCTGCGGGGAGGCGAAATCCAGCGCGATCACCCCGCCGGTGGCACAGGCAAACTGATCCAGCAGTCCGCTGGGCTTGCCGAAATAGTCGTTTTCGGCATAGCCGCCCGCCATCGCCAGCGTTTCGCTGCCGAACGCGCCGTCGTTGTACAAATGGTTGAACACCGCGCCGACCAGCACCTCAAACGCCGCCGACGAAGACAGTCCCGACCCCACCGGCACCCGCGCATCGGTCACGGCGTTGAACCCGCCGATCGTGCCCCACTGCTGGCGCAGATAGGCGGCTACTCCCCGCACCAAGGCAGCGGAAGTGCGCGCCTCTGCCGATCGGGGTGCCAGCGTGTCCAGCGTCAGCGTTACCGGCGGCACCCCCGCGGCGTGCATCTGCACCCGGTCGTCTGCCCGCCGGGCGGCGACCGCCAATATATCGGCATCAACACTCGCCGCCAGTGCCAACCCGCCGTTGTGATCGGTATGGTTGCCGCCCAGCTCGGTGCGTCCCGGCGCGGACACCACGACCACCTCATCCGCCGCGCCGAATGCCGCTTCGTATTGCTGCAGCAGTCGCGACAATCGCCGGCGCGCCGCGTGCAGCGCCCTTGCGCCATAAAGCGCTTTCAACGCCGCGTCATACCGACCCGCTTCCAGATCCTGCATCGCGTTCATGCCCCATCTCCTCCTCTGCCCGACGGGGCGACCGCCCCATAATTCGCCGATAGGCGCGATAAAACGAAGAATAATCGCCAAAGCCACAGCGCGCCGCCGTGTCCTCGGCACCCACCCCCTGCTGCAGCAGCTGCTGCGCCAGTTGGATGCGCTTGCCGGTGATGTATTCCATCGGCGCGATCCCCATCGCTGCCTTGAATACCCGCCCGATATGCGGCTTGGTCATAAACACCTGCTCAGCCAGAACATCCAGATTCAACGGTTCACACAGATGCTCGTGGATGTATTGCAGCAGCGTTTCCACCAGCGGCGGCATCGGCGCGCCGCCGATCAACCGCACACTGTCATCCGCATACATCGACACATAGGTCAGTATTTCGCCCAGCAAAAACACGCTCAGCGTGCGGCGGGCTTCCTCGTCCGGCAGCGCCGCCGCCTGCTCCACCCGATGAAACAGATCCATAAACAGCTCCTGATCCGGACGCAGCAGATTGTGCACCCCCGCTTCGCGGTTCAAAAAAGGTGACAACAGCCGGGAATAATCCACCATCAGGCTGCTGTCAAAATGCAGACAGCAGCGCTCGTAGCTGACCGGCGTGGTGGGGATAAACTGGTGGCGCTCGCCGGCGCGCAGCAGGATCAGATCGCCCGGTTGCAGCTTATACACCGTGTTTTCCACCAGAAAGGTACCGTCTCCGCTGATAAAAAAATACAGCTCGTTCATTTTGTGCCAATGCCGTGCGATCTGCATATTTTCCAGCTTGTTATCGCGCGAATGATGATACAAAAAGCGGTCGTAGGTCAATATCGGATAGCTATCCATACACCCTCACCTCTTCGTCGAGCGTTTTCTGCCTACACTGTATCATAAAATATCATTATTTGCAAGGTTTCTATCAACAAACCCACTGGAAAAATCTGTTCGGATGTGCTATGCTCTAGTCGTACAAATTTTTCTCTTAGAATGTATTATAAAAAAGGAGCGAATCTGTTATGACGCGTTTTTATGACGACGGGCTGTTGCTGCACGGCGACACCGCCAACCGGCTGTATCAGGAGTGTTCTGCCGGCAAACCCATCATCGATTACCACTGCCATCTGAACCCGCAGGAGATCTACGACGACCAACCGTTCCACAACCTCGGCGAGATGTGGCTGGCGGGCGACCACTACAAATGGCGCGCTATGCGCCAAAACGGCGTGGACGAGCGGTTGATCACCGGTGACAGCAGCTTCCGTGAAAAATATGATGCGTGGAGCGCAGCGCTGCCCTATATGATCGGCAGCCCGCTGTATCACTGGACGCAGATGGAGCTGGCGCAGATTTTTGATATTCGCCGCCCGCTGAATCCCGACACCGCCGCCGCCATCTGGGACGAAACCTGCTCCATCATGGCGGATGGCTCGCTCAGCCCTCGCAGCCTGATCAAAAAATTTGATGTGCGGGTGATCTGCACCACCGACGATCCCTGCGACGATCTGCAATATCACAAAAAGCTGGCAGGCGAAACGGATCTGCACGCCAAAGTGCTGCCCACCTTCCGCCCCGACAAGCTGTATACCGGGCTGGACACTCCCGCGTTCGCGGACTATGTGAAACAGCTGGGCACCGTTTCCAGCATCGCGACCGACAGCTTTGACGGCTTTCTCGCGGCTGTGGAAGCGCGGCTGGACTACTTTGTGTCCTGCGGCTGCGTGGTGTCCGACCACAGCATCGGTCATGTGCCCACCTGCCACGGCGACAAAGCCGATGCGGCGCGGGTATTTGCCGCCGCCATCGCGGGCGATGCGATCAGCACCGCCGATTACGAGATGTATCTCGACTTTATGCTGCGCACGCTGGCGGGATTCTATCGCGCCCGCGGCATGGTGATGCAGCTGCATATGTCCCCCATCCGCAACGCCAGCCGCATCATGTTCCGCAAACTCGGCGCGGATCACGGCTTTGACACGGTGGGCAGTATGGTTTCGCCGGAGGATCTGTGCCGGATGCTGGCGGATATCGAAGAGGCCACCGGTTTGCCCAAGATGGTGCTGTATTCGCTCAACGCCGCTTCCAACGAGTCCATCATCACGGCGTTGGGCAGCTTTTCGGGCGAGGTGCCCGGCAAGCTGCAGCTCGGCTCGGCATGGTGGTTCGCGGATCATGTGGACGGCATCCAGCGCCAGCTGCGGCTGACCGCCGCCAACGGCGCGCTGGGCCGCTTTATCGGTATGTTGACCGATTCCCGCAGCTTCACCTCCTATGTGCGGTTTGACTACTTCCGCCGCATTTTGTGCAACATCATCGGTGGCTGGGTCGACGGTGGTGAATATCCCGACGATGCTTACCTGCGCCGCATGGTGGAGGGCATCACCTATCGCAATTCGATGGAATTTTTCGGCTTTGATAAATAAAGCATAAGGAGGCGATCCAAATGATCGTTGGTGCACAGCTGTATACCCTGCGCGAGTGGATGACCACCGAACAGCAGGTGGTCGATACCTTACAAAAAGTGAGTGATCTCGGGTTTACCCATGTACAACTGTCGGGCATGTCCGCGCCGGTGAAGCCGGAGCGGCTGCGGGCGATCGCGGACGAATACGGGCTGCATATCGTGTTGACCCACACCGATCCGCAGCGCATCCTGAACGACACGCTGGGCGTGATCCGCGATCACGAGATCATGGGCGGCACCCATGTCGGCATTGGCTGCCGCCCCGGCGCATACAAGGAAACCGCCGACGATTATCGGCGGATGATCGCCGATTTCACCCCCGCCGCCCGCTTGCTGCACGAACACGGCATGGTGCTGCATTATCACAACCATGCGTTCGAGTTTGAACGGATGGACGGCGACAAAACCGGTTTTGATATTTTGACCACCGAAACCGATCCCGAGCTGTGGCAATTCACGGTGGACACCTACTGGGTGCAGGTCGGCGGGCGCAACCCCGCCGATGTCATCGACCGTCTGCCCGGTCGGGTCAGCGCGGTGCACATCAAAGACCTGACCATGGTGAACAACGCCCAGCGGTTCGCCGCCGTGGGCGAAGGCAATCTCGATTTTGCCGCCATTATGGCGGCGTGTCAGCGCGCCGGCACAGAATGGGCGCTGATCGAGTTGGACGACTGCTACGGTGCGGATCCGTTTGAAAAGCTGCGCGTCAGCCGGAAAAACGCCTCGCGCTATCTGTAAAAGGAGATTGCCTATGCCACGCTACTGTCTGTCCGCTTTCGCGGACGAAGCCGCCGCCGATCTGCAAGGGCAAATGGATGCCTGCGAACGCAACGGTTTTCACCATATCGAAATGCGGTTTGTGGATGCACGCTCTATCGTGGATCACACGGTAGAGGAATGCCGCGAGATCCGCCGCCGGTTGGATGACCGCGGATTTGAGCTGTCGGCGCTCGGCTCGCCGTTCGGCAAAATCAACATCCGGGACGATTTTGCCGCGCATATGGAAAAGTTCAAACAAGGGCTGGAGCTGTGCCATGTGCTGCGGGTATCCCGCATCCGGATGTTCAGCTTTTATCTGCCGGAACACGAGGACCCGGCGCAATTCCGCTCGCAGGTGATGGAGCAGCTCGCCATCATGGCGGAACAGGCGCACGCCGCCGGGCTGCTGTGTTGTCACGAAAACGAAAAAGGCATCTACGGCGACAACGCCGAGCGGTGCGAGGATATCGCCCGCACCATTGGGGACACCATGCCGCTGGTGTTTGACCCCGCCAACTTTGTACAGTGCGGGCAACCGGTGCGGGAAGCATACGACCGGCTGGCGCCGTATATCCGGTATATGCACATCAAAGACGCGCACAAAGCGGACGGACGGGTGGTGCCCGCCGGCGAAGGCGACGGCGAGCTGCCGTATGTGCTGGAACAGTTTTTGCAAACACCGGGCGAGCATACGCTCACGCTGGAACCGCATTTGATGGCGTTTCCGGGGTTTAATACGCTGGAGCAAGGCGATGCTGCCCCCGCGGCGGCATTTTCCGCCGAAGGACAGGCGTTCGACACCGCTTGCCGGGCGCTGAAGCATCTGCTGGCATAAATCTCATTATAAAATAAGGAGTGGGATTCAACATGGAAACCGTACGCATGGGCATTATCGGTATCGGCAATATGGGTCATTGCCACGCCGAGCAAATCGCCGCCGGACACATTGAGGGCATGGTGCTGACCGCTGTGGCGGACATCAAGCCCGAACGGCTGGATTGGGCCAAAGAAAAACTGGGCGACACCGTCGCGCGGTTTGCTACCGCCGAAGAACTGATGGACAGCGGGCTGGTGGATGCTGTGCTGATTGCCACGCCCCACTATTTCCACCCGCCGTATGCGATCATGGCGTTTGAAAAAGGGTTGCACGTGGTGTGCGAAAAGCCCGCCGGCGTTTACACCAAAGCGGTGCGCGAAATGAACGCTGCCGCCGAAAAAAGCGGCAAAGCGTTCGCCATGATGTTCAACCAGCGCACCAACCACCTCTATCGCAAGATGAAAGAGATCATCGATTCCGGCGAGATGGGCGCGATCAAACGCACCAACTGGCTGATTACCGATTGGTACCGCACCCAAGCGTATTATGATTCCGGCGACTGGCGCGCCACCTGGAGCGGCGAGGGCGGCGGCGTGCTGATGAACCAAGCACCCCACAATCTGGATCTGTGGCAATGGATCTGCGGGATGCCGGTGCGGGTGCGCGCGTTTTGCCATGTCGGCAAATGGCACGATATTGAGGTGGAAGACGATGTGACCGCGTATGTGGAATACGAAAACGGCGCGACCGGTGTGTTTGTCACCACCACCGCCGATTGCCCCGGCGATAACCGGTTTGAGGTGATGTGCGAGCGTGGCAAGCTGGTGTGCGAGGACGGCAAGCTGACGGTGTATAAGCTGAACCAAAGCGAACGTGAATATTGCTTTAACGCGACCGAGGGTTTCCGTCCGCTGGAGCATACCGATTATCAGCCGGAAACCGACGGCAAAAACGACCAGCACAACGGCGTTTTGCGTGCTTTTGCCGCGCATATTCTGCACGGCGACCCGTTGGTCGCGGACGGCAGCGAAGGCATTTTCGGTCTGACGCTGTGCAACGCGATGTATTTGTCCTCGTGGCTGGATGAAACCGTGTCGCTGCCGCTGGACGAGGATCTGTTCTTAGAAGAGCTCAACAAACGGCGCGCGACCTCCCGCCGCAAGGATCATGTGACCGAAACCGTCGCCGACCTTGCCGGCACCTACGGCGCGCATTAAGGATGGATACATATACGCGTCCGATTGCAAGGATACGCTTATTCATCCCCTACGCCCACTTTTCAGCGTTCCTCTTTATCGGTTAAACTCCACACATCTCTCCCCCGCGGGTATACCGCGGGGGATTTTGCATATTGTCCACCCGGCGGGAATATAGTGAAGTAACACGCCAAAAGGAGGGCTTTTTGTGAAGCTACCCGCAGGGCTCACCACCGCCGAAGCGGAACAATCCCGCCGGCTGCACGGCGATAACCAACTGACCCGCGCGCGCAAAAACGGCTTTTTTCGGCAGCTGCTGCAAAGCTTTGGCGATCCAATCATCAAGGTGCTGCTGGCGGCGCTGGCGATCAATCTTATCTTTTTGTTCCACCGGTGCGACTGGTACGAGTCGGCGGGCATTGCGGCGGCTATTTTTTTGGCCACCTTTGTGTCCACCCTATCCGAATACGGCAGCGAATCCGCGTTTGAAAAGCTGCAGGAGGACGCCGCACGCATCTCCTGCCGGGTGCGCCGCGACGGGCAGGTGGTATCGCTGCCCATCGCCGAGATCGTGGTGGACGATGTGGTGCTGCTGCAATCCGGCGAGCGGGTGCCCGCCGACGGCATTCTGCTGGACGGTCGGCTGGCGGTGGATCAATCTGCCCTCAACGGCGAAAGCCACGAAGCGGTCAAAGCGCCCTGTTCCGATGCCACCGACGCCTCCGATCTGGCTGCTCCCAACCGTCTGTTCAGCGGCAGCGTGGTGTGCAGCGGTGAGGGAGTGATGCAGGTGCGCCAGGTCGGTGACCGCACCTTTTACGGCGGCGTGGCGCGCGAAGTGCAGGAGGATGCGCGCGAAAGCCCCCTGCGGGTGCGGCTGGCGGGGCTGGCCAAAGCGCTCAGTCGGCTGGGGTACATCGCCGCGGCGCTGGTGGCGGCGGCAGACCTGTTCCATTCCTTTTTGCTGGACAACGCCTTTGACCCCGCCCGCATCGCCGCTGCCTTTACCGATGCCCCCACCGTGATCGGCCATCTGCTGCATGCGATCACGCTCGCCATCACCGTGGTGGTGGTGGCGGTGCCGGAGGGGCTGCCGATGATGATTACCGTAGTGCTGTCCTCCAATATGCGGCGGATGCTGAAGGATCATGTGCTGGTGCGCAAGCTGGTCGGCATCGAAACCTCCGGCAGCCTCAACATTCTGTTCACCGACAAAACCGGTACACTGACCAAAGGCAAGCTGCAGGTCAGCACGCTGGTCACCGGCGACGGTCAGCAGCATACCCATCCGGTGACGATCCGCCGCAAGCGGGAGCTGTGGGAGCTGCTGCAGCTCTCCTGTGCACTCAATTCGGAAAGTCTGCTGTCCGGCGGGCGCGCCATCGGCGGCAATGCCACCGACCGCGCGTTGCTGGAATTTGCCGCCACCGCGCGGCTGGACACCGGCGGCTACACGCTGTCGCAGCATATTCCCTTTGACAGCACCCATAAATTTTCCGCAGTACGCATCGACGGCGCGCGGGCGATGACACTGGTCAAAGGCGCACCGGAAAAGCTGCTGCCTGCCTGCACCCAGTATATTGATGAAACCGGCGAGCGCCGCCCGCTATCCCCGGCGGTGCTCACCTACCAATGGAACGAAATGACCACCCACGCCATGCGGGTGCTGGCACTGGCAATCAGCGACCAACCGGTTAGCAGCGACGATTTTCCGCCGCTGACGCTGGTGGGGCTACTGGGTATTCGGGACGAACTGCGCAGCGAAACCCCCGCCGCCGTGCGCGAAGTGCAGGGGGCAGGGGTGCAGGTGGTTATGATCACCGGTGACAACCGTGACACCGCCGCTGCCATTGCCAAGGAGGCGGGGCTGCTGCGCCGCGATGACGATGTGGTGCTGACCGGCGGCGAGCTGTCCTCGAAAAGTGACGAGGAGATTAAGCAGCTGCTGCCCCGCTTGCGGGTGGTTGCACGGGCGCTGCCGGGCGATAAAAGCCGCCTGGTGCGGCTGGCACAGGAGATGGAACTGGTCACCGGTATGACCGGCGACGGCATCAACGACGCGCCCGCGTTGAAAAAAGCGGATGTCGGATTTGCGATGGGCAGCGGCACCGAAGTCGCCAAAGAGGCGGGCGACATTGTGATTTTGAACGACAATTTCCGCTCCATCGCCAAAGCCATTCTGTATGGCCGCACCATTTTCAAAAGCATTCGCAAATTTGTCATTTTCCAGTTGACCATGAACCTGTGCGCCGTCGGTATCTCGGTGATCGGTCCCTTTATCGGGGTGGACACACCGGTGACGGTGATGCAAATGCTGTGGATCAATATGATTATGGATACGCTGGCGGGGCTGGCGTTTGCGGGCGAGCCGCCGCTGCCCGCGTATATGCGCGAACCGCCCAAACGACGGGACGAACCGGTGCTGAACCGGTATATGCTGCACCAGATTTTGTGCATGGGGCTGTACACCATTGTGCTGTGCGTGGCGTTTTTGAAGCTGCCGGTGTGCAAAACGCTGCTGCATTACGACACCCAGCCGATTTATCTGATGACCGCGTTTTTCGCGCTGTTCATCTTCACCGGCATCTTCAACAGCTTTAACGCGCGCACCAATCGGGTGAATGTGCTGGCGAATCTGGCGCACAACCCCTCGTTTATCGTTATTATGTCCGCGGTTGCCATTATCCAGCTGCTGCTGATCTATTACGGCGGCGAGTTGTTCCGCACCGCCGGGCTGTCCGCGCGGGCATTGCGGCAGGTGCTGCTGCTGGCGTTCACCGTTATTCCGGTGGACAGCATCTGCAAGCTGACGCTGCGCGCCCGCGGTCGCAAAGGTCATCTGTAACTCCCCCGCTGCACGCAAAAAAGCATCCGGTGCTTCGGCACCGGATGCTTTTTTGAATAAGGCTCAGAGAATATCTCCGCTCATCATATCTTTCACCTGTTCGGGAGAATACATCATATCCTCTTCCAAAATGTGGGTCGCCCGCTGCAAAATCAACAGCGCATCCGCCGCAGTAACATCACCATCGCCGTCCGCGTCCGCCTTGACGAGCTGGTCATCGGTCAACGTGATCTGTTCGGTGGTTGCGTACAGCGCCATCAGCGCGTCCAGCGTGGTCACGCCGTCTTTGCCGTCCACATCCCAGTCTGGCATATCCATATGCATATGCATCGCGCCCATGTAGACCACGACGCATGTCTGGATAGTGCCGAAATCCATCCAAAGAATCGTTGCGGGCACCCGTCCATACTCCTCATCCTGGAAGATCAGCTGTGCACCCACCATAGACGGATCGGTGTCTTCGCCCTCATCCACATAATCGTCCACCATATCATCGCCCGGCCCTTCCGGCAGAATCAGCGTGGCATCCTTCGCATCCACCACCTTGGTGGAGCCGTCCTTGCCGGTCACCTGCAGCTTCCAGTTCTGGTAATCGCCGACATCCGGAATGTTCAGCAACTGAATAGATGCTACCGGGTTGAGCCGCACATTCACCGGCAAAACGGTGCTGCACAGGATATACTCGATGCTCAGCAACGCTGCGTCATCATAATACTCGATCACGAGCTGAGCGTCATCGATTGCATCATAATAAATGCCGTTGAACAAATCGTCGCCCTCATAGGTCCACACCTTGGTCGAATCATCGGCGTAGGTGAAGGTCAACGACAGTCCCGCCAAGCTGGTGGGACCAACCCCATCCCACGCCAGCAAGCTGGGATAGCCGGTCACTTCCATCGACACCGGCACCGCTATCTCCAGATCGTTGAACGAATCATACAGCGTGTCGCCGATGATATAGGACAGCATATTGTCCTCGGCGTACGCCTGCGCTGCCGAACCGGCGGTGCAGCGAATATACTCGGCCATATCGATCGAACCGTCCGCAATATCCGTCACGGTTGCCGGAATATCCAGCACCCGCACCATCAGATTTTCGGCACTGAGCAGATCCTCGCCCAAACCAGTGACGGTGTAGCCATCCAGCTCATCCGGAATCTCCACATCCAGCCGATAGGCCATATTCGGCTCCACATCCGACAGCTCCATATAGGTCAGCGTGGCGGTGTTGTCCTCGTTCACCTCATAGGTGAGGGAAATGTCCATCTCCTCCGCTGCGGCCACCAGCCCGGTAGACAACGCCGACACCAGCAATGCCAAGACCGTTAACATCGATACCCATCGTTTCATTCCTCATCCCATCCTTTCTATTGCTTGTGGCTATCATACCACATTCTGCCGCAGATTTCAAGTAAATTGTGTCAATTTCTCTTCTGCTTTGTAAAAGTGCACATCACGCCGCCGGCAAAGCTGTCACCTGACCGGACACATACTGCAAAATATACAGCGCGTCCAAAATAGTAACTCCCGCCTGACCGTCCACATCCGCCAGCCGCTGCTGCTGTTCATTCAGTGCGAGCTCGCCCGCCGCCGCACGCAGCACCAGCAACGCGTCCGCACCGGTTACGACCCCATTACCATCCACATCGCCCCACACGGTGGTCGGGTTCAGCGCTGTGCTCAGCATCAACACGCCGCGCTGTTCCTCCTGCTCATTGGGCGACGCTTTGCGCACATATGTCACCTGCGCGCCGTCCACCGTCAGTCCATACAGCTGGCAACTGTCGGTATTTTCAAACACGGTGGTGGTATCGCCCGTTTGCGGATTCCACGATACAATGGCATCCGGCGTATTCCATAAAAGCCGCCCGTTGTGCTGTCCCAACCCCGCGTAGCTGCCCAGCCAATAGCTGCTTTCGCCGGCGCTCCAGCGGTCCGTCATCGGCAGCACCGGCTGCGAGCGCTGCCAATCGGTCGCACACAACGCATAATTGCCGTTTTCCTGCTGGGCGATGTAATACCACTGCCCTTGCAGCGGCACAAACGGCGTGTACACCTGCATCCACATCGCCGCGTCATAGCGGGTATCGCTGCACACACGCGCTTGCTGCGTAAACTGCCAATCGTGGTGCGGCGATGCCTGCGCCAGCATCGCAGCATCGCTCAGCAAAAAGTTGCGATGGCTCACCACGCCATACGACTGCCCCACCGGATCGTCCCATGTCACATCCACATGGTACCAGTGACCGTCCAGCTGCACCGCGTTCCACGCGTGGTTCATCGCGTCGCTCACCACATAATCCACCGGAATCGAAAACCGCTGCAGCAGCGCCATATAGGTGAGTGCGTACGCCTGGCACACGCCGGTGCCGGTGGTCAACAGGGTGTAGGCATCATAATGCGTATAGGTGGTATCATAGGCATAATGTGCGACCAGATAATCGTGCAGATACAACGCGATTTCGAGATCCGACCAAGCCGTATCCACCCCGGCCGCGATCTCTGACAGCTTTTGTTCATAAGCGGCGCGCATCTGCAAAAGCGGCTCGCCGGTCACGGTATAGGTGGGATGCACCTCTATCACGCGGTTATTATTAAAGGAATAACTGTACCGATCCGACAGATGAAACAGCTCGGGCGACAGCCATGCGGTTTGATAGTACATGTCGGACAGCTGATCCACCGTTACATCATAGGGGCGCAGGTCGATGCGCTCCTGGCAGTTCCACAAGCCACTGTACAAAGCGTCGGCAGCGGCGGACGCAGAGGCATGCTGCGCCAAAGCGTCCGCAGACTCCTCGGCCGCGGCCACTCCCGTTGTCATAATAGAGGCGATCAATGTCACCGCCAGCAAAAACGCCAACCATTTTCGTTTCATCTTGTACAGTCCTTTTGTCCGTTTTTATCATTATAGCATACAATATGTAAACATAGCAATGCATTTTTGTGTACAATTATAAAGAACAAAATTGTATAACTTTTTTTGAGAAAATGGTTGACAAACACGACTGAATGTTTTAATATATGAGCAGATATTCATATGAAAGGATGTGCATATCATGCCGTTCTCATCAGAACCGGAAGCTGAGGGCTGCGAGTATCTGTGTGTACACGAAGAAACGGTGGCGCGGCTGCTGAAAGCGCTGCCGCCCGACGAAACGCTGTACGATCTGGCGGAGCTGTTCAAGGTATTTGGCGATTCCACCCGCATCAAGATTTTGTATGCGCTGTCGGAAGCCGAGCTTTGCGTGTGCGATCTGGCGCGGCTGCTGGGCATCACCCAGGCGGCGGTATCGCACCAGCTGCGGGTGCTAAAGGCGAATGCGCTGGTACGCGCGCGGCGCGAGGGCAAGGTCACCTTTTACGCGCTGGACGACGACCACGTACACAGCATCCTGCGCCAGGGCATGGAGCATATCCAGGAATAATCTATACATCATACAGAAAAGGGGTCATCATCATGAAAAAAACATTTGCTTTGGAAGATCTGGACTGCGCCAACTGCGCGCAAAAAATGGAGGACGCGATCCGCAAGCTGGACGGTGTCGAGGATGTACAGGTCAACTTTTTGCGTCAGACGATGACGCTGACCGCGGCGGACGACCAGTTTGACAGTGTTGTGAAAGCGGCGGTCAAAACCATCCGCAAAGTGGAACCGGATTGCCGCGTGAAGCTGTAAATCGGCAAGGAGGCGCACGTTATGACGACCAAGCAAAAAAAGAACCTGATCCGCATTGCGGTGGCGCTGGTGCTGTTTTTGGCGGCATGGCTGTCGCCGCTGACCGGCTGGTGGCAGCTCGGCGCGTTTCTTGTGCCGTACTTCATCGTGGGGTGGGATGTGCTGTGGCGGGCGCTGCGCAACATCGCCCACGGTCAGATTTTTGACGAAAACTTTCTGATGGCGGTTGCCACCATCGGTGCGCTCGCCATCGGCGAGTATCCCGAGGGCGTGGCGGTCATGCTGTTCTATCAGGTGGGCGAATGGTTCCAAAGCTACGCGGTGGGGCGTTCCCGCCGTTCCATCGCCTCGTTGATGGATATTCGCCCCGACATCGCCAATGTGGAACGGGACGGTCAACTGCAAGAGGTTGACCCCGACGAGGTAGCAATCGGCGAAGTCATTGTGGTGAAACCGGGCGAAAAGGTACCTCTGGACGGTGTGGTGCTGGAGGGCCGCTCGTCGCTGGATACGGCGGCGCTGACCGGCGAATCGCTCCCGCGCGAGGTGGTTCCGGGCGACGATGTGGTGAGCGGCTGCGTCAACCAAAGCGGGCTGCTGCGGGTGCAGGTGACTAAGCGGTTTGGCGAATCCACTGTGTCCAAAATTCTGGATCTGGTGGAAAACGCCAGCAGCAAAAAAGCGCCCGCCGAAAACTTCATCACCAAATTTGCGCGGTACTACACCCCCTGTGTTGTGATCGGTGCCGTGCTGCTGGCGGTGCTGCCGCCGCTGCTGACCGGATGGAACGACTGGAGCGTGTGGAGCGAATGGATCCACCGTGCCCTCATCTTTTTGGTTATCTCCTGCCCCTGTGCACTGGTCATTTCGGTGCCGCTCAGCTTTTTCGGCGGGATCGGCGGTGCCTCCCGCTGCGGCATTTTGGTCAAAGGCAGCAACTATCTGGAAGCGCTGGCTGCCACCGATGTGGTGGTGTTTGACAAAACCGGCACCCTGACCCAAGGCGTGTTCAATGTGACCGCCATCCACCCCGACCATGTGTCGGAGGGACAGCTGCTGGAGCTGGCGGCGCTGGCGGAAAGCTATTCCGAACATCCCATCTCGCGTTCGCTGCGCGAGGCATACGGCAAAGAGGTCGATACCAGCCGCATCACCTCGAACGAGGAGCTGGCGGGGCGCGGCGTGCGCGCCGTGATCGACGGCAAAACGGTGTGTGTCGGCAACAACAAGCTGATGGATGACATCGGTATCGCGTGGCACCCCTGCCATCGGGTGGGCACCACCGTGCATGTGAGCGTGGACGGCGCTTATGCCGGACACATCGTGATCTCGGACGAGGTGAAGCCGGACGCTAAAGAGGCGATCGCGGCGCTGAAAGAGCTGGGCGTGCGCAAAACCGTAATGCTGACCGGCGACGCGAAAGCGGTCGGCGAAAGCGTGGCTGCCGATCTGGGACTGGACGCGGTGTACACGCAGCTGTTGCCGGGCGATAAGGTGGATCGCATGGAAGATCTGCTGAAAGAGCGTGTCGGCAAAGGCAAGCTGGCGTTTGTCGGCGATGGCATGAACGACGCGCCGGTGCTGTCCCGCGCGGATGTGGGCATCGCGATGGGCGGCATGGGTTCCGATGCCGCCATCGAAGCGGCGGACATTGTGCTGATGGACGATAAGCCGTCCAAGATCGCCTCCGCCATCCGCATTGCGCGACGCACCCACCGCATCGTGAACCAGAACATTGTGTTTGCGCTGGCGGTCAAAGCGCTGGTGCTGCTGCTCGGCGCGCTGGGCGTCGCCAATATGTGGGAGGCTGTGTTCGCCGATGTGGGCGTATCGGTCATCGCCATCCTCAACGCCATGCGCGCATTGAAAGTGGAAGAATAAAAACGCACGAGCCAAGCCTAAAGACGCATAACCAAAGCCGCCGGAGAAATTCTCCGGCGGCTTTGGTTTTTTGACTACTTTTTCCCCTGCAAAATCTTATTTGTATTATGCCGCTGTACGGCTCCCACTACCGAAGATATATTGGCATCACGACGCGCTTTTGCAGCAATTGTATTTTGTTGATTCAACAAATCGTTTTGTTCTATTGCCAGTTCATTTTGTTGATAGGCTAATTCGTTTGCTTCCTGCTGAGCGTTTAGTTTTGCCATTTCCAGTTTTCGCTGTTCGTTCTTATCATAGCTTTCGATAGCTTCCCGTATGTCGTAATTGGATGTTGAGATAATATCATAAATATACTGCAAGGCTGGAATTGTCTGATACGGTAAAGGAATAATACAGGTATCTTGGTAAAGCCGCGCTAAGGATGCCTCTGCCTGTTCACACGATTCCTGGGCTTTTTTCAGCATTTCTCTATGCTGCGCTTCCCACATTTCTTTTTTCTCTTTATACTGTGGTAATACCACTGTATCATATTTGTTTTTTTCTTCGTCATATTCCTTATCATACATTTGCTGCGTACGGTCAACTTCGGCCCGCACTTCTGCACATTGTTGCTGATATGCGGGCGAACATCGAATTTGCTCAATCTCCTGTTTTTTCTTGGGTCTATAATATGCAAACATGTAGGCCAAAGTTCCAATACCACTGGTTGTCACCAATAATATCAACGCCAAAATCCAATTAAATTTAATGGTTGGTTTAATCTCCGGATCTTTGTATTCAGCTATCTTTTTTACGGGTGCCGCCGGCACATCGCGAAATTGCTCCTGACGAAGCTGAACAATTTTGTCCTTTGTGTTTTGAATCTGACAGCTTAATTCTAATGCTTTTTTTACGGTTTCCACTTGTTTTTGATGTTCCATTTTTTCCTCCTCTAAAGTTACAACCACGCATTCGTTTATCTAAGACAACGTACAAACAGCTTTTCCTAGCATCACCTTCTTGCCTACTACTAAAATGCACTTGAGAGACCACACACTTAATCTTTTTCTTAATTCGCCTTTATTATAAAACAAAATGTTTTATAAGTCAATATAACATTTTGTTTTAACATATAGTAGAGTACGGAGGGATGTCGTATGTACAACCGTATTCGTGATCTACGAGAAGATAAAGACCTGCGGCAAAAAGATATGGCCGACCATCTGCATTGCAGCCAAGTGGCTTATTCCCACTATGAACTGGGGAAAAGAGATATTCCCACCGAAGTGTTGATTGCATTAGCTCAATTTCATCATACCAGCATTGATTATTTGCTTGGTTTGACTGATGTCCCTACCCCTTACCCACGCAAAAGAGGCAAATAGCACAAACGACCGTATCGGCTGGTGCCGATACGGTCGTTTTTATGTGGTTTTTAATTGTGCGGTTGCTTAGCGCTGCACACGGCCGGAGCCGTCGCCGCCCATCAGAGCCTTGACCTCGTCCACCGACATCAGGTTGAAGTCGCCCTCGATGGTATGTTTCAGGCAGGAAGCCGCCACAGCGAATTCCAGCGCCTGCTGGCAGTCGTAGCCCTGGGTCAAGCCGTAGATCAGGCCGCCGCCGAAGCTGTCGCCGCCGCCCACGCGATCCACGATCTGGATGGTGTATTTTTTGGAGGAATAGAATTCCTTGCCGTCATACAGCAGCGCCGACCAGTTGTTGCAGGACGCCGACAGCGATTCACGCAGGGTGATCGCCACTTTTTTGAAGTGGAACGCATCCACCAGCTGACGCGCCACCGACTGATAGCCGGACAGGTTGATCTCGCCCTTGGTGATGTCGGTCGCTTCGGCACGAATACCGAACACATCCGCTGCATCCTCTTCGTTCGCGATCAGCACATCGACATACTGCATCAGCTCGGTCATGACCTTTTTCGCTTTTTCGCGGGTCCACAGCTTTTTGCGGTAGTTCAGGTCGCAGGACACGGTCACGCCTTTTTCTTTCGCCTTTTTGCAGGCTTCCAGCGTGATCGCCGCGGCTTTGTCGCTGATGGCGGGGGTGATACCGGTGAAGTGGAACCACTCGGCACCCTCAAAGATCGCATCCCAGTCGAAATCGGACAAATCCGCTTCGGCAATGGCGGAAGCGGCGCGGTCGTACACGACCTTGGAGGGGCGCTGCGACGCGCCCTTTTCGCAATAGTAGATACCCAAGCGGTCGCCGCCCTCGGCGATGCAGGAGGTATCCACGCCCCAACGAGCCAACTCGCCTTTGCAGGCGCGACCCATATCGTTTTTCGGCAGCTTGGTCACAAACCGTGCCGGCACGCCGTAGCCCGCCAGCGACACAGCGACATTCGCTTCGCCGCCGCCAAAGGTGACATCCAAGCTTTTCGCCTGCACCAGACGCTGATAGCCGGGAGGCGACAGACGCAGCATAATTTCACCAAATGTAACAACCATGATTTTTACACCTCTATATAGTATTTAGGATACACAAAGAACCGGGCTTACAGACCGCGTGCCTGCTGAATGTTCTTCACAAACGCAGCGGCGTTGGCTTTCACATCGCCCTTCATCAGGCTGCTGCCCGCGCCAACGGCCACGGCACCAGCTTTGATCCAGTCGGCGACGTTGTCCACACTCACACCGCCGGTGGGCATGATGCGCGCATACGGCAGCGGACCTTTGATATCTTTGATGAACGCCGGGCCAAACAGGTCGCCGGGGAACAGCTTCAGAATATCGGTGCCCGCTTCCATCGCAGCGATGGCTTCGGAGATGGTCAGAATGCCCTGCATCACCGCTTTGCGATAGCGGTTGCACAGCTTGACGATCTCGGAATTAAAGTGGGGCGACACCACAAACTCCGCGCCCGACAGAATCGCGATACGCGCGGTTTCGCTATCCAGCACAGTGCCGGCGCCCAGAATGATCTGATCGCCGTATTTGCGTGCCAGATCTTCAATCACGCGGTGGGCAAACGGAACGGTAAAGGTCAGCTCGACCGCCTGGATACCGCCCTCGATGCATTTTTCCACGATCTCCATGGCTTTTTCCGAGGTTTCGCCGCGCACCACAGCGACCATGCCGCTTTTTTCGATGTCCAGCAATACTTGCTCTTTGGTTCTCATAACGATTTCCTCCTATGCGATGTTATCCACTATCTTGTTCTCGCAAGGCTCCTCTGCTCGGAGGGGTCCAACATGGTTTTATGGATGGGGAGCGAACCGCGCTGCTCTCTTACGCGGTACTGCCGTCCCATGGGCGGCGGCTCCTCATTCGCCGCGGCGACACACCGCGGCATCATTCTCCAACCGGAGAAGAATGGTCATTACACGCCGGAATAAGCGGAGAAACCGCCATCCACCGGCACCACGATACCGGTGACAAAGCCTGCCGCTTTGTCGTCGGTCAGCCACAGCAGCGTACCTTCCAGCTCTTCCGCTTCGCCGAACCGACCCATGGGGGTGGCGCGCAGAATTTTTTCGGTACGGGGGGTGGGGTTGCCGTTTTCGTCAAACAGCAGCGCGCGGTTCTGGTTGGTCACAAAGAAACCGGGCGCGATCGCGTTGACGCGGATGCCCTCGCCCGCGAAATGCACCGCAAGCCATTGGGTAAAGTTGGATACCGCCGCTTTCGCCGAGCTGTACGCCGGGATTTTGGTGAGCGGGCGGAACGCGTTCATGGACGACACATTCAAAATGCAGCAGCCGCTTTCGCCCAGCATATCCTTGGCGAACACCTGGGTGGGCAGCAGCGTGCCCATCAGATTCAGATCAAACACAAAGTTAAAGCCCGCCTTGTCCAGATTGAAAAAGGTGGAGATATCTTCGGCATCGGCATCGCCCTGCTCGTACACCTCGTGAGTGGTGGTGCATTTGGGGCTGTTGCCGCCCGCGCCGTTGATGAGGATCTGGCATTTGCCGAAATCCTTGAGGATCTGGTCGTGCACTTCTTCGAGGCACTCTTTATCCAGCACATTGGCTTTGTAGCCCTTGGCGGTACCGCCCGCACGAACGATTTCGTCCGCCGCCGCTTTGGCAGCGTCCTCGTTCAAGTCCAGCAGCGCGACCTTATGTCCCTGTTTCGCCATGGATTTGGCAAAGCCGGAGCACAGCACGCCACCCGCGCCGGTAATGACAACGGTTTTTCCCATGATGGTTCCCTCTTTCTATGTAATAAAAAATGTTACGCGTTGTGGGCGCGTTCCACCGCTTCCCACAGACCGGCGATATAGGTCGCGCCCAGCGCGCGGTCATACAGACCGTAGCCGTAGCGACCGGTTTCGCCCCAGATCATGCGGCCGTGGTCAGGACGCACATACCCGTCGAAGCCGCCCTCGTACAGCGCCTTGACGATAGCGTACATATCCAGCGATCCGCAGGAGGTGGGATGTCCCGTTTCCTCGAAATCCTTCGGGCCGGTCCAGCGGATGTTGCGCAGATGCACAAAATGGATACGATCGGCGAACTTTTTCGCCATAGCGGGCAGATCGTTTTGCTGACCCGCGCCCAGCGAACCGGTGCAGAAGGTCAACCCGTTGGCGGGGCTGTCCACCAGCTTCAGGAAGCGTTCCAGATTCTGCTCGTTGGTGATAATGCGGGGCAGACCGAACAGACCCCATGGCGGATCGTCCGGATGGATCGCCATTTTGACGCCGCTCTCCTCGGCGACCGGAATGACCGCCTGCAGGAAGGTCTGCAAATTTTTCCAAAGAGCCTCTTCATCGATCTGTTTGTACTGATTCAGCAGATCCTTCAGCCCTTCTTTGGTGTAGCTTTCGTCCCAACCGGGCAACGACAGCTCGCTGGTCAGCGGGTTCATCGCCAACACAGTGGCATCGTCATACGCCAGACTGTTGGAGCCGTCGGCGTTCTGGCGGGTCAGTTCGCTGCGCAGCCAGTCGAACACCGGCATAAAGTTGTAGCAGATCACTTTCACGCCCGCTTTGCCCAGCCGGCGCACATTTTCGCAGTAGTTTTCGATCAACTGCGGTGCTTTTTCGTTGCCCAGCTTGATATCCTCCGGCACGGGAACGCTTTCCACCACTTCAAATTCCAACCCTGCAGCTTCGGCTTTGGCTTTCAGCTCGGCAATGCTTTCCTCGCTCCAAACGCCGCCCGCCGGCACATCGTAGACCGCCGACACGATCCCGCTCATGGTCGGGATCTGACGGATCTTTTCGAGGGTGACGGGATCGCTGTCGCCATACCAGCGAAAGGTCAATTTCATACGCGCATCCTCCTGTGTATGGGTGAGAGAGCCCGCCGCAGCGGGTTCTCTTCCTAAAAAATTTTCCATTTCACAATATACCGCAAATTCCGGCTATCGTCAAGAGAAACGGGCGGAAAACTTTCGTTTTCCGCCCGCTTTGTCGTTATGCATATAGCTATGCCTCTTCGCGAAATGACATCAGCTGCGCACCGCGAATGCATAAGCGCTTTCGGTATCGCCCCACCGGCACACGAGCTGCAGTCCGCGATAGGATGCGCCTTTTTCATAATCCTTGGAATCCGAGCTCAGATATGCCGCCGGATGCGGCTCCAATGCCATGTAGAACGCTTCATCCTTCTTGGTGGCGGCATAAGTTTGAGTGGCAGATGCCGCGTATTTGGACGATCCGTCGGCGTTCAGTAAAGTATCGCGAATTTCCACCGTATCGGGTGCTTCACCGGGAAATTCCAGCCGCAGGGTTTCGCCGCTGGGCACATAGGTCAGCGCGTCAGCCCCTGCTTCGGGCCATCCGGCAAAGGATGAACCCTCTGCATCCGTCACTGCCACCGTTTGGATAGTGGCGTCCGCGCCGCGCACCACCGGTGCCGCCGGGTCGGACGCGGCGCATCCCGCCGCACTCATCAGCACGCATCCCGCCAGCGCACACAGCCATAATCGTCTTTTCATAATCTTGGTTCCCTTCTCTTTTCCCGTCTGGATTTTGTCAATTCATTCCCCTGCTTTCATGGATTCCACCATGTCGATCTTCCGCAGCCGCGGCAGCATGGTCAGATCCACCAGCACCGAAAACAGCACTGTCAGCAGTGCGGCGTACACATAGCTCATGCCGCTGATCTCGCGCACAAACATCACCATATCCACTTCGGCGGTCTGCACCACAAACGCGTGCAGCGCAATGCCCGCGAGCAGCCCCACCGCGGTGCCGATCAGCATCAAAATGGTGGTTTCGCGGTAGATATACGCCGACACCTCGCGGTCATAAAAGCCCAACACCTTGATGGTCGCCAGCTCCTTTTGCCGCTCGGTGATGTTGATATTGGTCAGATTATACAGCACCACAAACGCCAGCAGCCCCGCACAAACGATCAACACCAGCACAATATAATCTATGCTGCTGAGCGTATCGTTCAAGCTGTCGCGCATGGTATCTGTGAACTGCACCGACGCCACATCGCCGGTTTTCAGAAGCTGCTCCGACAGCGCATCCCGATCCACCGCATCGTTCGGATACACCATCAGCACCGTATACTCCGGCGCGATGCCGAACGCCTTTTGATAGGCGGCGGGGGTCATATACAGATAATGCTGCACATAATGCTCGGTGATGCCGGACACGGTGACGGTGGCCGACCGATTGTCGGTGTCTTTGAGCTGCAGCGTATCTCCCACGCGCACCCCCAGCTGCCGCGCCAGCTTTTCGGTCACGATCACGCCATCGTCGGTCAGCGTCAGCGACGCGTGCCCCTGCCGCTCACGTAAGGTCACATAATCGCTCAATGTCTCCGGCTGCTGCGGAATATACAGGTGTGCCGATTTCATCTGGCCGTCCACGCTGACATCCACCGCCGGGCGCGCCATCGGCAGATACGACCGAATCTTGGTGGTATCTTTCAGCAGCGCCGCCAGCTCCGCGTTATCGGTCAGCGCCGCCGTATCCGTCACCCCCAGCGTCAGCCCATAGCGTTCGATCTCCCCGAACTGGCGGGACAAAATGCCGGTGATGGAATCGCTGAGTCCAAAGCCAGCCACCAACAGCGCGGTGCAGCCAGCCACCCCCAGTATCGTCATAAAGAACCGCTTTTTATATCGAAAAATGTTGCGGGCAGTCACCTTTTGGATAAACGGCAGCCGTTTCCACACCGGGGTGAGATGCTCCAGCAAAATGCGTTTGCCCGCCTTGGGAGCACGGGGCTGCAGCAGCGTGGCGGCGTTTTGCTTCAGAATGCCGGCGCACGCCGCCAGCGTCGCCGCCAGAATGGACACCAGCAGCACCGCGAAAATGATCGCCGCCATACCGGCGTAAAACCGCGCCTGCAGCGGTGGCTGGCGGTACATGATGCCGTAGGCGTTCCAAATCACCCGCGGGAACACCTGGAACCCGATCGCCATGCCGCCCAGGCAGCCGAGCGAGGTGGCGATGCCCGCATACAGCAGATATTTGCCCATGATTGCGCCGTTGCTGTAACCCAGCGCTTTGAGAGTGCCGATTTGCAGGCGTTCCTCCTCCACCATGCGGGTCATGGTGGTCAACGCGACCAGCGCCGCCACCAGGCAAAAGAACACCGGAAACACCCGCGCGATCGCCCCCACCTTGTCGGCGTTGCCGTCAAAGCTGACATACGACGCGATGGCGCTGCGATCCAGCACATACCAGGTGGCGGGGCGAATCGCCGCTACCTCCTGTTCGGCTTGCTCGATTTTCGCCTTGCCGTCCGCCAGCTTTTTCTGGGCCTCCCTTTGCCCCGCTTGGTAGCTGTCCTCCGCCTGCTGCACCTGCGCTTTGGCGGCTTCCAGCAGTCCGGCTTTCTCGTCCAGCGTGGCGCGGGAGGACTCCAGCTGGCGCTGCGCTTCATCCAGCGCCGCCTGTGCGGTCGCGGTCGCCTGTTTCAGCTGGCGGGCACCTTGTTCCACCTGCTGCCCCGCTTGTTCCAGCGTCGCTTTTTGCGTTTTTATCTGTGCCGCACCCTGCTCATACGCCGCTTGCTGCGTGTCCAGCGTGGCTTGCAGCACGGCGGCTTGTTCGGTCATCCCCGCCGCTTGCAACTGTTCCAGCTGCTGTTGCCCCTGCTGCAAGGCGGCTGCCGCCTCGCTTAGCTGCTGCTCCGCCTTAGCAAGCTGTGTCTGTCCGGCTACCCACGCGGCGCGCGCCTGTTCCAGCTTTTCCTGCTGCGCCGCCAATTTCGCTTGGGTATCGGCTTTTTTTCGCTCGAACTGCGCCTGTCCGGCGGCGAGCTGCTCCCGCCCTTGCTGCAGCGCGGCTTCGCCGTCCGCGATCTGCCGGCGGCTGTCATCAATCTTCTGTTTGACATCCGCCAACTGCTGTTCCGACTCCTTTTTGCCCTTTTCATAGGTGGCTTTGGCATCATTCAGCTGGTCGGTCGCCTCACCCACCACCTCGTCGGTGCGCTGCTGGGCGCGGATGTCCGCGATCGCTTCCAGCCGGTCGGTCACCGGCTGCACCACCGCGTCGTATTGGTCGGTGAACGCCATCGGCTCCGCCGCGCCGCTCACCTGTATGTAGGCATCGGTATACGCTGCAAGCGAAAAGCTGGCAGCGGGAACATAAGCGAACATCGCCACCGTGCCGTTGCCGACCGAGGTGCTTTCGCGGTCGATGGAAAAGTAGCGGGAACTGCGCACCACCCCCACCACCTTATAGGTGGTTTCAGCAAAGCTGTCCGCCGCGTCGGTACCCTCCACCGTTAAGGTAAGGGTGTCCCCCACCTTGACATCGCGCGCAATGCCTTTGGGTACATCCACCGCGCACTCGTTGGCACTTTGGGGCAGCCGCCCTTCCGCCACGTCCAGTTGATTCACCTTGTCGGTTACGCTGTGAACGCGGGTTGGGATCTCCTTTTCGCGGTCGGCGTTTGCCAACACATCGACGGTGTACGCCGCCTCCACGGTTTGCACACCCTTCACCTCGCGCAGTGCGCGGATGTCGTCCTCGGTCAACCCCAGCGTGGACACCACACGAATATCCATCAACCCACTGCGGTCATAATATGCATCCACCGACCGGCGCATATCCGGCGTGGTGGCGAGAAGTCCTGACAAAAAGCCCGCTCCCAACGCCACAATGCCGAAAATCGCCAAAAAGCGGCTCAAGCTGGAGGTGAGTGACCGCCATTTGTGTTTTTGATAAATTCTGTTCACGCTTACCACTCGATCCTCTCCACCGGAACGGGGTCGGGATTGACCACCGATTGCTCCACCCGTCCGTTTTTGATGCGGATTACCCGATCCGCCATGCCGGTCAGCGCCTGGTTATGGGTGATGACGATCACCGTTTTGCCGGTTTGGCGACAGGTATCCTGCAACAGCGCCAAAATGGTCTTGCCGGTTTGATAATCCAGCGCGCCGGTGGGTTCGTCACACAGCAGCACCCGCGGATTTTTCGCCAGCGCCCGCGCGATCGCCACCCGCTGCTGTTCACCGCCGGACAGCTGCGCGGGAAAATTGTTCAGCCGGTGTTCCAGCCCCACCCGGCACAGGGTGTCGCGCGCGTCCAGCGGATCGCGGCAGATGGCGGAGGCCAGCTCCACATTTTCCAGCGCGGTCAGATTTTGCACCAGATTATAGAATTGGAACACAAACCCTACATCAAAGCGGCGATATTCGGTCAGCTGCCGCCGGTTAAACCGGCTGATCTCGCTGTTTTCCAGCCGGATGGTGCCCTCGTCGCAGCTATCCATCCCCCCCAGCATATTCAGCACAGTGGTTTTGCCCGCGCCGCTGGGGCCAACGATCACCACAAACTCCCCTTTTTCAATCGTGAAGCTGACATGATCCGCCGCGGTGATCTTATGATCGCCCATCGTGTAATATTTGCAGACATTATCAAAGGTAATAAATCCACTCATGGTTTTGTTCCGCCTTTTCGGATATTTTTCGCCTTCAGTATACCACATTTGCCCCGCCGCAGGAAAGAAAACGGCAGAAAATTTTTAATTTCTTAACACCCGGCGGCGGACGGTTGCCGACCGGCGGTTTTTGTGTTATACTATAAAGAGAATGTAAAAAAGGAGCGGGATACGATGCTGCTGGCCTTGGATATGGGCAACACCAACATCACCATCGGTGTGTTTGAGGACGAGCGTCTGCTGCTGGAATCGCGGCTGGCGACCGATTACACCAAAATGGAGGATCAATACGCGATCGAGCTGTTGGATATTCTGCGGCTGTACCATGTGGACGCGGCGCAGATCGACGGTGCCATCATCAGCTCGGTGGTGCCGCCGCTGGATCGCATTATGCGCCACGCGGTCAAAAAAGTGACCGGTCAAACGCCGCTGATGGTGGGTCCCGGGGTCAAAACCGGGCTGAACATCCGCATCGACAATCCCGCCCAGCTGGGTTCCGACCTGCTGGTGGGCGCGATCGCCGCGATTGCGCAATACGGCACGCCCTGCATCATCTGGGATCTGGGCACTGCCACCACCCTGTCGGTGGTGGACGAATCCGGCGCGTTCCGCGGCGGCGCGATCATGCCGGGGGTGGCGACCTCGTTTGAGTCGCTGACCAACCGCACCTCGCTGCTGCCCCGTATCCGGTTGGAAGCGCCGCCCCACGCCATCGGCACCAACAGCAACGATTCCATGCAGGCCGGCGCGGTATACGGTTCGGCGGCGATGATCGACGGCATGTGCGACCGGGTGTTGGCGGAGCTGGGGTGCGACAGCGCCCCCATCGTCGCGACCGGCGGGCTGAGCCACGAGATCATTCCCCACTGCCGCCACACCATCATCTACGATGACAAGCTGCTGCTGGAAGGGCTGCGGCTGATCTACAACAAAAATCGCTGAAACCATTCCATTTTGGGGGATGTGCCCCGTTCGCCAAACAGTTCTGCGGAACGCTTGAGCGTATAAAACGGCGCACATCTCGCAAAATGTTGATATAGATCCCATTTTTACGCGCTGTATCCGTTCGCGGAACAGCAGCAAGGAGGATTATCATGAACAAAACAAACACCGCATCGTCCTTTTCCACCCCGCTCCAGCGACTGACGCTGGGCGCGATTCTGACTGCGCTGGTGGTGGTGCTCCAACTGCTGGGGCAATTCATCCATTTTGGCGTTTTTTCCATTTCGCTGGTGCTCATTCCCATCGTGGTGGGCGCGGCGACCTGTGGCCCGTGGATCGGCGCCTGGCTCGGACTGGTGTTCGGCATCACGGTGCTGCTCAGCGGGGATGCCGCCGCGTTTATGGCGGTGAATGTGCCGGGCACCATTGTCACCGTGCTGCTCAAAGGCGTGTTGTGCGGACTGCTGTCGGGGCTGACCTATCGCGCGCTGGCGAACCGCAACCGCATCGCCGCGGTCGTGGCGGCAGCGGCTGTCTGTCCGATCGTGAACACCGGTGTGTTTTTGATCGGCTGCGTGCTGTTCTTCTTTGAAACCATCGCCGGTTGGGCGACTGCCGCCGGCTTTGGCGAAAACGCTGTCGGCTATATGTTTTTTGTACTGGCGGGTGGCAACTTTTTGTTCGAGCTGGGCTTTAATCTGGTGCTCAGCCCCATCATTGTGCGGCTGCTGGACATCGCCAAACGCATCCGCTAATATCCTTTTTACGCAAAAAACGCCTCCGGCTGCAGCCGGGGGCGTTTTGGTTATTGGACATATGGCATAGCGTGCTTTTATTCCGGTGTAATATCAAACAGCTCGTTGGGCGTGCATTGCAACAGCAGGCACAAGGTTTCGATATTCTCATAGCGGATAGATTTGGTTTCATTGTTGACCATACGGCTGAAATTTTGATAACTCATCCCTAGCTGCTTGTATAGCCAGTATTTGGTTTTTCCCTGTTTTTCCAGTAGCGGCAGCACATTTAATTTTATCATCAGATATATCTCCGTATTGTACGTTTTGATGAGATAATATCTTAATTTGTGTCTTGCTATATAGACTTATGCATTATATAATGTATTAGTCTATACTGGAGGTGTGTTTATGATTGCGGATCCCACAGGGGTGATGCTGGTTCCCGGAAACCACGGAAAGGATTGCCCCGGAAACGGTCAACACACAGATGACGCTGGAAACGCGCTGGAATGCTGCTGTGACGAGTGTGACTATTGGCAATGCTGCGCAGAGGATGCCTCTCCCCTATGTCATTTCTGTCACGATGCAGTTTGCCCCCGCGCCGGCCATTTGCCATATCGTGCGGGGAGTGGTATACTGTGAAAAAACAAGCACAGGGAGGATGCTCCATGATCTATACCTTGAACGGCGATATCACCGTGGCGGTCACCACCGACGGCGGTGCACTGACCTCGATCAAACACGCCGACGGCACCGAATACTTGTGGCAAGGCGATCCCGCCTACTGGTCGGGACAAGCGCCGCTGCTGTTCCCCATTGTCGGTTGCCTGCACAGCGACCGCGCAGTACTGCCGAACGGCAAAGTTTGTCAGCTTTCGCGCCACGGACTGGTGCGCAAAATGCCCTTTACGCTGAAAGCGCAAAGCGACCGCGTCATCACCTTGAGCGTTGCCGCCACCGACGCCACGCGGGCGGCGTATCCGTACGATTTCGCGGCGGAGGTGACCTACACCCTGCGCGGCAGCGGTGTGGAGGTTGCGTTCCGGGTGGAAAACCGCGACGACGAACCGATGCCCTGCCAGTTTGGCGGTCATCCCGCGTTCAACTGTCCGAACGATGCCGGGCTGTCGTTCGAGGATTATTATGTGGAGTTTGCGCAGCCGGAAACCGCGGCGGTGCCGCTGCTGGACAGCCACGGCATTATTGACGTGGACAACCGGATGCCGGTGCTGCAAGACAGCCGCACCCTGCCGCTAACGCATGCGCTGTTTTACAAGGATGCGCTGGTGTTCGATCACCTGCAATCCCGCCGTGTGAGCCTGAAAAGCGACAAAACCGCCCGCAGCGTGACGGTGGATTTTGCGGAGATGGACTATCTCGGCGTTTGGTCAGCGGTAAACGACGCGCCTTTTGTGGCGCTGGAGCCTTGGGGCGGCATCAGCAGCTGCACCGACGAAGGCGAAGCATTCACCGACAAGCGCGGTGTGCGGCTCGTGCCGCCGCACGGCTCCACCGCCTACACTTTCACCATCAGCATCACCTGATCCCGCCCCCGCCTTTAAGCATCATGTGAACATTGAAAAAGCCTTCCGCCGAACTGTCGGCGGAAGGCTTTTGTCCGTTATCTGGCTGTCAGCAGCGACAGCGTTTCCTGGCGGGTGCGGGGGTCGGATTTCATCAGTCCCCGCAGCGCCGAGGTTTGGGTGCGTGCCCCGGCGGCACGCGCGCCGCGCATGGTCATACACAAGTGCTCGGCCTCGATGATGACCGCCAACCCACGGGGATGCAGCTCATCGTTCAGAAAATCCGCCACCTGCGCGGTCAGCCGCTCCTGCAGCTGCGGGCGGCGGGCAAAGTTGTTGACAATGCGCGCCAGCTTGGACAGCCCGATCACCTTGCCGTCCCGCGGGATATACGCCACATGCGCCACGCCGGTAAACGGCAGCAGATGATGTTCGCACATGGAATACAGCGGAATATCCCGCACCGTCACGATCTCGTCATCGTTTTGTTCGGAGAAAATTTTCAAATGCTGGCGGGGGTCCTCCTCCAAACCGGCAAAGATCTCCTCGTACATATCCGCCACCCGGCGGGGCGTTTCCTGCAATCCCTCGCGATCGGGATCCTCGCCGATAGCCAGCAGCAGCTCCCGCACCGCCGCTTCGATTCTGGGTTTATCCATCTTATGCCTCCTGATGAAACCGCGCCAAGAAAGCACGGGTACGCTCGCTTTGCGGATGGTCGATCACCTGATGCGGGTCGCCCTCTTCCACGATCACACCGCCGTCCATAAAGATCAGCCGATCGGACACATCGCGGGCGAACGCCATTTCGTGGGTGACCACGATCATGGTCATATGCTCCTCCGCCAGCTGGCGGATCACCTTGAGGATCTCGCCGGTCAGCTCGGGATCCAACGCGGAGGTCGGCTCGTCAAAGCACAGCACATCGGGCGACAACATCAGCGCCCGCGCGATCGCCACCCGCTGCTGCTGGCCACCGGACAGCTGCCCGGGATACGCATCGCGCTTTTCTTTCAGTCCCACTTTTTCCAGCAGCACCAGCGCCGACGCGGTAATGGCATCGTAGGCATCGCGTTTGGTCATGCCGCCGAATTTGCCGGTGCCTTTTTTGATGTCCTCGTTGGCGCGCAGCCGCGCCGCCAGACACAAATTGTCCAGCACCGTGTACTGCGGGAACAGGTTGAACGACTGGAACACCAGCCCAAAATGCAGCCGGTTTTGCCGCACCTGTTCGTCGCTGAGTTTTTTCGGATTTTCGGACGAAAAAACTTCGTGTCCGTTCACCAGAATACGCCCCGATGTGGGCGTTTCCAAAAAGTTCAGGCACCGCAGCAGCGTGGTTTTTCCGCTGCCGGAGGAACCGAGAATGGTCAGCACCTCGCCCTTTTCCATCTGAAAATTGATACCCCGCAGCACTTCGGTGCGGCCAAAGTTTTTATAAATGTCTTTCACTTCCAGTAACGGCATGGAAACACCCCCTTACGCCTTAAAATAGGACAGCTTTTTCTCAACCCAACCGAGCAGCACCGTCAAAATGCCGCTAAACAGCAGGTAGTAGATACCGGTAAAGAACAGCGGCCAAATCTCGCCGGCGATGCCGCTGGTGCCTTTCAGGAACGCCTGGCCTGCCCAGATGATCTCCTGCAGCGCGATGATCCGCGCCAGCGAGGTATCCTTGACCAGCGTGATGATCTCGTTGGAAATCGGCGGCACAATGCGTTTGATCATTTGCAGCAGCGTGACCTTGAAAAAGATCTGCGATTTGGTCATGCCCAGCACCTGTCCGGCCTCCTGCTGACCGATCGGCACGCTTTGGATACCGCCGCGGTATATCTCGGCAAAATAGCAGGAATAGTTCAGAATAAAGGCGATCGCCGATGCCCAAAAGCGTCCGCTCTCGCCACCGCCCCAAATGGGGTTGCCAAATACCAGCCCCGGGAAATAAAAGATGATCAACAGCTGCAGCATCAGCGGCGTGCCGCGGACAACCCAGATGATCACCTTTACCAGCGCGCTCAGCGGCTTAAATTTGCACATCGAGCCAAAGGAGATGATAAGCCCCAAAGGCATCGCCCCTGCCAGCGTCACGATAAACAACTTGAGCGTTTGGAGAAAGCCGATATTCAATGCTCTAAAAACGGTGGGAAACTGCTCGATAAACTGATCCATCATTCTCAAACATCCTGCCTTGTGTTTTGTAAAATAGTTTTCCGTACAGCGCATAATGCGCAAACCCCGCACCAATCACAAGGCTTGCGCATTATGCTTAAATTGTGTTACCGCTGTTTACTGCTCGATCAGCGCCTTGGTCACGCCATACTGCTCCGCCACTTTGGTCATGGTGCCGTCGGCGTAGCTGGTCTTAAAGAACTCGTTCAGCTTGGCGGCCAGATCGCTGCCCTTGCGGAAACCGACGCCGTATTTCTCGTCGTTCAGCCCCACCGTGTAGGTCAGATCCGCATAGCCAGTGCCTTCGCCGACCATCGCCGCCGCCATCAGCGAATCGATCACCGCCGCATCGCAGGTGCCGGATTTCACTTCGGTCAGCGCGTTCGCCTGATTCTGCACCGGGGTGCAGTTGTATTTCAGCTCTTTGATAACCTTCTCACCGGCGCTGCCCGATTCCACCGCGAAGTTCAGTTTCGAGCAGGCTTCGATCGTTTTGTACTGATCCGCTTTGCTCGCCGGAACCACCACGATCTGCTGGTTGTTCATATACGGGTTGGTGCATTCCATCGCCGCCAACACATCATCGGTCAGCGTCATGCCGTTCCAGGCACAGTCGATGCTTTTGTTGCCCAGCTCCATGATCTTGTTGTCCCATTCGATCTCGACAAACTCCGCTTCCACGCCCAGGCTCTTCGCAAATGCTTTCGCCATGTCCGCGTCAAAGCCGACCCATTCGCCCTTATCGTTCTTGGAATCCATGGGCGCAAAATCGGTCACACCGACCACCAGCTTGCCTTTGTCCAGCACATACTGCAGATCGGAAGTCGTTTGCGAGCTGTCGGAACCGTCTTTGCCATCCGTTTTGTTGCTGGAAGAACAAGCCGCCAGCGTCAACAGCATCGCCGCCGCCAGAATCATCGAAAGAAATTTTTTCATCATATAACCCTCCTGTGCAAAATACCATGGCATTATAATACACTATTTCATTACCAAAGTAAAGCGTAAAATCGACATTTGTCTCTTTTCTATCCTCCTGCCAAAGGAGAGTCGAAAATGATACCGCAAATTATGCAAAAAGCACCCCCGATGCGGGTGCATCGGGGGTGCTGATGGATGTTGGATTATTCCTCGTCCGCCGCTTCGTCAGCGGTATCTTCGGCAGCTTCGTCCGCCGCGTTGTCCTCGTCCTCCAGCAGAGCACGGATGGACAGGCTCACGCGTTTGTTCTCGAAGTCGACCGCCGTCAGTTTCACGGTCACTTCTTCGCCGATCTTCAGCTCATCCTGCGGTTTCTCCACGCGATGGTTGGCGATCTGCGAAATGTGGATCAGACCGTCGATGCCGGGCAGAATCTGCGCAAACGCACCAAAGGTGGTCATGCCCACGATTTTGGCGGTCAGCACCGAGCCAACCGGGTATTTCGCTTTCAAAATCTCCCACGGATTGTCTTCCGCTTTGCGGTAGCCCAGCGAGATCTTCTTTTTCTCGGTATCCAGATCGCGGATGTACACCTCGACGACATCGCCCACATTGACGACTTCCGACGGATGTTTGATGCGGGACCAGGACAGCTCGGAGATGTGGATCATGCCGTCCACGCCGCCGATATCGACGAACGCACCGTAAGTGGTGAGCGATTTGACGGTGCCGGTGTAGTGCTGGCCGACTTCCGCCTGCGCCCAGAAGGCTTCTTCCTGTTTTTTACGCTCTTCGCGCGCCACGTTGCGGATGGAACCCACCGCGCGATGACGGCTCTGGTTGACTTCGATGATCTGGAATTTGACCGGCTGCTTCAGCAGGGGGGTCAGGTCTTCCATACGATACAGGCTCGCGTGGGACGCCGGGATGAACACTTTCACGCCACCGGTCACCGCCAACAGACCGCCTTTGATGACATCGGTCACGACGCCATCCAGCACTTCGCCGCTTTCGGAAGCTGCCACAACGGTATCCCAGCCTTTTTTGGCATCGATACGTTTTTTGGACAGCATGATGGTGCCTTCCTGATCGTTGGTGCGCATGATGAGCAGCTCCAGCTCATCGCCCACTTTGACGACATCTTCGGGATTGACATTCGGATCAGCGGACAGCTCGTCTACCGGAATATATCCCGCCTGCTTGCGTCCGGCCACTTCCACCTGCACCTCGTTGGGGGCGATGGCTACAACAGTGCCGCGCACACGCTCGTCGGTACTCAGGCTTTGCAGAGATGCCTCCAGCGCCTCCTCAAAGCTCATTTCGTCAAAAGACTTGGTTGCCGTCTCCACGGCTTCGGTTTCCTGGACTTCGTTGTTGTTGACAATTTCGGACATGGTTAAAAGAACCTCCTTTATAATATCGGCAGGAGTCGACGCGCCCGCTGTCACACCGGCGGTTCGCTTATCGCGAAACCACGCGGGATCCAGCTCATCCGCCCGCTCCACCAAAACGGTGGGGCAAATGGCGCTGCAGATATCCCGCAGCTTGGCGGTGTTGGAGCTATGACGCCCACCGACAATCACCATACAATCGTTTTGCCGCGCCAACTGCACGGCCTGTGCCTGACGTTTGGCAGTTGCATCACATATTGTATCAAAAATCAGTGGCTTTGTATAGATGTTTTTCGCAATTTCCGCGCATTTTTCGAACACAGCGTGGTCGAATGTGGTTTGCGAAACCATCAACACGGAGCCATTCTTTAGTATTTTATCACTTTTTATTAGATTCGTCAATTGTTCCGGCGCAGAAATTACAACAGATTTTCCCACACAATGCCCGCGGATGCCCACCACTTCGGGATGACCCTCGTCTCCCACGACAATCACCGGCATTCCCGCCGCCGAATGTTCCGCCACGATCCGGTGGATTTTGGCGACGAACGGGCAGGTCGCGTCACACAATTCGATGGGCAGCGCCGCCGCGCGGTCGTATACCTCGCACGGCACGCCGTGCGACCGGATAACCAGCGTGGAACCGGCGGGCGCTTCCTCCGGTGCCGACACGGTGCGCACACCGCGCTGCTCCAGCCCCTGCACCACCTGCGGGTTGTGGATGATGGGTCCCAGCGTCGCCACGGTCTTACCCTCGTCCAGCAGCCGTTCCACCGTTTCTACCGCCCGCTTGACCCCGAAGCAAAATCCGGCGGAGCTTGCCAGTGTGATCTTCATACCGCTTTCCTCGCCTGATCCTGCAGCTCGCCGATACGCTCCATCAGCAAGCGGGAGGCATACCGCAGCTCGGGATGCTCCGGATTTTGCAAATGCAGCTCTTCGGGGGTCATCAACTCCCCGATCACCACCGTACTGCGCCGAAAGGGACGCACTTTTTGATTCTTGGTCACAATGCCCACCGGCAAAATGTCCGCACCGGTTTGCGAAGCGATCAGCGCCGCGCCCGATTTGGCGCGCCCCAGCTTGCCGTCTTTGGAACGGGTGCCTTCGGGGAAAATGCCCATCACTTCGCCACGTTCCACGATCGCCTTAGCGGTGTCGATGGCGGAGGTATCGCCCTTGCCGCGCTCCACCGCAAACGCCCCGAACTGTTTGCCGATCACCCAAGCGATAAAGCGATTTTTGAACAACTCCGCCTTCGCCATAAACCGAATGGGGCGTTTTTGCCCCACCAGCAAAAAGATCGGGTCCAGATAAGAAATATGGTTGCAGCACAAGATCACCCGATGGCCGTCCCCGGCGGGCGGCATATGTTCACGCCCGATCACCCGAAACGGGAAGATCAGCCGCACCAGCGGACCGAATATCGCCAGCAGAATACGATCGCCTCTCATACCATACCCTCCAGCTTATCCAGCACTACCTGTTTGAGCGCCGCCACCGACTGCTCCAGCGTGTTGCCGGAGGTGTCCACCAGCACCGCGTCCGCCGCCGCTTTCAGCGGAGCGGTCGCGCGATGGGTATCGTCATAATCGCGTTGTTTCATATCCGCAAGCACTTCTTCAAACGTGGTCGCCACGCCTTTTTCCTGCAGCTCCGCATACCGGCGCTGGGCGCGATCCTCCGCCGACGCGGTCAGGAAAACCTTGACCTGCGCGTGCGGCAGTACCACCGTGCCGATGTCGCGGCCGTCCATGATCACATTGTGCGCCGCGGCGGTGTCCTGCTGCAGCGCGAACAAAAATTGGCGCACCGCGGGCAGCGCCGACACCTTGGAGGCAGCCATCGACACCTCCGGCGTGCGGATATACGCGCTCACATCCGCGCCGTTGGCGAACACCCGCTGCACACCGTCCACATACCGCAGCTCCACCGTCAGTGCGGGCAGCGCCGCTTCCACTGCGGCGGCATCGGTCAGATCAATATGCTGCTGCAGCATCGAATAGCCCACCGCGCGGTACAACGCGCCGGTGTCCACATAGATGTATTGCAGTTCCTGCGCCAAAATGCGCGCAATGGTGCTTTTGCCTGCCCCGGACGGGCCGTCAATCGCCACCGCGATCGTCTTATTCATAGTGATATCCTCGCTTATGTTGATATTATAGATGATTGCCCGCCGCCGCACCGGTGGCGAACGCAATTTGCAAATTAAACCCGCCGGTGTAGCCGTCCACATCCAGCACCTCGCCGGCAAAATACAGACCGCTCACCTTTTTGGACTCCATCGTTTTGGCGTTGACCTCGCGGGGGGACACACCGCCCGCCGTCACGATCGCCTCCGCCACCGGGCGGAACCCGGTCACCGTCAGAGTGAAATCCTTCAACCTCTCACCCAGCTGCCGCCGCTGTTCCCGCGTGATGTCGCGGCATTTGCATTCGCCGGGGATCCCGCTGCGCTCCACCATAATGGGAATCATTTTGCGGGGCAGCAAGCCGCCCAGCGCGTTGCCGAAATCGGTGTTCGCCTGCGCGGTAAAGTCCCGCACCAGACGCGCGTCCAGCTGTTCCGGCGACAAAGCCGGTTTCAAATCCAGATGTATCCGATAGCGCCCCGGCTGCATCTCCCGCATATGGGCGCTGGCGCTGAGGGTCAGCGGTCCGGACACGCCGAAATGGGTAAACAGCAGCTCGCCAAAGTCACGGTAAATCACCCGATGCCGCCCGGTATCTTCAACTTCCATACCGCAATTGCGCAGCGACAAGCCCTGCATCCGCGGACAATCGGTGCCCTTGGTCACCAGCGGCACCAGCGAGGGGCGCGGTTCCACCACTGTGTGCCCCGCCTGCTGCGCCAACGCGTAGCCGTCGCCGGTCGAACCGGTTTGCGGGTAGGACACGCCGCCGGTGCATACCACCACCGCGTAAGCGTCCAGTCGGGTGCCGTCCTCCAGCTCCACGCCGGTGCACACATCCTCTTCGATGCACAAACGGGTGACCCGCCCTTTATAAAACCGACAGCCGCTTTCTTTCGCCATCGCCACCAGCGTATCCACCACATCCACCGCTTTGTCCGACACCGGGAACACGCGGTTGCCCCGCTCCACCTTCAGCGGCAGTCCGCGGCTTTCCAGCAGCTCCTGCGTATCCTGCGGCGAAAACGCCGTCAGCGCGCTGTACAAAAAGCGACCGTTGCCAGGAATATGCGCCACACATTCCTCCACGCTGCAATGATTGGTCACATTGCAGCGGCCTTTGCCGGTGATCATCACCTTGCGCGCCATGCGGTCGTTGCGCTCCACGATGGTCACGTCATAGCCCCGGCGAGCCGCCATGGTGCCCGCCATCAGTCCGGCGGCCCCGCCGCCTACTACGATCACGCGCATACCGTCACCGCCCGCCGGACGGATCCGGCTGGTACACCTGATAGGTGTCCCACATCCGCTCCAGCTCTTCCAGCGAGGCACGGTTGTCCTCCATCCGCTTGAGCGATACTGCCACGATCAGCGCGTTGATGATGCTCAGCGGCGCGACCAGCGAATCCACAATGGTCGCCATGTCGCTGTGCGCCAGCAGCAGATAATCGGCATATTCGGCGATGGGCGATACCAGGCTGTCGGTGATCGCCACCACCTGCGCCTGGCGCGCATGGGCAAAGTGCGCCGTTTTGACCGCTTTACTGGAATAGCGCGGAAAGCTCAAAATAATCAGCGCATCCTGCGCGCCGATATGCATCATTTCTTCCAAAATCTCGGTTTCGCTGGAGGTGTAGACCAGATGAATATCCGGCAGCAGCAGCTTGAGATAATACGCCGTAAAGTTCGCGAGAGCGCGGCAGCTGCCTGCGCCGAAAATGTACACCTTGCGCGCCGATACCACCGCATCCACCGCTTTCATAAACCGATCGTGCGGCAGCTCGTCCAGCGTTTGGCGCACATTGGCGATGTCGTAGGACATCACATTGTCCAGCACTTCCTCATCGGTCATGCGGGAGCGGGTCACTTCGATACGCTGCACGGTGGTCAGCTTGCTGCGCACCAGCTCCTGCATCACCTTTTGCAGCTGCGGATAGCCGTCAAACCCCAGCTCCGCCGCAAACCGCACCACGGTGGATTCGCTGACCCCCACCGTTTGCCCCAACCGGAAAGCGGTCATAAACGCTGCCTGGTCGTAATGCTCCAAAATAAAGTGGGCAATGCGCTTTTGCCCTTTGGAAAACGAGGGCATACGCTCGGTAATATGCATCAATAGGTTGGATTTGCGGCTCTCCAGTTGTTCTTCCATGTCAAACACTTCCCATAATTGTCGGCGGGCGGGTTTGCTCGCCGTTTTTGTATCGCGTCTTTATATAGTGGTATCGGCCGGACAGCACGGGGGCTGTCCGGCCGGGGATAACGGTTTTATGATTGATGCGGGCGGCGGCTGTCCGAGCTGTACAGATCATAGCTGTCCTCGTCCGGCTCCTGCCGCTGCGGCAGATCCTGCGGATTGGTCGCGTGCTCGTTCAAAAGCTGGTCGATCATAAACTCCGATGCCACCTCGGTGTGGGTGTCCGACCCGTCCGCCTGTTCCGCGTCCTGCGCCGGAGCATCTTCCTCAACCCCGTCGGCTGCCACCTTTTTCGGCTTGCGCAGCACAAACAGGAAGGTCAGCAGCGCCGCCCCCGCCAGCATCAGCACACCAGCCACCAGCAGCACAACCAGCTGCCACGCCACACCGCCGCCGGTGCGCACGGCATGATCGCCGAAGCCCAACACGGCGATCGAAGTAAAGCCGTTGGTCACAAATTCCAGATAGCCGTTTTTTACCTGCACATCCACAATGTGAGACAGCCCGTCTTTTTCGATCATCGCCACCGCCAGCACCGGGCAATCCAGCATGGAATCCGGCACAGGCAGCCGCACCGTGTACGACCCAGCCGGTGCCACCTGAATGGCGACCGTCTTTTTGTTTTCGTCCACAAATTGCAGTCCCATGGTCAGCGCCACCCGCTTGATATCGCTGTAGCGGCTGTATTTGGATTTGCCCGACACCAGTTTGGAAATCTGTTGATCGGTGATCTCGGTGCCATTGTAGCCCAGTGTCATCATCACCGCCGCTTTGCTGTCGCCCACCAGACTGCTGTACAGCTCAGCACTCATCAGCATCCGCGCACGCTTGTTAAAATCATCATTTTCCAACCCGAAGGCATCCACCACGCCCTCGTCAAAGGTCGCGTTCACCACCACATTCTGCCCCTCGACCGAAGTCGTGCCGGCGCCTTGAATGGTGGCATAGGTTTTGTTCGCGCCGGTGGTCACGCTTTTTTGCGTGGCGCTCCAACGGGTACGCGAGGTGGTGCTCTCCGCCTCTTCGTCCGTCGCCTGTGTAGCGGTGGAATCGCTGGTGACATCCGCCTGCCAGATCTCGCTGACGCCGGTGTACTGGATACCGCCCACCGTGCGACCGGGAGCCACACAGGTGACGGTGGTCAACGTGCCGTTTACCGTCATATCCACCCGACCGTTCTGATCGGTGGTGCGGTTGACGGTTGTGGCGCGGTTCAAGGTGAATTGCAGCGGATAGTCCGTCACCGCCGCACCGGTATCATCGGTCAACGTCGCTACCGTGCGGCTGCCCTGCGCCGTCAGCGACAAGCGCAGCGAGCGTTTGATGTTGATATGCAGCGTTTCCGCCGTTACCGTTTGATTGGTGCCGTCCGACAGCCGGAACACATATTGCAGCGTATGGCTGCCGCCGCTCAGGCTGCCGACCCGCGCCGAAAATTGGGAGCCGGAACCGGATGCGCTGTGCTGCACGCCATCCACAATGATGGCGGTGGCCTCAGCACCGCCGCCCGCGGCGTAATTCCAGCTAACCGTCAATACGCCGGTGCTCGCGTCGTATGTACGGCTGTATTCGGCAAATTGGAAGGTCGGTGTCGGCGACATGGTGGGGGTAGGATCCGGCTCCGGTTCGGTCGAAGTCGTCGCCGTGGTGGCGGACGAACTGACCGTCGTATCGGTCGTCGGCTCGGTTTCGCCCTCCGCCAGACCGGGCAGCGCATGAGCCGACCCCAGCAACGCGGCGCAGCACAAACATACCAGCAATCGTTTCATAAAAAGGATCTGTCCTTTCGGTGGTCTTTGAGTTATCCAAAAGCGCGATCGGTCGCGCGGTGCTTGTCCTGCCAAACAAAAGGCACACAGGAGCAGATGGTTACACTATAGTATAGCATACCCCGGCGCAAAAGTAAATCACTAAAAGTTTGGACATCCACAAATTGGAAAAACCGGTGTGCGCAGCGGTTTTTCTCTGTGGAAACATACGCAAACCGGTGGCGTGCGCAAGCCTTCCCCTCGAGGAGGAGGTGCTGAGCGCAGCGAAGCGGATGAGGTGTCAAAAAACATAAAACTTTTTCCATATAATGGCTGCGCATATTTTTATCATTGCGGAAAACCAGTAGTGCACTATATCCAACCATTTCCACCTCATCCGTCACGACCTGCGGTCGCGCCACCTTCCCCTCGAAGGGGAAGGCTTGTGGGGACTCTGCTCTGTATCAAATAGGGGAATCACCTCCGAGGAGAAGGCTTGATTGGATTCTGCTCATTTATTGTCATTCTGAGCGGAGCGAAGAATCTTCCCCAGCATTTTCGTAGGGGGCGATGCCCACATCGCCCCACGAATCGCGCACAAATCCGTGACGGACGCAAGCCTCCCTCTGACGAGGGAGGTGGATTTTTGCGCAGCAAAAAGACGGAGGGAGAGAGGAAATATCGCTCTCTTTTGGTATTACGAAAATCGTATTTCCCCCTCTGTCTTGCTATTGCTTAACAGTTCCCTTGCCAGAGGTCGCTTGGCGAAATCTCTGTGGCTCTCTCC
>ENA-UEQL01000036-UEQL01000036.1-human-gut-metagenome-genome-assembly--contig:-NODE-36-length-61727-cov-7.723309_pt1 | contig 61727 bp, 46 predicted proteins | sample MGYA00242905_ERZ507926 | MGnify/ENA primary metagenome ERZ507926 (study PRJEB26167, sample SAMN06115531) | human gut metagenome | host: Homo sapiens | place: China:Henan | collected 2015-09-09 | study...
CACTATACAACCCGAAAATTTGAAAAGTCAACGTTTTATGACATCAAAGCGAAAAGCGGCTGAAATCAATTGGTTGTGCTAATAAAATTGTGGCAAACAAATTTGGGGGGAGGAGAAGAATTTGTGAAAACAGGAAGATACTCTTCGTGAGAGAGCGCTATCACGTGCCCCACGTGTTGCTTTTGCTTGAAAGAGAACATATAATAAGTATATATCCTAACGGAAAAGAAAGGAAGCAGAGCATGAAAAGAAAGGTGATCGCAATGGCAGCCAGCGTAGCGATGTTATCGTCCGTGGCCAGCCCGGCGTATGGAGCAACCGCCGCTGGCGAAACGACCGGCGCAACCGGTACGAACACGGATGCGGTGCCGCTGCAGGCGTGGTACACCGCGCCTGCCCCCACCACCAACGAGGGCTGGGAACGACAGGCGACTCAGCTCGGCAACGGATATATGGGCGCGATGGTGTTTGGCGGTGTCGCCAAGGACAAAATCCAGACCAACGAAAAAACCGTGTGGTCGGGCGGCCAGGGTAAAAACGAGGATTATAACCATGGTTTGCCGGAGGATCGCGAAAAGGTGAAAGCCGCCATTGCGGAGCTGCAGGAAATTTTGCAGCAGATGGTGATCGACTTTTCCAATGATAAAAACAAGGTGGCGCACAAAGACAGCTCCGGCAAAGTGGTCGCGGGCAGCTACAGCTACGGCAGCAAAGCCGCCCGTGTGAAAGAGCTGGCGGCGATCGCCCACGGCGACGAAAGCGACTACGGCAGCTACCAGACGCTCAGCGAGATCGACATCACCGACCCCACCGGCAACGACAGCTACGCCGACTATCGCCGGGTGCTGGATCTGCGCACCGGCACGGCGACCATCTCGTACAAACAGGCGGGAGTGTCCTATACCCGCGAATATTTCATGAACTATCCGCAAAATATGATGGTGGTGCGGCTGCGCGCCAGCGAAAAAGGCAAACTGAACCGCAACATCAAGCTGGATAGCCTGCAGCCGCAAAAGGTCATCAGCAGCGATATCGAAAACAATGTGCTCACCATGAAAGGCCGTCCCTCCGACCACGGCGAGAACGGCGAGGTGTTTGTGCAGCAGATCAAAGTGACCGCCACCGGCGCGAACAGCGATGTGGTCACGGTGGGCGACACCTCGTATGTGCGCGGCGCGGACGAGATCGTGCTGTATATGACCGCCGGCACCAACTACAAGCTGAAACATAGTGAAGATGACGCGCGCTTCAGCAGCGAAGATCCGCAGATCGCGGTGGAACAGCGCATCGCCAAGGCGGTGGAGCGGGGCTACGACAAACTGCTGGAAAACCATTTGGCGGATTACCAGAACCTGTTCGGCAATGTGGAGCTGAATCTCGGCATCACGGCGATGCCGAACAAACCCACCGACCAGCTGCTGGCGGCGTACGGCGGACGCACCGATACCCCCAACACCGCCGAGGAAGACCGGTATCTGGAAAATTTGTATTACCAGTTCGGACGCTATCTGCTGATTGCCAGCTCGCGTGCCGGTTCGCTGCCCGCCAACCTGCAGGGTGTGTGGGCGAACGGACTCAGCACCGCGTGGCGCGGTGACTACCACGCCAACATCAATGTGCAGATGAACTACTGGTTGGCGGAGTCCACCAACCTGACCGAATGCCACACGCCGATGATCGATTATGTCAATTCGCAGGTGTATGTGGGTTCTCAGTATGCGAAATATTATCCCAACCATCTGAATAAAGACCAGGATGTGCGCGGTTGGGCGGTCAACATCGGTTGCACCCCGTGGGATACGGTGGGCAACGGCACCAGCGATACCTTCTGGTCGTCGGTGTGCGGCGCGTGGATGGCGCAGGACATCTGGACCTATTACGCGTTTACTCAGGATAAGGAGTTTTTGCAGAAAAACTATGAAACGCTGCTGGGCTCCGCGTTGTTCTTTGTGGACACCCTGTGGACGGACACGCGGGACGGCACCTTGGTGGCGAACCCCTCCTATTCGCCGGAGCATGGTCAGCTGTCGCTGGGCACCACCTTTGACCAGGGGCTGATTTGGGAAACCTTTGACGAGGTGATCAAAGTGGCGGAGGCACTGGGCAAATCGGATGATGCCGATGTGCAGCAGATCAAAGTCATGCAGTCGAAGCTGTCCGACCCCCAAATCGGGCTCGGCGGCCAGTTTATGGAGTGGAAAGACGAGGTCAACGCCGACCTGACCGGGGATGGCGGTCACCGCCATGTCAACCATCTGTATATGTTGCATCCCGGCAACCAGATCGTCGCCGGTCGCAGTGAGCAGGACGACCAATACATCGAAGCGATGAAAAATACGCTGAACACCCGCGGCGATGGCGGCACCGGTTGGAGCAAGGCGTGGAAGGTCAACTTCTGGGCGCGCCTGCGCGACGGTGACCACGCGCACACCATGGTGTCGCAGCTGTTGAAAGAATCCACGGCAAGCAATCTGTTTGACCTGCACCCGCCGTTCCAGATTGACGGCAACTTTGGCGGCACCGCCGGTATGACCGAAATGCTGCTGCAATCGCAGGGCGATGCGGTGGAGCTGCTGGCCGCCATGCCGCAGGCGTGGGCGAGCGGTTCGGTCACCGGACTGAAAGCGCGCGGCAATGTCGAAGTGGATATGGCCTGGGATCGGAACGCGCTGACCGGCGCGGTGCTGCGCCCCGGCACCGACAACAGTGCGCTGAAGGTGAAGGGTCAGAACATTGCGCACGCTAAGCTGGTGGATTCCAAAGGCAACGCGGTGAGCTTTACGGCGGACGGCGACAACACCATTGTGTTTGCCGCCAAGGCGGGCGAAACCTACACCATTCAGGATGTGAGCCTGAGCACCACCAAAGCCACGCTGGAAAGCGCGATCCAAACCGCGCAAAAGGCGCTGGACGGCAAAGCGCCCACCGATGAGCTGTATGACACCGCGACCAACGAGGCGCTCGCGGGAGCGATGGCTTCGGCGAAAAGCACGCTGAACACCACCGATGTGGATGCGATGCTTGAGGCGGTGGATGCGCTCGATAAAGCGCAGACAATGTTTGATAATACCTACGCCACCACTCTGACTATGCCGGAGGGCGGGATTTATACCGGTCCCAAACAGATAACGCTGGAAAATCCCAGCCCGCTGCTAACCATTCGTTACACGCTGGACGGTTCCGCCCCCACCAAAAACTCGCCGGTGTATACCGGCGGTTTCGCGGCAAGCTACGGCTCGTTCACTCTGCGGGCGGCGCTGTTCCATGGCGACAAGAGGATCGGCGACGAACAAAAAGCGTCCTATCTGGTCACCCCGCCCGTCGATTTGGCGCAGGGCGGCACCGCCACCGAGGAGGGCACCAGCGTAACCATCAGCGGCTACCCGGTGACCCGCATCACCAGCGGCAAAGTAACCGAACGCTGGGCGACCAACTCCAAGGCGGGCACCGATTTGGTGGTGACGGTGGATCTGAAATCCAAAAAAACCTTTGACTGCTTCCTGCTGGACGAGTTCTGCAACAAAAACGCGGCATCGCGGGTGAATACGATCCAGCTGGCGTATCAGGATGGCAGCGACTGGAAGCCGATCGCGATCGGCGACCTGTTCACCATGCCTGCCACTACAGAGGAACACGCCTACAAAGCGGCATCCTTTGCTCCGGTGACGGCGCAGAAGGTGCGGCTGACCATGCGGGGTGCCGGTATCAGCATTTGGGAATTTTCGCTGTACAACACCTCCGCTGTGGGCGATAAAACCGCGCTGAACACGCTGGTGAACGCGTGCAAAGCGCTGAAAAACGCTGATTATGTCGACACGACCGCGCTGGAAACGGCGCTGGCGGCGGCGCAAACGGTGCAAGCGAATACAGCGGCGACCCAAACGACGGTGGACAACGCTTACTTTGCGCTGCTGAACGCGAAAGCGGCGCTGGTTGAGAAAGCGTCGCTGACTCCCGGCGATCTGGATCTGAGCGGTCGCGTGACCGCCGGCGATGCGCTGGTAGCACTGAAAGCGGCGACCGGACAAACGACGCTGAACAAAACGCAGCAAGTGGCGGCGGATGTAGACGGCACCGACGGCGTGTCGGTGGTGGATGCGCTGATGATTTTGCAAGCCGCCGCCGGTAAAGTGACGCTGGGCAAACCGGCGGATACCACTCTGCCGGGCGGAACCTCCGGCAATCCCGATGCTCCCTCCAACCCGGTGCCGTCGCTGGGCAGCGCCACCAAGGCGGAGCTGGAACAGGAAATGGCCAAACCGGTGGATGTGAACAAATACAACGACCTGTCGGTGCAAGCGTATAACGCAGCAATGGCGACGGCACGGCAGGTGCGCGATATGGCGAGCGCGACTCCCGCACAGATTCGACTGACGCTGAATATGCTGCAGCAGGCGAAAACCTGGCTCACCGAAAAAGCACAGGACAACTGGGTGGGCACCTTCAGCAACATGGCGGGCAAGTATACCGTGTTGAACGCGGGCGCCAATGTGATGTATGCCGATTGGAAGCTGATCGACCAGGGCAAGTTGGATGCCAGCGAAAACCGGGATAACCTCTATCTGCAAATGACTATCCAGATGCAGTCGGAAAATCCGAATGTGAATCCTGCCGATATGTGGTCGCAGCTGACGGTGAAGCTGCGGTCCGCCGATGTGACCAATAAGCCGGGTGACACCCAGGCGGGCAACGGCGAGCACAACTATGGCTGGGATTTGAAACCCAGCGAGTTTAACGGCACCACCACCTTGACGGTGTCCATCCCGCTGAGCCGGATCAATACCAACAAACGCGGCATCATGGATTGGTCGGATATTCAAAAGCTGATCGTGACCTGCCCGTTGAACGGCAACAAGTGCACCGGCGATAAATATCAGTACGCCATGACGATTCGCAATGCCTGCATTGTGGATGGTGCCCAAACCAAGGCAGCCGCGGATACACTGGCGGCGACGATTGAACAGGCGGGCGCTGGCGGCGGCGAGGCGCTGACCGCAGCGAAGGCTACGCTGAAAAATGCGCAGGATATGCTGGCGGGCAAGCAGGTTCAGGCGAGTCTGTATGACCTGAACAAGGCGAACACCGATCTGCTCGCCGCGATCGGCAAATAAGCTTTCTCCTTTTTCCATTTTTCCATATTTGCTCAACCAAAAGGCTCGGGCAGCGAAAGCTGCCCGAGCCTTTTGGCATCATAAAAACCGGCAGCCGCGGGGAGGACCCGCAGCTGCCGGAACGTTTATCCTATTAAAATGCCACCTGCATGACCAACGCCACACAGCACAGAATGATGGCGAGCGGCACATAAAGGTACCGCCCGATGCCGTACCACAGGCGCCCCCGCTGCTTTTTGCTGCCGGTGTTGATGGCGGAAAGCAGCTCGTCTTTTTTCATCACATAGAACCAGGAAACTGCTCCCAACGTCGCGCCGATGGGAATGATATAGATGGATACAAAATCCATCCACGGCCCCCATAGAGAGATGGTTTCCATCCCGATGCCGAAACCGAGGCACAACACCGCCAGAATGGTCAGAGTGGCGGTGCGGTTGAGCCGGGGAAAGCGGTTTTGCAGCGATTCCGCCACCGCCTCGAACATATTTTGCAGCGAGCTGACACCGGCAAAAATCATGGCGATATACAGAATGATGGCAAAAACCTGCCCAAACGGAATATCCTGCAAAATGGTGGGCAGCGTGACAAACAGCAAGCCGGGACCCGCGCCGACATCAAGATTGTAGGAGAAGCAAGCCGGAACAATGACCAACGCCGCGACCACGGCGGCAATGGTATCGAACAGGGCGGTCTGTTGCGCAACCCCCACCACATCTTCCTCCGGGGATAGATAGGAACCATAAGCGATCATGCCGCTGCCGGTGACCGAAAGCGAAAAGAACGCCTGCCCCATCGCCCAGAGCCAGACCATCGGGTCTTTGAGCGCCTCCCAGCGCGGGGTGAACATAAACTGATAGCCCTCCGCCGAGCCGGGGAGGAAGAACACCCGCACCGCCAGCACCAAAAAAATCAAAAAGAAAAGCGGCATCATGATTTTGTTGGTTTTTTCAATACTTTTGGCACCCAAAAACAGCGTGAGCAGCGTGCCCACCACCACGATGATGTGATAGGGAACCACCGAAAACGGCTGCTCGGAAAAGGACGCGAACCACGAGGCGGCATCCGCCGACAGCAGCGTGCCGGTCACGGAATCCACCAGCGCTTTCAGCGTGTAGGTAACAATTACGGCGTAGCCAATGGCGATGCAAAGCGAGCCCGCCAACGGCAGCCAGCCCAAAATGCCGCCGGCTTTGCCCGCTTTTTTCCCGCGGGTGGCCCAAGCGTTGCGATAGGCACCCAGCGTACCGGTTTCTGCGCGGCGACCCATGGCAAATTCCGCCGGAAGTCCAACATAGCTGAAAATCACGATAAACAGCAGATAAATCAGCAAAAACGCGCCGCCGCCGTTGCTGCCCAGCTTGTGGGGAAAGCCCCACACATTGGCCATGCCAACGGCGGAACCCACCGAAGCCAGAATAAATCCCCAGCGGCTGGCAAACCCCCGCGTGTTGTTTTGATGTTTCATGTCGTTTTCTCCGTTCTGCCAAGCCGTCAGGGCGGCTTTGGCAATGTTTCGTTATTTTAACAATTTACATGGAAAAAGTCAAGTAAACGACAGGAAAAAGCAACTGAAAATTTGATGTGATGGTAAAAAATATATCTAAATGGCTGCTAAATTTAGTGCGGATAATAAAAATCCCCGCCGAAAGCCGTTGCTTTCGGCGGGGATGGTGGCGTCGCTAAGAGGAGTCGAACCTCCGGCCTACCGCTTAGGAGGCGGTCGCTCTATCCAGCTGAGCTATAGCGACATATATACATATAAGTACCCATTTCATATTGCCGGGGGCGATATGAAACGACCGCTGTTATCTTACAACAGAACCGGGGGACTTGTCAAGCAACTGCAAAATCATCTTGCAATCAAAAAAGAAGTGGTATATAATAAAATATTGTATAAAAAGGCAAACGCGATCGCGTGGGAATGCTATATAGAGGTTGTGTAAAAATGAAAACAGTACGTTTGATCGGAATATTGACAGCGGCGAGCTTGATCGTGGGTTCCACCGCATGCTCCAGCTCTCCGTCGCCGGAGGGCACCAAGAGCACCACCACAACAGCGGTATCGACCACCCAAACAGAAGCTGCCACCACCAAGGCGAGCGGGGCAGTGAATCCGCTGACCGGGTTGGAGGATATGAAAAGTGCTACCAGCCGTCCGGTGGCGGTTATGGTGGGCAACAACGATAAATCCCGCCCGCAATACGGCATCGAGAAAGCGGATATGCTGATCGAAGGTGAAACCGAGGGCGGCATCACCCGCATTATGGCGGTGTTTTCGGACGCCAGCCGGGTGCCGGACGCGGTAGGGCCGGTGCGCAGCGCGCGCTCCCCGTTTGTGAAGCTGGCGGTTGCGCTGGATACGATCTATTGCCATTGCGGCGGCAGCCTTGGCGGCAAAGCCGAGCTGCGTTCCTCCGGTCTGGCGCATATTGACGGCACCTCCGATGGCTCCGCGTATTGGCGGGATGACGGACTGCGGTACAGCAAAGGATACGAATACAGCATGCTGACCAGCGGATCCAAGCTGCAGTCGCGCATCAAAAAGCTGGAACTGCGCACCAAAGCGAACAACCCCTCGCCGTTCACTTTTGGCAGCAAGGCGGGCGACAAATCCGCCACACAGGTGCAGCTGTATCTGTCCTCCACCCAGACCATCTCGTTTAAGTACAACAGCAAAGACAAGCTGTATTACAAGAGCAACGGTACGCTGGAAAATGGTACCAAGCACGTCACCGCCAGCGGCAAACAGCTGACGGCGACCAACGTGATTCTGATTTACGACGAGCGGTATGTGGAAGAATCCGCTTCCCAAACCGATCAGGGCGTGAATGTGTACGGTTACAACATGAGCGGCGGCAGCGGCCAGATCATGAGCGGCGGCACGGTGCGCAATATCCGTTGGAGCCGCACCGACAGCGGGTTGAGCTTTACCGAATCCGACGGCAGCGCGCTGACCGTCGCTAAAGGGCGCACCTATCTGTGCTTTGCGTCCACCGGCTATAAAGACGATATGATCATTCGCTAAAGCGTATGTGGCAAAAGGCTTTCCCGACGGGAAAGCCTTTTTGTTATATCTGACAAAAAGCGCGGGGCGTTCCGAGCAAAGGTCACGAGATATTTGGTACAAGCAACGCCAAAGCGTGGAAAAAGATTAAAAACTGACCTATTTTTTGGCAAAACATATGATTTGCGCATCTGCTTTTGTGTGATTGCAACGATTGACAAACAATATGGTTTGAGTTATTATAAAAATTGCATAAGGGGTTATGCGTACTCTATAAACGAGAAAGGACGATAGGAATGAAGAAAAGCAAACGCGTACTGGCTTCCGTCATGAGCGCACTGCTGGTGTTGCCGTCGTTGGCACTGCCGTTTTCCGGAACGGCGGAAGGAGCAGCCGCTTATCCCAATGCGGATCCGGACGAGCCCTACTATGTGGTAGGCCGGTTCCAGGCGAAGGGCACGAAAGTGGAAGGTGCCTCTGAGGTACAGGAAAACACCGGCAGCGATGCCGAGACCTATCCGAACAAGGTGACGATGGGCAATGTGCGGGTGACCGCGGAGGAACCCATTGATCTGACTGGTTGGAACACCGATAATCTGGCGCTGGTGATGGATGTTACCTATACTCGTGGCGACGGCAAAACCGGTAACGGTGCGTTGGATAAAACCGGCAACCAGATGCTGCATGTCAACGGCACGGACAACAAAGTGGTTGCACAAATGACGGGTCAGCCGTATCTGACCTACTTTACTACCGGCTATGGCAATTCGGCTGGCAAAACGATCACTTATATTGTTCCGTGGAATTACAAGCACACCGATAACAACAAGACGTCTTTCGTGAAAAACGCCGAAGCGACGCAGTTGTCCAATATTATGTGGCAGGTGTACAACGATTCCTGGAAAGTGGACATCGATGGCAACGGCAAGTATGACGATGCGTTTGAATTGAAAGTGGCAATCGAAAATGCCCGCATCGTGGATACCACCCTCGATGGCGAAGGCAACAAAAACGGCATTGTAATGGACTTTACCGGTCTGAATACTGTGGAAGTCAACAATGCACAGGGACAGGGAACTCCCAATATGTTCCCGTGGGCGCCGTACAAAACCAACAACATCACCGCGGATATGAAAGCGGAAGATCTGCAGCTGGGCTTTGATGTGATGTATGGCGGCGAAGCCGATCCTACACTGATCAAAAACGGTCAGATCCGTTTCTCTGCGTTGGTTGATGATGTGGCGACGGAGTATAACTACGACGCTTGGGGCAATGGCAAGGTTACCGAGAAAGATACTTGGTATCATTTCGACTTCAAATTGAGCGACTTCTATCGCAATGTGAAATCGCTGAATGACGAAGGCCAAGAGGTCACGGTGAAAACCTATGATCTGAATCCCATGAACATCCAGCGGATGTTGATTTTTAACTACAACGGCGACGGCAATAAGCCGCTCGATACGAAAGTGAAAAATCTGCGCATCATCGACACCACGCAGTTGGTGGTACCGGTGGATCGCACCGCGCTGGACGAAGCTGTGGCAGCGGCCGAAGCCAAACTGGCGGATGGCAAAACCTACACTGCCGACACGCTGCAGGCGCTGAACACCGCGCTGGAAGCGGCGAAAGCGGTTGCCGAGGATGCCGATCAGGCGGCGGTCGATGCAGCGGCGAAAGCGCTGACCGATGCGATCGCGGCGCTGAAAGAAGAAACCACCGATCCGGAAGTGCCGGAAAACTATGTGCTGGTTTACAAAGACGAAGTTACCTCCGGCGAGGGTCACAGCCTGGATATCAATCTGACGCTGGAGAATCCCATTGGCCTGAGCGAGATTGCTAACCGTGATCTGTCGCTGACCTACAAGTTCCGTGTCAACAAGACCGAGAACCTGCCGGATACGCTGAAAGATTTCACGGCGGCGCAGATGTTGCCGTTCCTGAAAAACGGCGAAGTGAAAGTGTCGGATATCCAGATTGCAAAATCGGCGCAATGCGGTAAAGAGTATTACAGCGAGGTTGCCGAGTTCGACACCTGGTATGACATTACGATCCCGCTGACCAAGAATCCGGAAGCTTTGAGTGCTGTGAAAGTGCAGTTCTGGGACGATATGCACAATGTGCAATCCGGTGCCGGCTTTACCGAGGCGGTCGAGGGTTCCAAGGGCATCACCACCAGCGTCAAAGATGTCTATCTGGTGATTGGTGATCTGAAACCGGTGGCGCGCTGGTCTGGTTTGGCGAAAACCTATGACCAGACCGTTAGCGGCAAACAGGAAATGTATGCCAACTGGTCCACGGCGGACGGCTTGGACGGCGCTTACGAAGGCGTGAACAACAACGGCACGCCGGACGATAAGACCGACGACAAACCGAACGACAACGTGCTGATCAAAGGCGTGGACCTGTCCGGCGATGCCGACAATGGCACCAACCCGAACTATTATCTGACCTTTAAGGCGACCTTTAACCCGGTGGGCGATACCAAAGCCGAAGATGTGCTGGGTATGCTCAAAGAGATCACCTTCCGTATGCGTTCTTCCCGTGCGTACGAGCTGAACGAAGACGGGTCCATCAAACTGGATGACAACGGCAACTATGTGAACAAAAACGGCGAAGCCGGCTGGGGCAATGTCAATGGCGAAGCCTTGACGGTCGACAGCGAGTACACCAAGATTGATGGTCAGACCATAGAAGTGACCTATCCGATCTCCAAGATCAACAAGGACAACATCGACTGGTCGGATGTGAAACAGCTGCTGATTCGTGCGGCGCTGAAAAACGAGTACAAACCTGAGGGCGCAAGCGAATTCCCGATCTACATGACCATGACGCTGTCTGATGTCAAAATGATCGAAGTGGAAAAAGTGGATCGCACCAATTTGGATGACGCGATCGCCGATGCCGAAGCGAAACTGGCGGATGGCAAGACCTATACCGAAGATTCGCTGAAAGCGCTGAACGCGGCGCTGGAAGCGGCGAAAGCGGTTGCCGAGGATGCCGATCAGGCGACCATCAATGCGGCGGCGGAAGCGCTGAACGCGGCGATCAAAGGCTTGGTGGAAGACACCACGACGCCGGTGGATCGCACCGCGCTGGACGAAGCGGTTGCGGCGGCGGAAGCCAAGCTGGCGGATGGCAAGACCTATACCGAAGATTCGCTGAAAGCGCTGAACACCGCGCTGGAAGCGGCGAAAGCGGTTGCCGAGGATGCCGACCAGGCGACGGTCGATGCAGCGGCGAAAGCGCTGACCGATGCGATTGCGGGCTTGGTGGAAGAATCGACCGGCGACGATAGCACTCCGATCACGATCGATACGCCTTCGGCTACCGGTCATGCGCTGAACATTTCGCAGAGCATTGATCCGGCCATTGCGTTGAATCCTGATAAAGAGGCGTATCTGAACTTCAAGATTCGTCTGGACAAAACCGAAGATTTCCCGGAAACCGTCAAAGATGAGTGGGGCAGCTGGCTCAACTACATCAAGAATGGTTCGTTGAAAGTCAACGGCAGCGATGTGACGGCTTTGACCGCGACCATCGGCGTGCTGAAAGACATCAAGCTGGGTGAAGACCTGGATGTTAGCGTGAAGATTCCGCAAACGGTGGTTGCACAGGGTATCTCCTCGGTGGAGTTCTTGATGTACAACGACCTGCACAATTTCGCGAAAGCGAAAGACCCCGACAATGCGGACAACTACACCGAGGATAACGAAGGTTCTCGCGGTGTGCAGCTGTCGGTCAGCGATATGAAGATCGTTGTCGGTGCGGATGTGGAAAAACCCGACCCCAATGCGAAGATGATCTGGAGCGCTGTTAAAGGCGACCAGACCGATCTGCTGGGCGGTACGCAGGTGTATGTGGACTGGAAAGCGGCGGATGGCTGCTCGAAAGACAACCAGGAAGGCGGCGGTGTGGATCTGTCCGGTACCGCGGCCAACGGCGCCAACAAGAACTACAACCTGCAGCTGAAATTCTCGTTTAAGAATGTGAACCTGCCGGAAGGCGTGGAATCGGTCGAACAGTTGATCAAAACGGTGTTTGTGCGGTTGCGCTCGACCCGCATCGACGGTGCGGAGCAGGCGGCGGACGGTGTCACCTTTACATTGGGTGAAGGCGGCGTGTCTGCGGATCAGGACGGCGTGTATTTCATCAATATTCCGTTGTCCTCGATCACGACGGCGAACATCAACTGGAGCGATGTGAAAGAGCTGATCCTCCGTGCGGAGATCGCGGACGGCTTTGCTGTGGAAGCGGCGGGCGGCACCCGTGTGGAGAACCCGTACTTCGCGCTGAACATTTCGGAAGCGCGCGTGTATGACACTGATCCGGAGCATCCGGATGTGGTCAATTATGACGCGCTGAAAGAAGTGATCGCGGCGGCGGAAGCCAAACTGGCGGAAGGCAAACTGTACACGCCGGATTCGCTCGCCAACCTGAATACCGCTTTGGCGGCGGCGAAAGACGCGCTGACCACCACCAATCAGGATAAGATCGACGCGGCAGCCGAGAGCCTGAAAGTGGCGATGGAAAAACTGCAGGAAGCCATTGCGTATGGTGATGTGAACGGCGACGGCAAAGTGGATATCGTGGATGCGCTGATGGCGCTGCAAGCGTCGGCCGAGAAGATCGAGCTGACCGAAGAGCAGACCACGCTGGCGGATATCGATGCGGATGGCACCGTGTCTGCGGCGGATGCGCTGATGATTCTGAAAGTTGCCACCGGCGCTATGGACAGAGATGCGCTGCTGTAAGCGAGAGCAGATGCAAGCGGTCCCTGTTTACGCGTAACCCCCCTATCAGAAAGAGCCCCCGAAAAGGAACTCTCCTTTTCGGGGGCTCAAACTGTTTTGTCGGTTGCAATGCGGCGAAAATTCCGGTATACTGATAGCGTAAACCACCGGAAAGGAGCGATCATCCATGGAAGCACAGAAAAAGACGCGCCGCACCCCCTTTTTTCGCCGCCCGCGCGTGCGCCGACTGCTGCGAAAAGGTTGGCCATTGCTGGCTTTGCTGGCGGTGCTGCTGTTAGTGCCGCTGGGGTTCGATCGCTATGTGGTATGGTCTACCCGCGACAGGGTGTATACCGAAGAAGAGGCGCCGCGCGACAAAGTGGACGCCATTTTGGTGCTGGGCGCGTATGTACGCGACGATGGCAGCCTGTGCCCCATGCTGGAGGATCGCATGACGGTGGGGGTGCGTCTGTATCAGGCGGGCATCAGCGATACGTTGGTGCTCAGCGGCGACGCCAGTCGCGAGGGGTACGACGAGCCGGAGGCAATGAAGCAATTTGCGCTTCAGCACGGGGTGCCGGAACAGGCGATCGTGCTGGATAAAGCCGGGCTGTCCACCTATGCGTCGGTGTACCGTGCTAAAAATGTGGGCGGTTACCGATCGCTTGTCGTTGTGAGCCAGCAGTACCACCTGTACCGCGCGCTGTACATTGCCGATGCGTTGGAGGTGCAGGCAATCGGCGTGTCGTCCGATCTGCAGCGGTATTGGAACCAGTTCAAATACGATTGCCGCGAGATTTTGGCGCGCAACAAGGATTTTTGGCAATGCCGCCGCTTGCCGGAGCTGGAGAACCAGCCGGACACATGGGTCACGCCCGCGACGGGGACGGATGCCCAGAATTAACCGACGAAAAATCCAAGAAACGGCTTGTATCCGCGCGACAAATACAGTATAATATTGTTGTATACATACGCAACGGCACAAAGGGGGAGCATTCATGAAACTGATTATCGCGATCGTGAACAAAGACGATAGCCACGCGGTGTCCACCGCGCTCACACGGGAGGGCTTTTCGGTCACCAAAATGGCCACCACCGGCGGCTTTTTGATGGCCGGCAACACCACGCTGCTCATGGGTACCGATGACAGCCGGGTGGACGAGGTGATCTCGATCATCGAAAAATTCTCCAAAAAGCGCACCCAGATGGTGTCCAGCGCGGCGTATGGCACGTCGCCGGAGGCGGCGTTCCCGATGGAACTGACCGTGGGCGGCGCCACCATCTTTGTGACCGATGTGGAACGGTACGAGAAAGTCTGATCCATGCTGTGGAATGACTTTGCCGGCAACCATGCCGCCCGCGCGGCTGTTGCCGGATATGTAGACAGCGGGCGCTTGCCGCACGCGCTGTTGCTGGAAGGTCCCGCGGGCAGCGGACGCCGCACCATGGCGCGGTTGATCGCGCAGGCGGCGATCTGTCTGGCACCGGAGGGCGAAAAGCCCTGCGGCCATTGCGCCGGATGCCACAAAGCTGTGGCGGGGGTGCACCCCGACATCCGCGAGGTGGAGGGCGAGGGAAAATCCCATTCCATCGCGGTGGATGTGATTCGCGAGCTGCGCGAGCAGGCGTATGTGCTGCCCAACGAAGCGCCGCACCGGGTGACCATCATCGCCGGGGCGCAGGATATGAACGAGGCGGCGCAAAACGCGCTGCTGAAAGTGTTGGAAGAACCGCCCGCCCATATGCTGTTTTTGCTGACCTGTGAAAACCGGTCGCAAATGCTGTCCACCGTCCAGTCACGCACGCTGTGCATCAGTCTGTCCGGCGTGGAGGAGGACGAGGGCTGGCCGGTGATTTGCCGGCGGCTGCCCCAAACCACCGAGCAGGACGCGCGCCGCGCGCTGAGGCTGTTCGGCGGGCTGATCGGACAAGCCATCGAGGGGCTGCAAGGCGGCGGGCTGTCCGATGTGATCGACAAAACCGCTGCGCTGGCGCAAGCGCTGGTGCAGCCGGACGAGCTGCCGCTGCTGCGACTGACCGCGACCATGGATAAAACGCTGTGGGACGGCGCGCTGCGCGGATTGCAGCTGGCGGCGCGGGATGCGTTGACAGCGTGCGCCGGTGTGGCGACCCAATCGCCGTCGGAACAGGCGGTGGCGTGTTTGTCCGGCGGGCTTACCCGCCAACAGCTGATGGCGCTGGTGGATACGACCGGTGCGCTGCTGCAAATGCGCGCGCGATATATGAACCCCACCTTGTTTTCGGTGGTGTCGGCGGCACGCCTGCGGCAGGTCGCCGGAAGATAATACGGCGCCGGGTGGCGCATAAGAGATGGAGTGTACTATGGCAGATATTATAGGCGTACGATTTAAGGACAGCGGCAAAGCGTATTATTTTGACCCCGGCGAGCTGAACCCCGAAAAGGGCAGCCTCGTGGTGGTGCAAACCGCGCGCGGCACCGAATGCGGCGAGGTAGTGATCCCGCGCAAACAGGTGGCGGACGAAACGGTTGTGCAGCCGCTGAAACCGGTGACGCGACTGGCGACCAAGGAGGATCAGCGCCGGGTGCGCGAAAACGCCGAAAAAGAGAAAAAAGCATACACCATTTGCCAGAAAAAGATTGCCGAGCATAAGCTGGACATGAAACTGGTGGATGTGGAATATACCTTTGATAACAGCAAGATTTTGTTTTACTTCACCGCCGACGGGCGGGTGGATTTTCGCGCGCTGGTCAAGGATCTGGCGGTGGTGTTCCGCACCCGCATCGAGCTGCGCCAGATCGGCGTGCGGGACGAAGCGAAAATGCTGGGCGGGCTGGGCATTTGCGGTCGCCCGTTTTGCTGTTCACAGTTTTTGGCGGGGTTCCAGCCGGTGTCCATCAAAATGGCGAAGGAGCAGGGCTTGTCGCTGAACCCGACCAAAATTTCGGGCAGCTGCGGGCGATTGATGTGCTGCCTGAAATACGAGCAGGATACCTATGAGGCGCTGCTGAAAATGACGCCCAAACAGGGGGCGCTGGTGACCACGCCGGAGGGAAAAGGTGTGGTGACGGATGTTAACCTGCTGACCGGCAAGCTGAAGGTGCGGTTGGACAAATCGCCCGATTCGCCGCCGGCGGAAATGCACCGCAAGGATGTCAAGGTGATTCGCGACAACAAGATCCGCGTGGACAAAAACGAAAAGGAAAAGCTGTCAAAGCTGGAAGAATGAGGCGTGTAAACACCTTGTAAAATCTTGAAAATAGTGTTGCTTTTTTGACGAAGTGTGCTATTATAATCATGTATTATGAAAAGGAGGTGCTCTTCATGGCTTATCAGATTTCGGATGATTGCATCGCGTGTGGCGCGTGCGCAAGCGGCTGCCCGGTTGAGGCGATCGCGGAAGGCGACGGCAAATTTGTGATCGATGCGGATACCTGCATCGAGTGCGGCGCTTGTGCGGATGTATGTCCCGTTGGGGCCCCCCATGCGGCGGAATAAGATCACAAACAGTTTGCCGGACGGAACTTGGTTGCCGTCCGGCAATTTGTTTTTATAAAACGCTGCGTGCGGCGGAAAAAGGAGGAGCTCCCGATGGATTGGACACGCGACCGCTTTCCCGACGGGCGGGTGGTATACACCTCGCCCGCGCATCGGTTCCAAACCGACGCGCTGCGGTTGGCGGCATTCGCGATGCCGGCGGACAGCGAGCGGGTGTGCGATCTGGGCACCGGCTGCGGCAGCATTCCGCTGCGGTGGCTGTGGCGGGGGCTTCGCCCGCAGATAGACGGCGTGGACAAGCAGCCGGAGGCGATACAGCTGGCGGCAGCATCGGCAGCGGAAAACGGATGGGACGCTTTTTTCCATCCGGTGCAGCAGGATTGGGAACAACTGTCGCTGCCCGCGGGGGCATACGATCGGGTGGTGTGTAACCCGCCGTATTACGCCGCGAACAGCGGTGGGGTGAGTGCCGATCCCGCCCGCCGCATTGCCCGACAGGATGCCGGCGCGGGGATGAATGGATGGATCGACGCGGCAGCACGACTGCTGCGGCACGGCGGACGGCTGTGCCTGTGTTATCGCCCCGAACGCACGGTGGAGCTGCTGGGCGCGCTGCGCCGCGCAGGGCTAGAGCCGAAACGGATGCAATGGGTACAGGCGCGGGCGGATGCCCGCCCCCGGCTGCTGCTGTGCGAGGCGCGCAAGGGCGGGCGCCCCGGACTGGTCGTAGAACCGGTGCTGTTGGAAAACGAACATAAGGAGGATGCGATATGTCCGGAACGCTGACGCTGGTGGGAACGCCCATCGGCAATTTGTCGGACTTTTCGCCCCGCGCGGTGGAGGCGCTGTCCGCTTGCGACTTTATCGCGGCGGAGGATACGCGGGTCACGTTGCGGCTGCTGAATCATTTCGGCGTGAAAAAACCGCTTGTCAGCTACTACGAGCAGAACAAGCGGCAGCGGGGCGAGCAAATTTGCGCGCGACTGTTGGCGGGGGAAAATGGGGTGCTGGTCAGCGATGCCGGTATGCCCGCCATCTCCGACCCCGGCGAGGATCTGGTGGCGCTGTGCGCCGCCCGCGGGGTACCGGTCACGGTGGTGCCGGGACCGACCGCCATGGCGACGGCGCTGGCGATCTCCGGTTTGCCCACCGGCCGCTTTACCTTTGAGGGCTTTTTGAGCATGAACAAACGCTCCCGGCGGGAGCATTTGCAGCAGCTGCGGCAGGAACCGCGCACCATGGTGTTTTACGAAGCGCCGCACAAGCTGCCCGCCACGCTCCAGGATTTGCTGGATACGCTGGGCGACCGGCGGCTGGCACTGGTGCGCGAGCTGACCAAGCTGCACGAAGAGGTGATCCGCACCACCCTGTCGGAAGCGGTGGAGCGGTACCGGCAGCAACCGCCGCGCGGCGAGTTTGTGCTGGTGGTGGAGGGGGCGGCTCCGGTGGAAGAAGTCGCCGCCACCCCGCAGCAGGCCGCGCAGCTGGCGCGGGAGTTGATCAACGAGCAGGGCTTGTCCCTGTCGGAGGCGGCGCGGCAGGCCGCCGCCCAAACCGGACTGAAAAAAGGTGATATTTACCGCTTGCTGGTGCAGGCGAACGAGGAGGAAACGATATGATACCCGCGTTTTTGGAAGTTGGCAGCCCGGAGTATATTCTGTTGCTGCTGGTGTTTTTGGTGTTGGTGGGCGTGATGTACCGGCTGGGGAAAAAGCGCACCGGCGAGCAATCCCGCGCCGAGGATTTGAAAAAGACGTATGCCCATTTGACCCGCGCCATGCTGGACGAGCTGCCGGATGACAAGCTGGTGGAGGCGGTTGTCGCCAATTTGACCGCCAAGGCGGACGACAAAGTGGCGGACCCTTTCTATGTCGTGATGGCGTTGTCGCGGGGACGGCGCGCGGTCTACAGCGTGTGGCTGACGGTCAACGAGCTGGCTCGCGGCAGTCTGCGCCAATATCGCGAAACGCCGTCGGCGCGGTTCGCCGAACCGGCGCTGGACGGATTGCGGCTGTTCGGAGCCGAGGCGTGCGCCACTATTTTGGAAAACGGCATGGCGGCGGAGGAGCCGAACGAGGTGATCGCGGCATCCTTCCGCGATGCGATCAAACAGGAAAAGCCGCTGGAACTGGCGGCAGCGTATATCCGCGATAATCCCGATGCGTTCACCGACGATCCGCCCGCAGCGGACGAGGATCAGTCGGAACAGCCGGAGCATCCGGAGCATCCGGTAACGGCGGGAGAGGACACCACGCCGTAAGCTACATGGCGAGATAGCACAGCGCCAGGATCAGCTCCAGCGGGGCATCGTTTTTCATCAGCAGCACGATCAGCACCAGCAGCAGCGCGCGGTCGGAATCCATCGGCAGTGCGGGTGGGGCTGGTGGTTCGGGTTTGGCTGGAGCGGTGTCGCACGGCGGCTCCGGCGGCGCGGGTCGCCGCGTCAAAGGCGGCGGTGTCAGCGGCAGACAGGAAGCGGACTCGTGCATTTGCGCCCGGCGCTGCATCTGGCGCGCCTGTTCGGCGGCCTCTTGCCCGCGGCGCTTCCATTCCTCGGGGGTCATGGGGATCCCTCCTTTTTGGGCTCGGTCAATAACGGCATCAGCTTCATCAGCCGCATCATATGGATGGCATCGTCCACCCGCTTTTCGCGCTCGCCGTGCAGATACGGGCGCAGCGCCCGCAGCAATGCGGTGTTTTCGTCGTCTTTGTTCAGCCCGGACAGCAGCGGCATCAACTGGATCAGCCGCGCCATATCCGGCGAGCCGCCCGCGTCGCTTTTTTCGGGCGGGGGCGAAAACTGATGAAGCAGCTCGCCAAGCGGGGCGGAGCCGCTGCCGGCGGGGGTGTCGGGGGCGCCGGTTTCCGGCGCGGACGAGCCGAAAGCCGCCATGGCCGCCTGAATTTTTTGCATCCCCTGCGGCGATTGCAGCAGCGATTCGATTTTTTGTGACAGATCGTCCATGGCGTCTCCTTTCCGGCGTCAGCGCTGATCCTTCAGCGCTTGTTCGATCACCTGCCGCGCGGCGGGGGATTGCAGCATTTGTTCGGCGCGGGCTTTGTCGCGGGTCAGATTTTGCAGCTTCGCCGCATCGGCGGGGGACAAATGGCTGGCCAGCGCTTCCAAACCGCCGCTTTGCACGGTTTTGGCGAGCTGCTCGGGGGTGGTTCCCAACCGCTTGCTGGCATATTGCAGCAGCGCTTGCAGCTGGGCGGGGGTGGGATTACTCATCGACGCATCATCCTTTCCGGGTATTCTATTTCTATGCACAAGGAGGGTTCGGTTATGCGGATCTTGGTGGTATCGGATACACATGGCAGCGGCGAGCTGCTGCAGCAGGTGGTCCTGGCGCAGCCGAACGCGGCGGCGGTCATCCATTTGGGAGATGGCGCGCGCGAAGCGCAGGACATGGCGCAGCGGTTTGCGCCGCTGCCGTTTTATCAGGTGCAGGGCAACTGCGATTGGGGCATGGCGGCGAGCGATCTGCCGGTGTCCCGGCTGGAGCTGTTGGGCGGCAAGCGGGTGTTTGCCACCCACGGCCATGCATACGATGTGAAAAGCGGGTTGTACCGCGCGGTGATGGCGGCACGCGAGCAAAAAGCGGATGTGCTGCTGTACGGACACACCCACCGCGCGTTGGAGGATTACGACGACGGATTGTATATTCTCAATCCGGGCAGTCTGTCGCGGGGCAGTCGCCCCAGCTATGGGCTGTTGGACATCACGCCGCAAGGCATCACCACCCGCGTGGTGGAGGTGGACTGGTGAGCGGGGGTCACACCCAGCCGGATGCGGTCGGATCTCCCCGACGCATCATCCGGCTGGAGCAGACAGACTCCACCAATCGCTACTTAAAGCAGCACAGCGACACGCTGCCGGACCGCACGGTGTGTTACACCGATTGCCAACAGGCGGGGCGCGGACGGCGGGGTCACGGATGGGAAACGCCGCCCCATACCTCGCTGGCGTTGTCGCTTTTGCTGTTTCCCGAAGACGATGCCCGGTCGCTGCCGTTGATTTGTGCAGTGGCGGCGGCGCAGGCGATCGAACGGGCGGCGGAGCTGCCGGCGTATATTAAGTGGCCCAATGATATTGTATGCAGCGACCGCAAGGTGTGTGGTATTCTTTGTGAAAGCGGGATGTGCGACGACCGGTTTTATGCGGTGGCGGGCTTGGGCATCAACCTGACCCAAACCGCGCAGGATATGCAGGCAGCGGGGCTGCCGCACGCCGCGTCGCTGTCGATGCTGACCGGCAAAGCTGTGCCGCCGGACGATATGGCGGCGCTGTTGACCGCCGAGCTGGACGCGGCGCTGGCACAGTTTTCCCGCGAGGGGCTGGCGGCGCTGCTGCCCGCCTACCGCCGCGCGTGTATCACGCTGGGGCGACCGGTGCGGGTAGTGGGAGCGACCGAGGAATGGAGCGGTCGCGCCGTGGATGTGGATGAGCAGGGACGGCTGCTGGTGGAAACCGACGGCGAACGGCGCGTGGTCGATTCGGGCGAAGTGTCGGTGCGGGGGCTGTACGGCTATGTCTGAGCCGCCCCTTGCGCAAACGTCGCAACCGTGCTATGATACCAACAGATGACCAAAGGAGGCGACCGGATGCTGGTTGATTTTCATATGCACACCGCCGCGTCGGAGGATAGCGACGCGCCGGCAGTAGAAATGTGCGAAGCCGCGGTGCAGCGGGGATTGGCAGCGGTCGCCATTACCGACCATGTGGAGATGCTCCGCTATCGGGAGGACGGCTACGATGTGGCTGCCGCCCAGTCGTGGGCGGCTTCCGGCGAGATGGCGGCGCAGTTTGCCGGTCGGCTGCGGGTGGCGCGCGGCGTGGAGCTGGGGCAGCCGCTGTATAATCTGGCGGAAAGCGAGCATCTGCTGTCGGAGCACGCGTACGATTTTGTGCTCGCCTCCCAGCATCAGTTAGAGGACGGGCTGGACTTTTATTTTTATGATTACACGTCGGTGGATGTGACCGCGACCATGGCGCGCTATTTTGATGCGGTGTATCAGATGGTGCAATGGGGCAAATTCCATTCGCTGGCGCATTTGACCTATCCGTTTCGCTATTTGCCGCCGGAAAAGCGCCCGGCGGATTACGCCACGTGGCAGCCGCAGATCGACGCGATTTTGCGCACGCTGGCGCAAAAGGGGCTGGCGCTGGAGATCAACACCTCCGGCTTGCGCAACCCTGCTTTGCGCACCACCCATCCGGATCTGCCAATCGTGCGGCGGTTTCGCGAGTTGGGCGGCGAGCATATCACCGTGGGCGCGGATGCCCACATCCCCGCCGATGTGGGGGCGCATATTCCCGACGCGCTGGCGCTGGCGCGCGCGGCGGGATTTGACCATTATACCGTTTATTTTGCCGGGCAACCGGAAATGATCCCGATAGACTAAGGAGGAGTTACCATGGATAAATTGTTGAACCTGCTGGATAGCAACGCGCGGCTGTCGACGGCACAGCTGGCGACCATGCTGGGACGCACCGAAAAAGAGGTTGCCGACCAGATTGCCGATATGGAGCAAAAAGGCGTGATCCGCGGCTACAAGGCGCTGATCGATTGGGAGCGTACCGACCGCGAGTATGTTACCGCTATCATTGAGCTGCGGGTCAGCCCCAAGCGGGATTCCGGCTTTGAAAGCATCGCCCAGTCGATCATGCGGCTGGAAGAGGTGGAAAGCGTGTATCTGATGTCCGGCGGCTACGATCTGTCGGTGGTGGTCAGCGGCCGCACCTTCCAGGAGGTCGCGATGTTCGTGGCCAAACGACTGTCGCCGATGGACGCGGTGTTGTCCACCGCCACGCATTTTGTGCTGCGCCGGTACAAGGATCGCGGCGTGATGTTTTTGGACGAGGTGCGCGACGAGCGCGTGCTGGATGGAGAATGAGTAGAGAGTAGGTAACCAAATATGAACCCCATTGACTACGATTCGATATTGAACCGCACCCTCAAGGATGTGAAGCCCTCGGGGATCCGCCGGTTTTTTGATATTGCCAACGAAATGGATCATGTGATCTCGCTTTCGGTGGGCGAACCCGATTTTTCCACCCCCTGGCATATTCGGCAGGTGGGTATCCAATCGCTGGAGGAAGGCAAAACGTGGTATACTGCCAACGCGGGTATGCTGCAGCTGCGCGAGGCGATCTCCGGCTTCACCGAGCGGCGCACCGGAGTGCATTATGATCCCAAAACCGAAGTGATGGTGTCGGTGGGCGGCAGCGAGGCGATCGACCTTGCCTTCCGCGCCACCCTGAATCCGGGCGACGAGGTGTTGATCCCGGTGCCCAGCTTTGTGTGTTATGAGCCGCTGGCGCGGATGGCGGGCGGTGTGCCGGTGATGATCGAAACCCGCGCGGAGGACGCGTTCCGGCTGACACCGGAGGCGTTGCGCGCTGCCATCACCCCGCGCACCAAGCTGTTGGTGCTGCCGTTCCCCAACAACCCCACCGGCGGCATTATGCGCCGCGAGCATCTGGAGGCGATCGCCGAAGTGCTGCGCGACACCTCGATTCTGGTGCTGGCGGATGAGATCTACGCCGAGCTGACCTACGGCGACCAACCGCACACCAGCATCGTGTCGCTGCCGGGTATGCGGGAGCGCACGCTGTTGATCAACGGCTTTTCCAAGGCATTTGCCATGACCGGTTGGCGGCTGGGGTATCTGTGCGGTCCTGCCCCCATCACCAAGATGATTGTAAAACTGCACCAGTTCGGCATTATGAGCGCCCCGACCACCGCGCAGTATGCGGCGATCGAGGCGATGGAAAACGGCGACGAGGACATCGCCCGCATGCGGGACGAATACGATATGCGCCGCCGCTTTATCGTGCGCGAGCTGAACGATATGGGGCTGCCCTGTTTTGAGCCGGAGGGCGCGTTTTATGTGTTCCCCTCCATCGCCTGCACCGGGCTGCAGTCGGAGGATTTCTGCCGCCGGTTGCTGGAACAGGAGCATGTGGCGGTGGTGCCCGGATCGGCGTTTGGCGACTGCGGCGAGGGGTATGTCCGGATCTCGTATTGCTATTCGTTGGAACATATCACCGAAGCGATGAAACGGATGCGCCACTTTTTGCGGCAATTCCAGTAAGGACGGCGGCGTATGGACACGATCACTCTGTGGGCTCCCGCGAAAATCAATCTGACGCTGGCGGTGACCGGCAAACGCCCGGACGGCTATCACACGCTGGTATCGGTGATGCAGGCGGTGGATCTGTGCGATCGGGTAACGGTGACGCGGCGGGCGCAGCCGGGCATCGCGCTATCGCTGTCCGACCCCGACTTGCCCGTGGATGAGCGCAACACCGCATGGCGGGCGGCGGAGGTGTTTGCCCGCGAAACCGGATGCTCCGCCGGCGTGGAGATTTATGTGGAAAAGCGCATCCCGCAGCAAGCGGGCATGGCGGGCGGCAGCGCCGACGCCGCCGGTGTGCTGTGCGCACTGAACCGGCTGGCGGGCGAGCTGTGCACCGTGGACGAGCTGTGTCGCATGGGCGCGCAGATCGGTGCGGATGTGCCGTTTTGTGTGCGCGGCGGTTGCGCGCTGGCGGAAGGTATCGGCGAGCGGTTGACGCCGCTGGCCGGGCTGCCGGAATGCACGCTGGTGGTGGTCAAACCGCCGGTGGGCGTTTCCACTGCAGAGGCGTATCGCCGGGTGGATACCGCCGCGGGAGCGGGCGTGCCCGATGCGGCGGCGATGCAGCGGGCGCTGGCGGCGGGCGATCTGTTGGGGGTGGGACAAGCCCTCGGCAATGTGTTTGAATCCGCCATGGCGCTGCCCGAAGTGGCGGCGATCCGCGCCGCGATGGCGGCGTATCAGCCGCTTGGAAGTCTGATGACCGGCAGCGGCTCGGCGGTGTTTGCGTTGTTTGAGGATGAAAGCGCAGCGGCGCTTTGTGCGGCGGCGTTGGGGGAGCAGGGACAGGTGTATTTGTGCCACCCCACTCCGGCAGGACCGCAGGAATAAACGCGGGGTATAGAGAGGATGTGTGCGTATGGGTAAAGCAGGTAAAATCGGGATCGGTGTAGCGGCAGCAGGACTGGTGCTGTTTGGCATCGGCATGATCGGCGGGCGGATATTCGACACGGAGGAACCGCCGCGCCCCACCGCGACCACCACCCAGCAGACACAGGTGAATACCACCTATCGCCGCCCGGGCGCGACCACGACCGCCGCCACCACAGCGGCGCCTACCGCGTCGAACGGTGCCAAGCTGGTCACCAAAATCGACCTCACCACCTACAAGGTGACGGTAGAGGTGGGACAATCGACCATGCCGATCGTCACCATGACTCCGGCAGAGGCGGCGGACAAACGCGAGATCTGGACCAGCAGCGACCCCGCCGTCGCCACGGTGGATGCGCTGGGCAATATCAAAGGTGTGAAAGTCGGCAGCTGCACTGTGACGGTGGCGGCAGCCGCGAACCCTTCGGTCAAAGCCGAGGTGGCGGTCACGGTGAAAGCCGCTGCGTCCACCACCAGCCGCCCGACCACCAAATCCACCGCGGCAGAAAGTGTGGATGCGTTGGTGGCGCGGGTGTCCGCCAAGGTGAAGCAGCCGACCTATATTCAGGGCATTTTGATTGCCAACAAGACCTATGGTCTGCCCCGGTCGTTTGACCCGGGCGCAGACAGCGATATGCTGAACGCCTTTTCCAAAATGCGCAAGGACGCCGCCAAACAGGGGTTGAGCCTGGTCAACAGCTCCAACTACCGGTCGTATGACGACCAGGTGCGGCTATATAAAAAGTATGTGTCGCGCGACGGCCAGCAGGCGGCGGACACCTATTCGGCGCGCCCCGGTTTTTCGGAGCACCAAACCGGATTAGTGATCGACCTGAACAGCGTCAGCGATGCGTTCGCTGGTACGCCGGAGGCCAACTGGGTGGCGAAAAACGCGCACAAGTACGGCTTTATCGTGCGCTACCCCAAGGGCAAAGAGGCGATCACCGGCTACCAGTATGAGCCGTGGCATATCCGGTATCTCGGGGTCAAAACCGCGACCGCCGTTTACCAAAGCGGCCAGACACTGGAGGAATATCTCGGGGTCACCTCGGTGTATGCGGATTGATGAAACCAAAAGAAAAGCGCCGGTTCTCCCTCGCGGAGAACCGGCGCTTTGTAGTATGTAGCCCTATTCAAGCGGGTGCGTCGTCCAGCGAATACAGCACCACCGTGTCGCCGCGCTCCAACCGCAGCGCACCGGAGGGCACCAGCGTTTCGCGCCCCCGCCGCACCAGCACGATCAGCGTATCCGCCGGCGGGGCGATCTCGCTGATGGTGCGGCGGCACCACTTGTGCCCGGCGGTCAGCTCGATCTCCCGCAGCTCCACCGGGTCGGAATCGGCGTAGGACAGCGCCCCCATCACCAACCGGTCGCCCGGCAGCAGCACCGTGTCGCCGCGCGGTGCCATCACCTCGTTTTCCCGCCGCAGCAGAATCAGAATCGTGTCCGGCGGCAGCTTCAGCTCCCGCACAGGCTGGTTGATCCAGGGGTGTCCCTCTTCCAGCAGCAGGTTGAAAAACTGCATATCCGATTCCTCGGCATAGTCGGTGAAGGTGCGCAGCACGTTGCCGGTGGTGTCGATCATCCGCAGCTTTTTTGCCAGCCACGGCAGCAGCGCCCCTTGCAGCACAATGGAGAACAGCACCACGCAAAACACGATATGGACAATGTCGCTTTGGGTGCCGTCGCCGGTCACCAGCGCCATAATGGCGAACACAATCGAGGCAGCGCCGCGCAGCCCCGCCCACGATACCAGCAAAAACTGCGGGATCGACCGGCGCAGCGGCAGCAGGATCAGCCCTACCGCCAGCGGGCGCGCGACCACCGTCAGGAACACCGCGATCGCCAGCGATGGCAGCAGCACCGGCACCATGCGCGACGGGAACGCCAGTAGCCCCAGCAAAAAGAACAGCAGCATTTGCATCAGCCCGGTGAACGCGTCAAAAAATCCCACCAGCACCTTTTGGTGCGGCAAACGGCTGTTGCCCATGATGATGCCCGCGACATACACGCTTAAATAGCCGTTGCCGCCCAGCTGCGCCGCGGCAGCATAGGCGAACAGCGCCACGGTGAACACATAGATCGTGTGCAGCCCCATCGCGGAAAACGCCATGTGCCGCAGCACATACACCGCCACCACCGCTACGATCGCGCCCACCGCCAGCCCGAAGCCGATTTGCGCCAGCACCTCCAGCCCCAACGCACCGGCGGAGGCTTTGCCGCCCTTGATGGACAGCACCAGCACCATCAGCATATAGGCAAAGGGGTCGTTGCTGCCGCTTTCCAGCTCCAACAACGAGGCGGTGTGGTCTTTCAAGCTCAGCTTTTTGGAACGCAGAATACTGAACACCGACGCGGCATCGGTGGAGGACAGCACACAGCCGACCAGCATCCCCTCCCAAAATTCCATGCCGCAGACATACACGCAAAACAGTCCGGTCACGGCGGCGGTGAGCACCACCCCCAGCGAGGACAGCGCCAGCGCCGGAACCGCCACCGGCTTCGCTTCGCTCCAGCGGGTGCCGAACCCGCCGTAAAACATAATGAAAATCAATGCCACCGAGCAAATGTCCTGCGCAAAGGCGTAGTTGTCGAACGGGATCTTCAAAAACCCGTCCGACCCAAACAGCATTCCCAGCACCATGAAAATAAACAACGCGGGAATGCCGATTTTGTGCGACAGGCGGCTGCCCACGATGCAGGAAAACAGCACCAGAGTGGTAATCAGCAATGCGGCGGTCATAAACGGCCTCCTTTCAGAAAAAAACAGGGGTATGGCAGCGGGCGTCGTCCTTGACCATACTCCTGTGTTTTGTTATCTCCAGTATACCGAATGTGACCGCCCGCCGTCAAGCGAAAAATGTCAACAACGCAAAACCCGCCCCCACAGCGGTGGGAGCGGGCAGAGGGTTATGCGGGCGATCAATCGTCCAAAACACCTTCCGGCACGGCGCGCACCATCGGCTTTTGCCGCTCGTAGTGCGATTCCAGCGGGATAAAGCGCCCTTCGTCGCTGCTGCGGCGAATGCTTTCCATAATTTCCAGCACATGGAAGGTCTGGTTGACATTGGCGCGGAACGGGCGGCCGGTTTGCAGCGCTTTCGCCATGTCCGCCAGTCCCAGTGCCCGGCTGTTGTTTTGATAAGGGAACATCAGCGGGATATCGGTGTAGCCGCCCTGCTCCGGACGCAGCAGCCGGATCGGTCCGCCAAAGCCGTTGGGGTCCGGCACCTGCAAGGTGCCTTCCGAACCGTATACCTCCAGCCGCGCGCCGCCCTCGTAAAACACATCAAAGGTGGTGAAAATGGTGCCCACGGCGCCGTTTTCAAACTGCAAAATGCCGTTGACATGGGTGGGAACCTCCACCTTGACCACCTCGCCGTAATGCGGCTTGCTGGTGATCAGCCGGGTGGGGAAGGAGGATTTGGCGATACCGGTGACGCCGGACACGCCGCCCAGCAGATTGACCAGCGCAGTGAGATAATAGGGACCCATATCCATCATGGGACCGCCGCCGTATTGATAATAAAATGCGGGATCGGGATGCCAGGTTTCGTGACCGTGACCGATCATAAACGCCGCCGCGCCCACCGGCTGACCGATAAAGCCGTCATCGATCAGCTTGCGGCAGGTTTGGATACCTGCCCCCATAAAGGTGTCCGGCGCGCCGCCGATCAGCAAGCCTTTTTCCTGCGCCAGCGCCACCAGCTGCTTGCCCTCGTCCAGCGATGCTGCCAGCGGTTTTTCGCTGTAGACATGCTTGCCGGCCTCCAGCGCCGCCTTGGATACGTCAAAATGCTCGTACGGACGAGTCAGATTCAGCACAATGTCGATGCTGTCGTCCGCGAACAGGTCGTACATGGTTTCGTACAGATGCGGGATGTTGTATTTTTCCACCGCTTTTTCCGCGCGTTCGCGAATCAGATCGCACACGCCCACGATTTCCATTTCGCGGAAGCGGTTGGTGATGTTGTCGAGATAGATGCCGCTGATCGCGCCGATACCGACAATGCCGATTTTGATGGTTTCCATAAGAAATCTCCTCTCGTGCGTTTAGTACATTTTGGCGTTGTTTTCAAACCGCTCGGTGGTCAGCCCGTTGTCCACCGCGAACTGCTTGCCGGCGGCTGCCCACAGCATACCGCGTTTCATCATCACCGCGGCGTTCGGGGAGTTGTCGAACACATCGTCGTGGTGTCCCAGCGAGGTGTAAAACACCCGCCCGTTGCCCCAAAACTTGGTCCACGCCACCGGCATATCCACCGGTTTGTTGGAGATGTGGTAATAGCTGACCAGCGGGAACCGCGTGGTCGCCAACACCTCGATGGAGGGGTCGACATGCAGATAGTAATGCTCGCTTTTTACCGGGAAATCCGCCAGCCCCTCCACGATCGGGCTGGAGCCATGGCGGATGTTGACGGTGTATTCAATGCCGTCACCGCCGGGATGGCTGACCCATTGCCCGCCGGTGATAAACTGCCATTCGGTGTTGTTGCGGAACGAATCGCACATGCCGCCGTGGCATCCCGCCAGCCCCACACCGGAGCCAACCGCTTTGGCGACGTTTTGCACATAATCGTTCGGGATGTCGCCCATGGTCCAGCACGCCACCAGCAGATCCAGCTTTTTCAGCTCGTCCAGATCCGAAAGGCAGTCCAGCGTGTCGCTGATGGTGACCTCAAACCCCTCTTCCTGCAGCATACCGGCGAACCGTTTGGAGGTGAGCTTCGGTTCGTGACCGTCCCAGCCTCCCTCAAAAATCAGTGCGCGTTTCATTGTCCGTCCTCCTTTGTTAAATGTGACAGCTCAGCCCCACGCCCTGTCGGCTCGACTCGAACGCGAGGTCGATCACCCGCATTACCCGCAGCACCTGCGCAGGCTTGACGATCAGCTCGGCGCGGTTATCCAGCACCGCCACAATGTTGTTGTAATAATCCGACCAGTCAGTATGTACCTCCGGCAGCGGCGAATGCTTGGTGGTGTTGACCGGGCGGGGCGCCATGGTGCGGGTGGGGCCCGCTTCGGTGTAGACGATCTCGTCAGTCCACTCCATCTTGCCGCCCTCCGCCAGCTGCACGATCTCGCCTTGCGCCGACCAGCTTTCCACCACCACGGTGCCTTGCTCGCAGCACATATGCCACCGCGGCAGCGGAATAAAGCAGTTGGTTTCCATGGTGCACAGCGCGGATACGCCGTTTTCAAATTGCAGCAGCAGCTTTACATTGTCGTCGATCTCGTCCGAAAACAGCGATTGCAGCTGCGCCGTGACCGATACCACCGGAGAGTCGATCATATCCATCAGCTGATCCAGCAGATGCACGCCCCAGTCATACAGCATACCGCCGCCGTTGATTTTGTGACCGCGCCAGCCGTGCATCCCGCCGGAGCTGCCCTGCACCCGACTTTCGATGAAATAGGGCTTGCCGAGGGTGTTTTCCTGCACCAGCTTTTTGATGATGGCGTAGTCTTTGTCCCACCGCCGGTTTTGGTGCACCGAAAACAGCCGACCGGTGCGTTCGCTCGCGGCGATCATCTCGGTCAGCTCGGCAGCGTTCATCGCCACCGGCTTTTCGCACACCACGTTTTTTCCGCTTTCCAGACAGCGGATCACCAGATCCTTGTGGAAGTTGTTGGGGGTCGCCACCGTCACCAAGTCCAGTGAGGTGTCCGCCAACAGCTCCTCCAGTGTTTGATAGGTGTGCAGCCCCTTGGACGCCGCTTTTTCCAGCGCCTCCGGCCGCACATCGTACGCCCCGACCACCTGGATGCCCGGAACCTTTTCGGTAATACTGTCATGATGCCACGAGCCCATGCCGCCGTAGCCGATAATCGCTGATCGAATCATAGAGATTGCTCCTCTCCGTGGTTTTTCTGTATTGTAGCATATCGTTTTGCAGATTGCTTGTCATTTTGCGAAAAAAACCAATCATTTTTTGCACGTTTTTAGAAAAATTGGCGGTGGCAACCAAAAAACGCCGGCACAGACGAAAAGTCTGTACCGGCGTTTTTGTATGATAGGATCATATTTAGCGGAAATAGAGATAGTACGCGACAACCATTTCGTCGCGGTCGGTGAGCGTGTTGTGTCCTTGCAGCACCATACCGTCGCCGCTCATCAGCTCGCCCGCTTCCACCGCCGGGATGGGGCAGGAAAACAACTCGGATTTCGGACCGGATACCCGCACCTCGTCCTCGTGCAGCCACAAGCGACCGCCTTTGCCCAGCACGGTTTCGCCGGGGTTGCCGTTTTCGTCCGGTTCGCGGCGGGTGACATAGGCAAGCTCCCGCCCGTCCACCGCTTTCAGCAGCGCGCGGGTTGCCGCCGTCGCTTTTTGCTGCCGCCGCTTGTCAAACCAGCTCACAGCGTTTGCCCCAGCGCCAGTTTGGCTTCCAGATCGGCGATAAACTGCTTGGCGTAGCGGGGGGAACGCGAGCCGCGCTCCAGCGCCCATTGCTCGGCCGCCGCCAACAGCTTGTCGCGATCTACCGACAGTCCGCGGTCTTCGGCGATCTGCTCCACGATGTGCAGGAATTTTTCCTTGTCCGGAATCAGGAAGGTCAGGCTGATGCCAAACCGGTCGGACAGCGACACCGCTTCCTGCACCGTGTCGGCGTGGTGCACCTCGTCGCCCTGGCGATCCGAAAAGGTTTCGCGCAGCAGATGGCGGCGGTTGGAGGTGGCGTAGATCAGCACATTGCTGGGGCGCGCCGCCAGGCCGCCCTCCAGCACCGCTTTCAGCGCACCGAAGTTATCGTCCTGCTGTGAAAAGGACAGGTCGTCGATAAAGATGATGAATTTCATCGGAATCCCCGCCAGCAGATCGGTCAGATCCGGCAACTCACGGAGATACTCCTTCGGCACTTCGATCATGCGCAGTCCGCGATCCGCAAAATGGTTGAGCAGCGCCTTGACCAACGAGGATTTGCCGGTGCCGCGGTCGCCGTACAGCAGCATATTGTTGGCGGAAAAGCCGTTGAGAAACGCGCGGGTGTTGTCCATCGCGATCTGGCGCTGGTATTCGTAATCCTTGAGTTGGTGCAGCCGGATGGGGTCGGGATGCTCCACCGGCAGCAAGCGGCCGTCCCGCCACAAAAACGCTTTGTGGGAGGAAAAACGCCCGCAGCCATGGGAGGAATGATACGCCGCCACCGCTTGCCATTGCTCGCCCCAGTCGCCATCCAGCGGCGCGGGAGCGGGGGCGGTGCCCCATACCGGCAGCGCCGGCAGCTCGTCCGCCATGGCAAGATCCGCCGCTGTCAGCGAAGCGGCAGCGCACAGCGTTGCCAGATCCTGCCGCGCGGCGGCTTGCAGCACCGGTGAGGGCTGCTGTCCGGCGGTGGCTGCCGCCACAAAACGGTTGTCATCGCCCAACACTTCGTCCGCTACGGCGGCGGGCAGGCTGTCCAGCCGGTCGTGGTCGATCAGCGTGGCACACAGATGTCCCCACGCGGCACACAGCGTGTCCGCGTCCTGCCGGGCGGCGGCGTGGATCAGCGCGGTCAGCGCGCCGGTCACCGGCTGGTCCAGCAGACGGCGGTACACCGTCAGCCCTTGCAGCGCTCTATATACAGTGGATAAATTCATAAAAACGGCACATCCTTTTGGGAAAATATACTGCCATTGTACGACGGCGAGCGGGGATTGTCAATCCATCGCCGCGAAAAAGAAAAACCGGCATATTTTTTGACAAGATGAAAATAAATTTGCGAAAAAGCTTGTCGTTTTTGCGGCTATCCTGTATAATTGTAAAGAAAAGGAGGAGTGGCTGTGAAACGATGGCTGGTTTTGGCGGCGGCAATGCTGCTGCTGCCCGGGTGTGCGCTGGGGGCGACCGACAAGGGGGATGGCACCATTTTGGAGCCGATGATGGAAGTCAAGATCCCGCCGCAGGAAACCGATACCACCACTGTCGCTGCATCGGCGACGGCGGCCACGATTTCCGCCGCCCAAGCGAGCGCTGCCGCCACCGCCGCGCCCTCCGCCCGGCAAAGCTCCGCCGCTTCGCGCGCGGGGGCGACGACCGGACGCAAAGCCGCCCGCTCTCGCCAAACGACCCGCCCCACCACCCGTCGAACAGTAGGGGACAAGACATCGGTGCGCCGACTCATCCGCATTATGGGGCACGACACGGCTCCGGTCGATGTGTGGGACACCGACGCGCACCGGTGGAACAGCGGCGAGATGGTGCGGTTGTATTGGCGAAATGTATCCGACAAACCGATCGACGAGATCCGCATTTACGCCATGGCGTATGCCGATGCGCAGGAACAGCAGCGGATGCGCGGGTTTGACGGCTTTTCTGCCAGCGCGGTGCCGCCCACCCGTATGGGATACATCTTCCGCAGTCAACAGGACGGCGCGACCGCGTGGGTGCGGCTGCCGCTGCTGCACTACCCGCGGGAGGATCAGCTGCTGTCCGGATCGCCGTCGGAATACGCTGCCCTCAACGAATGGGACGGTGAGGAGTTTATCCATCGCGTAGTCACCGCTAAGGTGGGGGAGCGGACGGTCACGCTGACCGACACCGATAAACAGCAGAACACCGCGCTGATGATGTGCGCGCTGCTGGACACGGGCGCGCCGCGGCAGGACTCGCCGGATGAATCCGCCCCCGCGCTGCTGGATCATCTGCGTATTACCGGCATCAACATTTTTTACGCGGACGAGGACCCGATCTATCTGGACGAAAAAAGCAGCCAGTACGCTCTTTGGTAAAATAGGTATTATAATATATAAAGAGAAAACGCGCCGCCCTTTGGTTTCAAAGGGCGGCGCGTTTGTTGTTTCTTATTGCTGCAGTGCGCGGGTGATGATGTCGTACAGCACCGGTTTCATATTGTCGATGGTGTCGGGCTCGCCCTTGATAATGCTGGAATAGCCCACCGAGCCACACAGCGCCAACAGCGAGAACACATATTTGACCACCGTTTCCGGTGTGTCGTCCGGTCGATAGGGGTTATTCGTCAGCAGCTGGGCGACGTGGCGGAACTCCTCGTCCTCCATCAGCTCTTTTTCGATAGGCGGCCAGGAGAAGTTCTTGCCCATCAGCGCCAACACCGATTTGTTGCTGCGCAAATATTCGATGATCGCATCCACAAACGCCAGCACCAGCGGGATATAATCGTTGATCTCCTGCTTTTCCACCTCGTGATACGCGTGCAGCAAAATCTTTTTGCTCAGCGAGATATACAGCTGATCCGACAGATGCGCCTTATCCGCAAAATACAGATAAAACGTGCCCTTGGCGACACCGGCCCGCGCCACAATGTCGTCGATGGAGGTTTTGTGCAGTCCTTTTTCTACAAAGCAGCGATACGCCGCGTCAAGCAGCTTGCGTTTCTTTTCCGCTTTTTGCTGTTCCCGGATACCCGCCATGCGTCCTCACCCTTTCGTTTGACTTCCATTATACGGAGGAAGTCCGCAGAATGCAACGGATTTTTGGGGGTTTCGAGCAATCTTGGCGCGGTGCACAAAACGGAGCTCAAAAAAATATGACCGTTGGTCAATTTGTATATTGACTATCAGTCAGAAAACTCGTATACTAACCACCGATGAAAGAAATGACCGGCAGTCATTTAATCGGATGAACCGAAAGAGTTGAAAAAGCTCTTGGACCAGCCGAACGGATGCGCCGTCATTTAAGAAGGAGAGTGATCGGCTTGAAACGCATGTCCCGGTTTATCGTCAAGCGGCGGGTGCTGGTGTTGATCGTGGCAGTGCTGCTGTTGATCCCGTCTGTGATGGGCATGGCGGCGACCCACATCAACTACGACATTTTGAGCTACCTGCCCGAGGATCTGGAATCGGTGATCGGCGAGCGGTATCTGGAAAACGATTATAAACTTGCCAGTACCGCGATGGTGACCATCGAAAACATGCCGGCAAGGCAAGTACAGGATCTAAAGGAAGAAATTAAAAAGATAGACGGCGTCGGCAAGGTGCTGTGGGTGGATGATCTCACCGACATCACGGTGCCGAAAGAGATGCTCCCGCAGGATGTGCAGGACATCTTTTACGGCAAGAACGACGCCACGCTGGTGATGGTCACCTTTGAGGACACCATGTCCTCCGAAACCACCATGAGCGCGATCAAATCCATGAAAAAGCTGCTGGATAAAGATTGCTTTATCGGCGGTATGGCCGCGGTGGTGGAAGACACCCGCGAGCTGGTGGATAACGAGATCGTGCTGTATGTCACGGTGGCTGTGGCGCTGTTGATGGTGATCTTGTTCCTGAGCTTGGAATCCACGGTGGTACCGCTGCTGTTTATCGCCAGTATCGGCGTGGCGGTGCTGTACAACATGGGCACCAACTACTTCCTCGGAGAGATCTCCTTTATCACCAAAGCGCTGGCGGCGGTGCTGCAGCTGGCAGTGACCACCGACTTCTCCATCTTCCTACTGCACCGGTATGAGGAAGAAAAAACTCACCAGCCGGATCACGAGCAGGCAATGGCAACCGCCATTCAACAAACCTTCTCCTCCATCACCGGCAGCTCACTGACCACCATCGCCGGCTTCCTGGCGATGTGCACCATGAGCCTGACGCTGGGCACCGATATCGGTGTGGTCATGGCGAAGGGCGTGCTGTTCGGCGTGCTTTGCACCGTGACGGTGCTGCCGGCGCTGATTATGCTGTTCGACAAACCGATCGAACGCTTCCGCCACCGCACCTTTATTCCCAAGATGAAACGGCTGAGCCACTTCATCGTCAAACGGCGGGTGCCGATCCTGATCGTGTTCCTGATTCTGGTGATTCCGTTTGTGTATGGTCAGGCCAACACCAATGTGTATTACAACCTGCTGGATACGCTGCCGGACGATCTGATCTCGTCCCAAGGCAACCAGAAGCTGAAAGATACCTTTGATATGACCGCGACCGACTTCATTCTGGTGGATGATTCGCTCACCAACGCCCAGATGAACGAGATCACCGATCGGCTGGAAGAGCTGGACGGTGTGGCGCAGGTCGTGTCCTTTGAAAAATATGTCGGCGGTGTGATTCCGGACAATATGCTGCCGCAGGAGCTGTCGGATACGCTGCGCAAAGCGGGCAAAGAGATCATGATGGTCAACTCTCTCTATCCCACCGCTTCGGATGAGCAGAACGCCCAGCTGGACAAAATGAACGCCATCCTCAAAGAGTATGACAAGGATGCCTACATCACCGGCGAGGCGCCGATGACCAAAGATCTGATCGATGTGGCAGATCGCGACTTCAAGAGCGTGAACATCACCTCGATCGCGCTGGTGTTCCTCATCATCGCGCTGGTGTTCAAATCCATATCGGTGCCGTTCCTGTTGGTGCTGGCGATTGAATCCGCTATCTCCATCAACATGGGCATCCCGTTCTTCACCGGCGAAACCATTCCGTTTATTTCCAGTATCGTTATCGGCACCATCCAGTTGGGTGCCACGGTGGACTACGCCATCCTGATGACCAACCGGTTCCGCGAAGAGCGGTCGCTTGGCCACAGCGCCCCGGAAGCGGCGCAGCTGGCGATCGAGAATTGCTCGCAATCCATCATCACCAGTGCGCTGGCGTTCTTCCTCGCCACGGTGGGTGTGGGCTTGATCGCCGATGTGGACTTGATCAAGAGCTTGTGCCTGATGATGGCGCGCGGCGCGCTGATCAGTATGTTTGTCATCCTGTTCATTCTGCCGACACTGCTGATCCTGTTTAACAAAGTGATCGAAAAGACCAGCCGTAGGTGGCTGTATCAACAACCGTCCGGCGAAACCGCCGCGGCCGATGATGTATCGTCGAAGGAGGAAACTGTGGTATGAAAACATTTGTAAAAGGCTTGACAGCCGTTTTGAGCGCCGGCTTGATGCTGACCACCGCGGTGGCACCGGTCATTGCCGAGGGCGACGACAAACAGGATGCCACGCTGACCAAGCAGGAAAGCGTGTATCTGATTCTGAATCCGGACGGCAGCACCCAAAGCCAGACGGTGAGCTGCTGGCTGCATAACGACGGCGGGCTCAAGGGTATCACCGATTTTTCCAACCTGTCGGATATCCAGAACATCAAATCCGATGTGAAACCCCAGCAGAACATCGACACCGTGACCTGGGATACCGATGATGTGGATGTGTACTACAACGGTACCTCCACCAAAACCCCGCCGGTGACCCTGTCGATCACCTACTCGCTGGACGGCACCGAGATGACCGAAAAAGAGCTGCGCGGCAAAAGCGGTCATTTGGAAATGACCATCCATGTGACCAACAACGAAAAACAGCGCAAGACTATTAACGGCAAGGAACAGGATCTGTACACCCCCTTTGTGGTGGGTATGGTGCTGGATATGCCGACCAAAACCTTCAAAAATGTCCACGCCGGTGATGCCAATGTCATCAGCGACTCCACCAACCAGCTGGTCAGCCTGCTGTCGGTGCCGGGACTGAAAGAGAACTTCGGCGATCTGCTGACCGACGATATGAAAGACCTCACCGATAAGCTGCAGGACACCTTCACGGTGGAAGCGGATGTGACCGAGTTCGCGATGCCGACCTTTATGGCGGCGGCGGCGACCAGCATGGAGCAGCTGAAAGAGATCGACTTGAACGATAAGCTGGACGATCTGGAAAAAGGCATGGACAGCCTGGACAGCGCTGCTGCCAAGCTGAAAGACGGCAGCGCCCAGCTGCACGACGCGCTGGCGCAGTTCGATGAGAAGATGGGCGAGTTCAAGAGCAGCTACGATCAGTTTGATCAGGGGTTGCTGTCCGCGGTGAACGGTGCGACCACCCTGCAGGCGGGCACCAAACAGCTGGACGATGCGATCAACCAGCTGAAAGGGCAGGTGCAGGATGAGCTGGTGGCGGGTATCACCGGTTCCGCCTCGCTCCAGCAGCAGCTGGTCACCAAGATGGAAGAGCTGAAAAAACAGCTGGCGGGTTTGCAGCTGCCGGATATGACCGCGATCCAGACCCAACTGGTCACCGCGATCGGTCAGGTGAGCGACGGTTCCGCCGATGTGGCGGTGCGGGTGCTGACCGGCGGCAAAACGCTGCAGCAGCTCGCCACCAGCGAAAACCCGGTGGAGCAGGCGCAGGCCAAAGCCATCATGGATAACCTGAAACCCATCAAAGAGCAGGCGGCGCAGCAGATCGCGCAGATGATGAGCAAGCTGGACCTGTCGGCGCTGACCACGCTGCAAAGCTCGCTGACCGAGATTGATGCGTTGTCCACCAAGCTGATGGGCGGTATGAGCCAGCTGACCGCGGCGCTGTATGACCCGAACGACGATCTGTCTGATCCCAAAACGCTGACCGGCGCGATCATGGCGCTGTCGGTGGGCGCGGATAAGCTGAACCAGGGCGCGGGCGACCTCGCCACCGGTTTGAATACGCTGACCGGGGCTTCGACCAAGGTCAAAGACGCGGTGGGTGCGTTCCAGGATGCGACCAGCCAGCTGAACGACAAATCCGGCGAGTTGAGCGACGGCATGAGCCAGTTCAAGACCGACGGTATCGACAAGCTGACCGACAACAAAGACTTGATCGACAAAGCGCGTCAGGCACTGGCGGTCAAGGATGCGATGGAAGAGCAGGCGCAGGTGTACGGTTCCTATTCCGGCGCGCCGGAAGGCGCCGAGGTGACCTCCGCATTCATTATGAAGGTGGCGGAGCCGACCGAGCAGGAAACCAAAGAGGAAACCAAAACCGAAACCAAAGAGGACGAAAACTTCTTCATGCGCATTTGGAACAGCATTGTGGATTTCTTCAAAGGTCTGTTTGATTGATACATCCCGATAAGTAAGAGAGCCCCCGAAGCCGATGGCTTCGGGGGTTCGTTTTGTTATGGGGGAAATGCGGTCAGGGTTTTGGCGCTTCCAGCTGTTGGCGGTACACCCGCGGGCTGACACCATAAATTTCGCGAAACGCGCGGTTAAAGGTGCTTTGGCTTTCAAACCCGGTGTCCAGCATGATCTCGGTGACCGGGCGGCTGGTGGATTGCAGCAGATCCTGTGCTGCCTGCACCCGCAGCCGGTTGACATATTCGTTAAATCCCATATGCAGGCGGGTGGAAAAGATGCGCGCCAGATGCGAGGGAGAAATCTCCAGCTCCCGCGCCACCTCTTTGGCTTGCAGCGGCTGGCGATAATGCTCCACCACATAGCGGATGGCGCGGTGGGCGGTGTCGTCCCGCTGCTGCTTGCTGGCGGAGGAAACCTCCATCAGCGGCCACAGCAGTGCCAGCAGCAGCTGCAAATAGGATTTGGCGATCATGGGGCGATAATGCTCGCGCTCGATAAACAGGCGATACCACGCCTGAATGATCTCCTCGTTCAGCTGATCGCCGGTCAGCACCGGCGACTGCGGCAGCTGCACCGGCAGCCGTTCCTCGAATTCTCCCGCCATGGGAGGCAGCGCCATGATGCCCAGCACATGGTTGTCCGGCGCACAATCGGGGTCGATGTGGTATCCATGCACGCAATAGGGGAAAATGATCGCCAGATCACCGGCGCGCAAATGCCATGTCTGGAAATCGATGGTGACATCCAGCATCCCCTTTTCCACATATACCATTTCCAGCTGATAATGCAGATGCTGCGCCCAGGTTTGTGGCCCCACCCAGTCGAAGGCATAGTAATCCGCGGCGCGATTTTCAAAATGCGGCAGCAAGCCACCACCCCCCTCGGTATTGTTCAACGCCAGTATACCACCCTTTTTGCAATATGACCACCCCTTTTTTTGAAAAAACATCAATAATTGACTGGTTGCGCGCAACTATGCACTGGCAGAACAGGCAGACATGCTATATGATAAAGTTGGAGTTCGGGACGAGAATATGGGCAACAAGACGAAAACGAGAGGAGTAAACGCTATGAACAGGCATTCAACAGGCAAAAAACTGCTGTCGCTGGCAGCGTCGTTGGCGCTCTGCGCAGGCGGAATTATGGCTGTGTTGCCATCCCCCACAACAGCAGAGGAGACAGAGCAAATGATTTATCAGGATTCTTCCGGCAAATACACCTTTGCCGAGCGGGCAGCGGATCTGGTATCCCGTATGACCCTGCAGGAAAAAGCGTCGCAGCTGGGCGACAGCGCCGCTGCGATCCCGCGGCTGGGTGTTGAAGCCTATCGCTATTGGAGCGAGGCTTTGCATGGCGTGGCGCGTTCGGGCTACGCAACATCGTTCCCCACTTCGTACAGCATTGCGCAGACATGGAACCGTGATCTGGTGCAGGAAATGACCAAGATCATGTCGGACGAAGCGCGTGCCTACAATCTGGAAGTGGGCAAAGGATTGTCCTACTGGTCGCCCACCATCAACATGTCCCGTGATCCCCGCTGGGGTCGTGCGGAGGAAACCTACGGCGAAGACCCGTATCTGTCCACCGCGATCGGTTCCAGCTTCGTCAAAGGCTTGGAGGGCGACGGCGAGGACGATACCTATCTGAAGGCGATCGCCACCATCAAGCACTATGCGCTGAACAATACCGAAAAATTCCGTCACAACGGATCGTCCGATATCGACGATGCGACGCTGCGTGAGTATTACACCCGCGCGTTCAAAGGCGTTGTGCGGGAGGCGGGCGTGCACTCGCTCATGACCTCGTACAACGAGATCAACGGTACCCCGGCGGCGGCGAATGTGTATACGCTGGAAACGCTGCTGCGCCGCACCTTCGGGTTCACCGGCTATGTGACCTCCGACTGTGGCGCAATCAACGATGTTTATAAGAATCACAAATGGGTGCCCGCCGGATGGGATCACGCGGTGGACGAAGCGGAAACGACCGCTTTGTGTATTGCTGCCGGTAACGATCTGGAATGCGGCGGTGTGTATCGCAGCAACGCGATGGCAGCGGTGCGCCGCGGTCTGTTGAGCGAGGACGAGATCGATGTGGCGCTGGTGCGTATGTTCACCGCCCGCATGGAAACCGGCGAGTTCGACGCGGCGGAGCAGGTGCCCTATCGCGACAAGACCAAATACAGTTGGAACAAAGAGGACTACGGTCTTGCAGGTACCGGCCTCGCAACCGGCACGCCTGTTCTGACCACCACCGATGAAGCGAAAGACACCGCCTTGCAGGCCTCGGAAGAGGGCGTGGCGATGCTGAAAAACGAACCGGCGACCGGCGATACCAACGCGCTGCTGCCGCTGGATGCGAAAAAGATCAACAACCTTGTTGTTCTGGGTGAAAACGAACTGGTGAAAAGTCTGGTGCTCGGCGACTATTCCGGTACGCCGCTGCCCGAAAACAAAAGCACGCCTTATGACGGCATCGTCGGTGTGCTGCAGGAGCTGAATCCGCAGGCGAAGGTGCAGCATATCAGCCCCAACTCCAGCGGCGCGAGCTACTATGGCAACTTCAGCAATGTGGCGCTGTTGGACAGCGAGGGCAAAACGCTGAAAACGCTGAAACCCTCGGATGCGGTCAACTATGATCTGTGCAAACCGGAAAACAGCAATGCCAACTTCGGTTTTGTGTACAACAAGGCGTGGGTGCAGTACGACAATGTGTCGGTGGACGATGTGACGCAGGTCACCATTTGGGCGTCCGGCGGCAGCGGCAGCGCTACCCACGGCACCATGGAGATCCATATGGATTCTAAAGACGGCCCCATTGTGGGTACCGTCACCACGAAAGCCACCAGCAGCTGGACCGATTATCGCCCCTATACCGGCGTGATCGACGCGGCGGCGAAGGGCTTCAGCGGTACGCACACGCTGTATGTGGTGTGCGAATCCGGTGCGGAGTACAAAGCGTTTGACGCCAGCCAGCAGGCGGCGATCAAGAATGCCGATGCGGTTATCGCGTATATCGGTACCCGCCAGAGCGATTCCGGCGAGGAGAACGACCGCCACAGCCTGACCTTCCCGCGGTTCCAAGCGAATATGGTGGAAGCGGCGGCTCAGTTGAACCCCCGCACAGTGGCGTATATTTCGTCGGTCAGCCAGATGAACATCGAATCCTTCCGCGAGGCGGTGCCGTCCATCCTGTGGTGCACCTACAACGGTCAGGCGCAGGGCGAAGCGGCGGGCAACCTGCTGTTCGGCAAAGCCAACCCCTCCGGTAAGCTGACCTTCACCTGGTACAGCGACGAAACCGAGCTGGGTGCGATCACCGATTACAACATTCGCACCACCGATACCAGCAAAGGCCGCACCTATCAGTACTTCAGCGGCAAGGTGTCCTATCCCTTTGGTCATGGCTTGAGCTATTCCAACTTTACTTATAAGAATATGCGGCTGGCGAACGCGTCGACGGTGATCCCCGGCGATGTGGACGGCGACGGCAATGTGAAAGCAGCGGATGCGCTGCTGGCGCTGAAAGCGGCGACCGGCGCGGTCACCCTGACGGCTGAGCAGATGCAGAGCGCCAATGTGGACGGCAAAACCGGCGTGTCTGCGGTGGACGCCATGATGATCCTGCAGGCGGCGGCGGGCAAAGTGTCGCTGAGCGGCGCGGCGGTTTCCGCGGCGGCGATCACCCCCGATGATACCGTGCGGGTGAGTGTGGATGTCACCAACGACAGCGATGTGGATGGCCAGGAAGTGGTGCAGGCGTATGTGTCCTCGCCGCTGGCGGATAAAACCAACCGTCCGGCCAAACAGCTGAAAAACTTTGAAAAAGTGGCGCTGAAAGCGCACGAAACCAAAACGGTCACGCTGGAACTGCCGGTGAGCGAATGGTACTTCTGGAACGAAGAAGCCGGCAAAAATGTGTACGACCAGGGCGACTGGACGATCGAAATCGGCTCGTCCAGCGACGATATCCGCGGCAGCCAGAAAGTGACGCTGGCGGGCGAACTGACCCCGGCCCCGGCGGTGGTCACGGCGATCCCGAGCGGTCACACGATGGATCTGTCCAACAAAAAGGTTACCACCAATCTGACGGTGGCGATGAACGACGACAGCTTCCTGGATCCCGACAAAGCGAATGTGGTGTATACCTCGTCCAATCCGGAAGTGGCGACGGTGGATCAAGACGGTACCGTGCATTCGGTCAAACCGGGTACGGCGGTCATCACCGCGACCGCGACGGTGAACGGTGTGTCGGCTTCCGGCAGCTTCCCGGTGGCGGTCAAAAACGAGCGTGCGGTGCACAGCATCACGGTGAACGGCAAACCCATCGAGGGCTTTACCTCCACCACCTATCGGTATGATGTGATTTTGACGGATGGCTCCACCAGCGCGGTGGTGGCGGTGCCGGACGGCGGCGATTATATCACCATTAAACAGGCGGAATCCATTCCTGGCACGGCGACGATCACCGCGGACCTGGGCGATCGGGTGGTCACCTACACCATCGACATCCGCACTTATCACGAGCCGACTTCTATGGATTTTTCCAAAACGACAACTTTGCCGAAGGATTGGAAGGTCTACGATAACAACGGCAATGTGAAAGAAAACCCGGATAACTGGAAGCTGACCAACAAAGGTTTGGTTATCTCCACCGAAGCGGGCGATCTGTATCAATCGCATAACGATGCGAAAAACATCTTTGTCCAAGCGGCGGACGGCGACTGGATCGCGGATACCAAATTCACCATGAGCGACAACTTCAAGGGTGGATACCAGCAGATCGGTTTCCTCGTGTTCCAGGATGAGGACAACTACATCAAGTTCAGCTATGAAAACGGCAACCGTATCAAAGTGGTGAGAGAAACCGGCGGGTCTACCGCAGAGCTGCAAAGCGAAAATGGCGGCATCCCGGCGGCCGGCACCACGATGTATATGCGTATTTTGCGTTCCGGTGACGAGTACGCGTTCTACTACTCTACTGATGGAACACAGTATAAGCTGGCGGGCAAAGCCAGCATCGCGCTGCAAACGGTGTCGCTGGGTCTGGAAGCGGTCAACTCCTTTAGCGGTAACCCGTCTTCCATTGATGTGGCGTTTGAATATGTCCGCATTTCGGAAATGAGCACCTGCACCTGCACGGTGGAAAGCGTCGACTTTAGCGACCGCACCATTGGTCTGTCGGATGCCCAAGTAGGCTACTATCTGCGCTCCGGTGTGACGATTGGCGGCAATTGTGAAATTCCGGGTCACGATGCTTCTACGGTAAACTATCAGTATGAGCTGGCGGCGGACGGCGAAAACACCGCCGGTGTCACGATAGAGGACGGACTGCTGAAAGCGACCCGTGCCGGGTATGCGGATGTGACGGTGACGGCAACGCTGGCAAGCGGCGCGGTTGGCACCAAGACCGCGCGCCTCACGATCAAAGACATTGCCCCCACCACGGTGGCGACGCTGATCGCCGACGAGGTCACCTCGCCGGAAACGCACGCGATGATCATCAACAAAACGCTGGATACGGCGGTGGATATCTCGGCTTACGAGGCGGTGTATCTGGAGTTTGATGTAAAGGTTGATTCCACCCATACCTCTCCGGCACCCGCCAATGACGCGTGGGTCAAGTATGTGAAGAACGGCTATGTGAAGCTGGATGGTACCAGCTGCGGCACCTTGGGCTACAACGCGAAGCCGTCCTCCTTTACCAAGGGAGGCACATGGAACCATGTGCGGATGGTGGTACCGCTGTCGGTGCTGGAAAGTGGCAAAGTGAGCCGTCTGGAAACGCTGACCTACAACGATACCAGCGGATACGCTCAGGATGCCGATTATGTCAACAACGGCATTGCGTGGAACAACGACAAGGGCGTGACCTTCAGCCTGCGCAACGTGACGCTGACGGCCACGATCGCCGAGTAAATGACGCGTTTCTCATTCTCTTTTCCTTTTTTCATAACAAGGGGCGGGAAAGCCATGGGCTTTCCCGCCCCTTGGCATTATCGGGAGAAGGGGAGCACTCTTTTCTTGGAAAGCGCTTTACATTTCTCCGGGAATATGCTATAGTGCGACTGTGAAGATACCCAAAAACGAAATAATTGGCAAAATGGTCGAAAGACCATGACGCAAAGCTCTGGTGTCTAAGGTTTTATACTATGATTGACTGGCTGCAAAGGACGCAATGTGCGTTTTTTGCGGCTTTTTTGTTTGCGACCGGCGTGGCCGAATAGGAGGATGCATGAAAAAACACATCAAATTTGCAGCACTTTTGCTGGCGGTGCTGATGGCGCTGCCGCTGGCCGGCTGCCACCAGAACAGCGATCCGGTGGTGCCCCCCGCGGTATCGCAGGAGAAAGAGCTGAAAGATTACGATGTTCCGGAATATCATGTGGAAACCGTGTCCAAAGCGCTGGTTTCCCACGGCGCAGTGGATATGCGTTATTTTGCCGACAAAGACAGCCGGAGGCTGTTTCGGCTGAACAGCGACGATATGACCAGCGTGTATATCGCCGGGGTGAATATGGGCTTTTCCACCGGCACGACCGATCTGGCGGCGGTGGATATTTCTTACGATACCTACAAAACATGGTTTCGGCAGATCAGCGAGATGAATGCCAACACGGTGCGGGTGTTTTCCATCATGCCGCCGCAGTTTTACAAAGCGTTCTATGATTATAACGCGAGCGCCGAAAAAAAGCTGTATCTGATCCACGGCATCTGGTTCAGCGAGGACTATATGACCGCGCCGGGCGATTGCTATGACAGCAGCCATGTGGTGCTGGCGGATTTTGAACGGCGGGCGAAAAATACGGTGGATGTGGTTCACGGCAACGGCAGCGGTGTGCATTATTCCGCGCATGACACTGACCGGTATGTGTACGATGTGTCGCCGTATACGCTGGGCTTTATTTTGGGGCTGGAATGGAACAACGAGTTTGTGGAAAAGAGCAATACCCATACCGATAAAGCCGTGTTTGCGGGGGAATATCTCAAAACCGCCCCGGGTGCCACGCCGTTCGAGGCGTTTTTGGCGCGGGTGGGGGATACGCTGATCGCTTACGAAACGCAGAATTATACCTACCAGACGCCGGTGGCGTTTTTGAACTGGTCCACCAACGATACGCTGGACCATCCGAACGAGCCGGATGCCTACGAGGACAGCGTGGAGGTGAACACCGAACATGTGCTGCCCCAGGCGGATTATTACGCCGGACTGTTCGCGGCGGTGGACGCGTATCCCTATTATCCGAAAAGCATCGATTACGATACCCAATACGCCACTTATACCGATGAGCTCACCGGCAAACAAAACAACTACAAAGCGTATATCGAGGATTTGAAAAAGGAATATTCCGTGCCGCTGTTGATTGCGGAGTTTGGGGTATCCACCTCGCGCGGGTGCGCGGCGGAAAGCGTACTGGGATATAACCAGGGCGGCAACACCGAACAGCAGCAGGGGTTGTATGACAGCCGTATGTTTGTGGACATCGCCAGCGCCGGATGTGCCGGCAGTCTGCTGTTTTCGTGGCAGGACGAATGGTTCAAGCAGATTTGGAACACCTATCGCTATACCGATTGCGAGCCGCAGCAGCGCACCCCCAACCGTATGAGCCCCGAACAGAATTACGGAATTTTGGCGGTGGAACCCGGCAGCCGCACCGCGTGTCTGGTGGACGGCAAAACCGACGAATGGAGCGCGGTGGACGCGCTGCTGGATACCGCGGATTATGCGCTGAAAGTGCAGTATGACGAGGGCTATCTGTATGGCTGTGTCGAGCTGAAAACCGGAACATTCGGGGATCAGCCGTTGGTGATTCCGGTGTCCACCGTGGGGGTGGGCAGCCAAACCTCCAACCGTTATGGGCTGAATTTTGAAAAACGCGCCGATTCGCTGATCGTGCTGGACGGCAAAGACAACGCGGCGGTGATGAACGATGCTTATTATGACTATAACCGGTTCCGCTTTTATCCGGAGGAGAAAAAGACAGCGAACTCGGGGGAATACCATATCGTGACGCAGTTTGTCCACGGAGAGCTGGAGCTGCCCGAAACCCGGCAAACGATCGAACGAAAAAGCAACGAAGTGGGGAAACTGCGTTTCGGCATCAGCGACCCCGACGATGACCATTACGATTCGCTCGCCGATTTTTACGCGACGGAGCATATCGTGGAATTCCGCATCCCGTGGTATATGCTGGGGGTGCTGAACATTTCCAAAGGCGCTGCGCTGAACAATTTTAACAAGGCGGGGGAAGCGGCAGCCGTCGATTTGACCGCCATTTCCCTTGGCTTGTCGTTTGCGCACCAGTCGGAAACGGTTAAGATGAAAGCCATCGACTATTCCCCCAAAAACAGCCAGTACCATACCCGGCTGAAGCAATCCTATTACTATATTCAAAAAACGCTTGCCACCCTGCTGGGAGAATAAAAAAAGGCAACCGATTCGGCAGAATCGGTTGCCTTTTTGTCGCTGAAATGTATAGGACAGATTTATTCCACATATACATCTATTTGAATGGTTGCGTTCAAATACTCCACAACATCCAGAAAATCTCTCTCGAAATACAAGTCGGGTTTGTTGTCGCTATCAAAAAAGGGAATAATGTCAAAAATAACGGTTCCGTCGTTTTCATCGCAGATTTGTTTGATGTCTGGCAGCTTGGGGGATATTTTCTCCACTAACTCGTTTAATACCACACCTAAATCGCTTTCTTCTCTTTCTTCTGTTTGTAGTGTCCAAAAGCCCTCAATAGGTTTATTGGTCAAAGGGGATATGCGTGTTTCGCTTCGCGATTTGCATTCGGTGGGGGTAATTCCCAACCGTTTTGTGATCGAGTACACATCAAAATCGTTATCAAAGACCAGATGCATCTCTGCATAAAGAGTGCAGCGATTCCCCATAGATGATCTCCTTTCGGCTTGATTATTGCCGGGTTTGTTGGCGGTATTCGCGCGGGGTGATGCCCTGAATGTCGCGGAACACGCGGTTGAAGGTGCTTTGGCTTTCAAACCCGACCTCCAGCATCACTTCGGTGACCGGGCGGTCGGTGGAGCGCAGCAGATCCTGCGCCGCCTGCACCCGCAGCCGGTTGATATAATCGTTAAAGCTCATATGCAGCCGCCGCGAAAAGATGCGCGCCAGATACGAGGTGCTGACCCCGAGCTGCGCCGCCACATCCTTGGCTTGCAGCGGCTGGCGGTAATGCTCCAGCATATATTGGATCACTTGGAACAGCATATCCTCTGCCTGCCGGTCGCTGGACGGTTCCACCGCCAGCGTCGGCCAGATGCACGCCAGCAGCAGCTGCAAATACGCGCGCACCACCAGCGGTCGCGCGCCATAGTGGGTGTGGAACATACCTTCGATCGACATGACCGCGGCGGGTTCCAGCTCGGCGGCGGTCAAAAACGGATGGCGCGCCGCCGCACCGTTGATGTGGGGCGCGAAATCGCCGGTCAGCGACGGGGCGATCACCATGCCCCACAGCTGCACCGTTTCCGGTGCGGGAACCGGTATGTCATAAGCGTGAACGCTGTGCGGCAAAATCACCGCCAGATCGCCCGCCTCCAGACGCTGACGCTCAAAATTGATCTCGACATCAATACTGCCCTGTGCCACATACATCAGCTCCAGCTCGTGGTGCAGGTGCGGTAAAAAGCTGTGCGAGGATGTCCATTCAAACGCGTGAAATTCCGAATCCCAGCTTTCGTAAAACGGCAGCATAGCTCTGCCCCCTTTCTTTAGAGAATGCGGTTACAGCAACGCATCGGCAATGGCGGGCAGCTCGGCGAAGGTATGCAGCACCGGTGTTTCACGGTTGACGGTGCCGAAACCGTAGGAAGCGTGCACAAACGGCAACCCCGCCGCATCCGCCGCGTCCATATCGCTTTGGGTATCGCCGACATACAGCGCGCGATCCAACCCGTTGCGCTGTGCCACCAGCCGGATATTTTCGCCTTTGGTCAGGCGGGTGCGCCCCTCGTATTCAAAATCTTCAAACCGGTCGCCCAGCTGGTGGTGCGCCAAAAACGCCTGAATATAGCCCTCCTGGCAGTTGCTGACAATATACAGATGATACTGCCGGCGCAGCGCGTCCAGCGTTTCCGTCAGCTGCGGGTATAGCACGCCGCCTTTTTCCCGCAGATCCGGCAGCTCCACCTCGCAGCTTTCCATGCAGATGCGCCGCCCGGTTTTCGGATCGTCCGGCAGCAGCATTTGACCGATCTGCGCGGCGGTTTTGCCCATAAATCCCACCATATCCTGCCGGGTGAGCGGCGGGTGGGGATCGCCAAACCGGTGCAGCACGGTGTTCCACGGTGCCACCAGCGTGGCGGTGGCATCCCAGAGCGTGCCGTCCAGATCAAATAACAAGCCTTTTTTCATAACGGGTTCCTCCTGAATGGGGTAGTGGGGATAAGTGCGCAAAAACCGGGCTGCTGTTTTTGTGAAAAAAGCAACCCGGTCCTCGCGGCTATATGCATGTTTGTTCCTTGTATCCGGGTTGCGTGGCGGCAAACCGCTTTATTGGCCGCCGTTGCGCAGCAACGCTTTGCGCAGCAGCTCGTTGCGATCCTGCGCCGAGATTTTACTCTTGCGACCGAACTGGGTGAATTCGCTGGAGGACTTGGGTGCCGCCGGTGTGTGTTCGGTCGCAGCCGCTTTGACCGGTGGGTTACCCGCCGGGTGCGGCAACACATGAAGATCGCTGTCCGCTGCGGGAGCCTCCGGTTCCGCAGCGGCGGGAGTTTCCGGTTCCGCAGCGGTGGGAGCTTTCGGTTCCGCAGCAGTGGGAGTCTCCGGTTCCGCAGCAGCGGGGATTTCCGGTTCCGTAGCCACGGGAGCTTCCGGTTCTACGGCAGCAGGAGTCTCTGGCTCCGCTTGGTCGTTGCTGGTCAAAAACTCCGATGCCTGCTGCTCATAATCGGTCAAAATTTGCCGGGCACCACCCTGCGTGTCCGCCACGACCTGTTTCATATCGCCATAGATGCCGGAAAAGGTCTTGGCTTTGTTCATGATTTGGGCGGCGGAGCGGTTGACATCGTCCAGCTTTTGGGTCAACTCTGCCAGCAGCGCTTCCATATCCCGGTGGGTGGCGTCATAATGCGCGGTCATGGCGGCGGTGTCGCCCATCGCCGCGTCAAATTGCATATCCAGCTTTTTCAGCATTTGATAGGTGATGTCTTTGGAATCGCAAACAATGTCGTGACCCGCGTCGTAGGCACGCTGATAGATTTTGGCGACGTTGTTGAAAATGGCATCGTTTTTGGATTTTTCCGCTTTCAACGCGGCGTTTTCCGCCGCTGCCGCGGCGAGCTGCTGCTCCAACTCTGCAATGCGGGCGGTGGTGGCATCCAGTTCATGCGCAAAACGCTTGTTATCGGCATCGGCGCTGTCCAGCTGCCGGGTCAGCTCTTGCATTTTGGAATCCACAGCGGATTTTTTGTACCCGCCGAACAGCGCTTTTTTCAATTCGCTCATTGTTATCACCGTACTTATAAAGTCATCATGGTCTGTTTCACAGCGCATTATACATCCTTTTATAAGCACCGTCAAGCAGCGCCAAACCAAAGTGGAAATTTTTTAAGAAAATCAAAAAAAGCTCTTGCAATTCCCGAAAGGGCGTGCTATAATGCAACCGTAGTAAAAAAGCAAAGCACGCGAAAGCGTGTGGCGCAAAGCCATGAGTCTAACGCCATAAGGGCTATGATTGTCAGGTTGCACTTATATAAGGTACCGCTGTGTACCTTGATATAGGTGCTTTTTTTATTTTCTTTTGCAAATGGTTTGCGCTTTAGCGAGGTTAAAAGGAAAGGATTGGAAACGATGAAAAAGCTGCTTTCTGTATTGGTCGCTGTGGTCATGATGATCAGCTGCTGCTCGATTTTTGCTTCGGCGGAACCGTCGCAGGTTGCCAAATTTTATTTGCTGAACGAGGGCTTGGCGGTGCCGACCGGAACCGCGTCGCAGCCCACCAAAAACTATAAACTTGCCGGCAGCGGCTACATTTCTTCGTATACGCAGCCGACTTTTGATGAAACCGGCAATGCGGTTTCCGGCTACATTACCTCTGGTCCCGATCTCGCCAAGAACGGCATTAAGCTGCAGCCCGGTCAGTCGATCGTGTGGTATGTGGTCAAATGGGACAGCAGCGACGGATGGCATGTGGACGGCGTGATCACCCCGTTTTGCAGCGTGCTGTACGATGCCAACTGCACCGATGCGACCGGCTCCACCACCGATGCGACCCACTACTATAAGGGTGATACCGCCACGGTGAAAGACAACGCCTTCAGCCGGAACGGTTACGATTTCACCGGTTGGAACACCAAAGCGGACGGCACCGGCGAGTCTTACAAGCCGGGCGACCAGCTCACTTCGGACAAACTGAACTTCGGCAAAGATATGAACACCCTTACCCTGTACGCTTGCTGGAAAAAGCGTGCTGCTACCGACGAGCCGATTACCGAGCCCACCAAAAATCAGGTGAAAGGCAGCATCGTCTGCCCGAAGAAAATGTCGGTGCGGTTTGAGGACGGCACCGTCTACTATGGCGGCGAAAGCATCCTGTTGGAAATCGGCAAAGAGTATAAATTCCAGATGTGCTCCAACGATTGGGATACCGATACCTACACCGACGACGGTCACGGTGTTTGCGGTACGGTGGTGTACACGGTGAAGGTTTCCAACCGCTACGACGAGAGAAGCTACGATCCCGACACCAAGACGTTTATTCTGCCCAAAGGGGACCCGGTTTTGAGAACCGATGTGAACAAATGCTTTATGGCGTACCGTTACCACTTCAAGACCGATTACAACAAGCAAACCGGTATCAAACAGGTGGTCAACACGCCTCTGGAAAGCCTGTCGGTCAACCTGCCGCTGGGTTCCACCATCCGTTCGGATGCGTACATTGCGTACAAACAGGTCGGATCGGCGGATGTGTTTGTGGAGAACAACAAGGACATGACCCTTTCCTACACCGATTATAAGTGGAGTTATTGATCGAACTGTCAGCTGGTATCGTTTTAGGCTGACTTATGGCCTTGCAACGCTGCTGCACAGCCCCCTGTGCAGCAGCGTTTTCTGTTAAAAAGCGGAGGAATATCGGATATGAAAAAGCTCTTGTGTTTGCTGGCGGCGTTGGCGGTCATGCCGTTGGCGGGCTGTAATAATGTGGATCCCGCTGTGAAGCCTTCCGCCACTACCGGCGCGGCGACCACCACGACCACGGCTTCGGCGGATGCCGAGGCGATTCCGGCGTATATTGATGCGGATGCGCTGGCGCACCGCAGCTATGAGCTGCGGTATCTGCTGGCACAAACCAAGTTTGAATCGCCCGACGATATGTCGGTGAACGCGCTGGTGCAGTTTGCGTTTTGCCATATGTTCTATGAAAATCTGACCGATATGCCGCGCTCCGGCAACCAGCTGCGCCAAGCGTCTAAGGATGAGATCGAGCAGCAGATTTTGAAATATTTCGGCGCGGTGTCGGTTGATGTCACCAAAGCGGATCTGTACAACCGCGGGCGAAAGTGCTTTGAGATGTGGGAGCCGCTGTATGGTCGGGATATTTTTTATAAAGCGACGGTCACCCGGGGGGATGAAGAAAACCAGTATGTTGTCAACACAGTGTTTTACAGCGATGCCTCCCAAAGCGAGGTGACCGGCCGCACCACCCTGACGGTGGAGGATGTGTCGGGACAGCCGCAAATGCGGTCGCTGACATCGTCGAACTAAAGGAGTGACCGCTTTGGACAGAGAAAAAACGCCGGAAGAGCTGAAACGGGAAAACGAGCAGCTGCGCGCGCTGCTGCGGCAGGTGTACGCCGCCTACCGGGCGCTGGGCGAGGCGCTGGACGCTTGTCCGATCCCGCTGGAAGAGCAGCCGCGTGCCGCCACAGTAGACAGCACGCCGGATGTGAAAAAACTGCTGGAAAAATATTCCCGACTGTAAAAGAGGTAGCCGATGGGTAAGTTATCCGGATTTTTCAAAAAATGGAAGAGCCGGCTGGTAAAGCAGGCCAATCTTTGGATTTTGGTCGAGGTGGCGGCGGTGCTGTTGCTGCTGACGGTGGCAGCCAACTATGTTATCAGCTATGTCGGCAGCGCGATCGGTGCGGAGTCGTTGTCGATATCGTGGCAGTATATCTATACGAACAGCGCCGAGCCACCCGCTGTTTCGGCGGACGGATGGAACACCGCCAACGCGTTTAATCCTATGTCCAAGGACAAAACCGGCGCCTATTTGCATATGCGCGGAACGCTGGACGGCGATGATAGCGAGCGAACGATGGTGGTCAAAACCGATTATGCACCGCTGAAAATATCGCTGGGCGGCGCGGTGGTTTACGATAACCACTATGGCCAGAGCGACTATACCGGCAACCGCTACAACGCGGTGGTGATCCCGCCCTCCGACGGCCGCGTGACGGTGGCGATTTCGGCGTATCTGCCCTTTTCGGCGGATATCCAGACCACGATGGCGAACGATCAGACCTCGCCGGCGTTTGCGCTGACCGGCAGCATGGTGTTTGCGGCGGTGATGCTGGTGCTGGGGCTGATACTGGCGGTGGTGTCGGTGGTGCTGGTCGCGGTCAAAAAGAAAAAACCGTACAGCTTCGCGGCGGCGGGGCTGGCGGTGGTGTATGCGGCGGTGGCGGCACTGCCGGCGCTGGCAGGCGGCAGCTATTGGCTGAACGCTCCGGCGTTTTACAGCGCGGCGCTGGCAGCGGAGATCGGCATGGTCGTGCTGCTGGCGGCGGTGATACAAGCTATATTAAAAATCAAAGATAAGCTGGCGTGGCTGCTGTTGGCGCTCAGCGCCGCGGCGGCGGTCGCGATGGTGTTTGTGCCCGATACCGCCATGCTGAAGCTGGTGTGGAGCGCGGCGCTGCTGCTGAATGTGGCGGCGCTGGCGATGATTGCCCGGCGGTGCTACGCGCTGCTGCGCCAGCGGGTGCAATATGCCAACGGCATTTTTGCGGTGTTGGTGTTTTTGATGCTGCTGGAGCTGCTTTGCGGCGCGATGCGGCTGACGCTGCGGTACCGGATCGATTTTGCGCTGTGCTTTTTGATCGGGTTGCTGGTGGCTTTGTGCTTTGTGGGCTTTATTCTGGTCAACAAAACGCTGTCCGGCAACAATGCCGAAGCGATCGCGGTGGAAACGGCGGTGTATGTCCAGTGTGTGGAGCGTATCGCCGGAATTATGAAGCAGGTGCTGGCGTGCCGCACCGAAACGGACATCTGCCGCACCACGGCGGATGGGGTGCAGGCGCTTTGCTCGGATATTTTTACCGAAACCGGGGCGGAGCACCTGGCGTATGTGGCGGCGGTGAAACAGGAAGATGGGTATCGGCGGGTGTGCGATCGGGCACTGGATGAACCGGTGAATTATACCGCCATCGAAAACCGGTGTCTGGATATGCAGCAGATGTGTATCTTCACCGAAACCTATTTGGAATTTGTGTTCCTGAAAAATGGCGATTTTCATATGGTTTTCCATTTTGAAAACATCCAAAACGGGCTGTCCTCGTTCTTTACCAGCATGATGTCGGTGCTGTACAGCTGCGTTGAGGTGGCGTTGGATCAGCTGGCGGGCGATGCGGATGCGGAGCAGCGGGAGATCGAGGTGTTTACGAAACTCGCAACGGATACCGAGATTGCCAGCGGCAACAACCGCGATCATCTGGAGTTTGTGGCGTATTATACCCATGTAATGATGCAGAAGATGGGGTATCCCGCGGCGGAGTGTGATATGGTTTCCCGGGCAGCGATGCTGCACGATATCGGCAAAACGGCGATACCGGTGGAGATCACCAACAAGCCGGGGCTGCTGTCGGAAAGCGAACGCGAGATCGTGAAAAAGCATACGCAGTACGGCTGTGCGCTGCTGTCGGCGTTCCACAGCGACTTTATGGAGTGCGCGGCGGTGATTGCCGCCCAGCACCACGAACGCTACGACGGCAAGGGATACAACGGACAAGCGGGCGAGGACATCAACGCCTATGCCCGCATTGTGACGGTGGCGGACACGCTGGATGCGCTCACCACCCGACGCTCATACAAAGAGGCGTGGTCGCTGGAGGCGGCGGTTGCGTATATTGATGCGGGAGTCGGCACGATGTATGATCCGAAAGTGGTGGCGGCGCTGCACGAAGGTATAGCCGAGATCAAAACCAAAATCACGGAGAAAAATCAATGAACGAACAGCAAAACGACAACCGGATAGACACCCCGGCACCGGCAACGGAGAACACAGAACCCCCGGTGCCGGAAACGACAGAAAACGCGGAGTCCCCGGCGCCGGAAACGGCGGCGAGCGTGAACGAGAACACCGCCGCAGAAGAGGATATCCGCTTTGATCCGGCGCGCGAGCAGGAGCAAAAGACCGAGGACGAGGTCAAAAAAGTGAAAAAGCGCAAAAAAGCCAAGTGGTATTTTGTGATCCCGCTGGTCTTTTTGGTGGCGCTGGCGGCGGTGTTTGTCGGCTGGCAGCTGGCGCCGAAAACCCGGCTGAATGTGTGCTTGCTGGACAAGACAATTTTGACGGTGGAGGACGGCAACGACATTGACATTCGCTCGGTGTATCGCAAGCATCAGGGGCTTTTCTGGCTGCTGGAACAACAGCGGTATGTGTTCGAGGACGGCAGCTTTTACAACACCAAAACCGATTATTTCGGTCCGATGCTGGACGAAAACGGTCAAATTCAGTCGCAGCGCGAGCTGTCCACCCTCGATTATGTGCCGGATCTGATGTATATTTCCGATGTTTACGGTGCGGTGGACGACACCTACGGCTATTACGACCAGTCCTCTGCCAAAGGCGCGGGCATCACGGTGGATGATATGTCGGTCATCTCCTACGCCTACGAAAACGGTGCGACGCTGGTCGCCGAAATGGAGCTGTTTAACTCCGGACTGGACAGCTCGATCTATTCCCAGCTGTCCAGCCTGTGCGGGGTCAAACCCACCGGCTGGGTGGGGCGGTATATCTACGATCTGCAGGATTTCACCGATGTGCCCGACTGGGCGCCCCCGATGTACGAAAAACAGGAGGGTGTGGAATGGCAGTTTTCCGGCCCCGGCATTTTGCTGGTGTCGGCGGACAAGATCATTGTGCTGGAGCAGAAAACCGATTTTGAATCCAAAAATCTGCTGCAAATCCACATCAACGACAATTATAAAAAGGAATTCGGCAGCTGCGACAAGGTGAATTTTTATAACTGGTTCGAGATCGTGGAGCCGAACAGCGACACGGAAGTGCTGGCGAGCTTTGAATTCGATGTCAACGCCACCGGTATGGAAAAGCTGAAAGGTGTGCTCAAAAGCCCGACCTTTTCCGCCGCGATGCGCAAAAAGTCCGACGGCAAAGCGCCGGTTTACTATTTTGCCGGCGATTTCAATGACTATGTCAGCCACGAAAATTACAACCGCTTTTTGTTTGCCGATTCGGTTTATCGCTGGATCTCCTACGACCGCCAGGGCGACATCAGCAACTTTTACTGGAATTTTTATAACCCGCTGATGAAAAAGGTATTGAAAAACATCGAGCCCTTGGCGAAAGGGGACGAAGGTACCGCAAAGTCTGCCGAGGTGCGGGTAGGGGACAGTGGGTTCCAGAGGAAAACGGACGATGCGTGGGAGGATCTGGCGCTGAACACCGTGAGCATCAACGCGTCGGAACCCGGGCAAAAGGGCTTTTCGCGCGACTACACCTTCTACCAGGATCTGGTGGACGAGGCGGTCAAGCTGGGGGCGAACTGCCTGTATGTTAAGGATATTCTGCCTCCCGAATTCTACCGCGCGGTGTACGCCCACAATGCGGATGCCGACAGCGTCACGATGTATCTGCTGCAAAATGTGGCGGCACCGGACGAGGTGACGGCGGATAGCTGCCAAAAACGGTGGCAGGCGGCGCTGGATGCGCTGCATGGTAAGGGCTCGTTCACCCTCGCCCAAAGCGGGGAGGCGGCAACTTATTTTATTGATATTTCCCCCTATCTGCTGGGGGTCACCGCCGAGGCGGCGGATGCGCCGACGGAGTATGCCTACACCGGTAAGTTGGCATCCGGCAGCGGGCGCGCGGGCTTTTCCGCCTTTATGTACGATACGATGGAGAGCTACGCGATCGACACCTACGGCAGCCATATCCCGGTGGGGATTCATCGGAAGGCGGCGCAGATCAAGGGCAGCGGGCTGGAGGAGGCCGGTGCCACCGCGCTGGGCGAGATCATCACCGACAACACCTGTCGCGAGCACTATGCTTTCACGGTGGTGTCGATGGACAGTATCAACGAGCTGGTGGCGAAGCGCGCGGACAAGATGCCGAAATCCGGCGACTGGTACGCGTATGCGGTCGGGCAGCTCCGCACGGCGACCGGCAACCGGCTGGTGGTGACCGGCATCGGCACCTCGTCCGCCAACGGGATGGGCAAGCGCGCGGCGGTTACCGAAAAATCGCAGGGTCAGCAGACGGTGGCGCTGCTGAAAGCGACCGACAGCGCCGGAGTGCTTACCGCCGTAGCAGCGGATCTGAACGATGACTGGTCGGCGGTTTCCGACGAGATGTATCCCTTCACGGTGCCGACCGAGAACAATTACCTTTGGCAAAACGTTGCCGACCCGGCGCAAACCACCGGGTTTGTGGCGCTGGATGCCAACGCACCGGAGGAAACCGGCATCAATTTGGCGGATGATGACCGCGTGCAGATGCTGTCGCTGTCCTCCGGCGGCGGATATTTCTACATCTCCGCCCAGCTGCTCACCGAAATTGATTATACCACCGAGCAGCTGTTCATCGGCATCGACACCTACCAACGCAACGACGGCGAATATTATTATGCCAAGCAATACACCCCCACCTCCCTGTCCGGTATGGAGTATGTGCTGCGGTTTGACGGTAAGCAGCAAGCGGGGTTGTATGTGGTGTCGTCTTACGACCGCACCAGCGGCTCGTACGCGACAAAGGAAAGCTATTCCGGCAATTACCATCTGGTGTCGGCGCTCACCTACGGCGGCTTTTCCTCCGGCGACAACCAGTTTTATCAAACCGGTTCCACCATCTATATCCGGCTGCCGTGGTCGTGGCTGAATGTGACCGATCCGTCCCAGCGCATTGTGCTGAACAACGACGGCAAGATCACCGGCCAAGCCAAAACGGTCAGCACCAACGGCGCGATCGTGTCGGTGCTGATCGCCGACAAAAAGACGAAGGATCAGCTGTATCTGTTTCCCGAGGACAAGCAGGACCCGGCGTATAAAACCTTCAAGTGGGCGACATGGGACACGGTTGGCTACACCATGCGCGAAAAAGAGGGCTTTGCGCTGCTGAAACACTACTTTTCTTCCAAATAGCCCACCGGCAAAGGAGCTGTAAGCATTGCACTACGAATTGGTTGCGGTTTTATGCATTATTTTCTGTCTGCTGATACTCGGCGGCGAGTATCTGTGGCTGGCGATTCTTGCCAAACGGCAGGAGGACGATAAAAATAAATACGAAGTCGCGGCGCAAAAGATTCAAAGCATGGTCGAAGGCATTCTGTACAGCCCCACCGAAACCAGCCGCCAAAACGAGATCGAAAAGCTGAAAGAGCTGATGGGCGAGGACACGCGGATGTTCGAGATGATCAGCGCCCAGCTGTGCTTTTGGGAGGAATATGGCGACGACCAGACACTCGGCAACAAAGCCGCCGTGATCGACAGCGTGTATGCGGCGCTGGACCCGGTGAAGCTGTTTTCCGATATTCTGCATTCCGGCAACAAATACAAGGTGGGCTATGCCTGCCGGCGGCTGGCGGATTTTGACGCATACGATTATCTCAGCGAGATTTACGAGCTGTCCAAAGGCAAAAACCGCAGCATCGCCTACAACGCGGCGATGGCGCTGGCACGCCTCGGCTACACCGAGGGGGTGGCGCAGTATGTGCTGCGCATCGAAAGCGACAAGCAGTATTCGTTCCGCATCATCAACGAACTGTTTGCCAATTTCAGCTCCGACCGCGCCGAGCTGGCTTCGCTGATTTTGGAGCGGTGCGATGAACATATGAAAACGGTGGTGATCAAATCCATCGCGCCGTATGGCTTTTCGCAGTTTCGCGCGCTGTACGCCGAAGGCACCACCAGCAAAAACGCCGATATGCGGGTGGCGTGTGTGCGGGCGCTGGGCGATCTGGCGGACCCCGCCAACGAGCATTTGCTGCTCACCGCCGCCAAGGATAAAGACTGGGTGGTGCGCTCGGCAGCGGTCAAGGGACTGCAAAAGCTGGGCACTCCCACAGCGGTGCAGGGCGTGAAGGAAGCCACCAAGGACAAGGAATGGTGGGTGCGCCAGGCGGCGGCGTATTCGCTGATCGATATGAATGTGAACATTTCCGAGCTGGAGGATGTGCTCGGCGGATACGACAAATACGCCTCGGACGCGGTGAAGTATGCGCTTTACCGGTCGGTGGATCTGAAGGAGGAATAATGTGAATTTCATAACCTTAATGCGCTATTTCATCTCCTTCTTTAACTATTTTTGCATGGCGTTTACCATCCTGCTCAGTCTGATCTACATTGTGCAGCTGGTGATCTCCTTTGTGAGGGTGCGCAAAAACGACAAAGCCCGACAGTCCAACGATTACGGCCGATATGTGTCCAGCGAAAATCTGTTGCCTATTTCGCTGCTGATCCCCGCGTATAACGAGCAGGAAAACATCGTTTCCAATATCAAATCGCTGCTCAAAATGGATTATCCGCAGTTTGAGATCGTGGTGGTGAACGACGGCTCGACCGACGAAACCCACAACCGCCTTGTGGAAGCCTTTGGACTGTACAAAATCGAATCGGCGGTGAAAACCTCCATCCCCACCAAAGAGGTGCGGGGCATCTATTACAACATTGATTATCCCAATCTGATTTACATCGACAAGGAAAACGGCGGCAAATCCGACGCGCTTAACGCGGGCATCAATGTGTCGTCCTATCCGCTGTTTGCCTGTTTGGATGCGGATTCGCGTATCGAACCGGATGCGCTGCTCAAGCTGTCCATCGAGTTTTTGAAAAACACCGATACCGTGGTAGCGGGCGGACTGGTGCGCATCGCCAACGGCTTTAAGATCCGGGATGGACGGGTCAGCGGTTTTACCATGCCCGCCAAAATGGTGGAACGGTTCCAGATCGTGGAATATTACCGCTCGTTTTTGTCGGGCAGAGTGAGCTGGGGTGCGACCAACTCAATGCTGATCGTGTCCGGCGCATTCGGTGTGTTCAAAAAGCAGGCGGTGATCGAGGTCGGCGGCTACAAAACCAACACCATCGGCGAAGATATGGAGATCGTGGTGCGGCTGCACCAATATATGCGTGCGCACCATCGCCGGTATAAGATCATCTTTTGCGAGGATGCGGTCTGCTGGACCCAAGGCCCCATGTCGGCAGGGGATATCCGCAGCCAGCGGCGGCGGTGGCAGATCGGGCTGTTGGATACGCTGCTGTCCCACAAATCCCTGCTTTTGAATCCGCGCTACGGCACCGTCGGGTTGATGGCGATTCCCTATAACTGGGTGTTCGAGCTGTTCGGCGCGGTGGTGGAAGCGCTCGGCTATGTCATCATCCCGTTTTCGCTGATTATGGGCGAGCTGAATATGTTTTTCTTTGTCATCTACTTCCTGCTGGCGGTGCTGCTGGGCGTTATTTTGTCCATCGGCAGCCTGATTTTGGAGCAATACACCCGCAAATCCATTATGACCGCCAAGCAGTGCCTGTCGTTGTCGCTGTATGCGGTGCTGGAAAACTTCGGCTACCGGCAAATGATCACCGTGTTCCGGCTGGAGGGTATTTTGAAATACCGCAAGCTGCGCAAAACATGGGGTAAGATCAAGAGAAAGGAAATCGAGCAATGAAAAAAGTGGTTATCTCCATCGTGGCAACATTGCTTGTGTTGGTGTGTCTGGCGCAAATGGGGGTGCTGGAGATCTTCGGCATCCACGGCATTTCCGTAACCACCAAAAAGGAGGACAAGGATTCGTCCGGCAGCGGGTTTGAATCCTTTTCTGACAGCCAAACCGGTGTCAGCTACCGGTTTCGGGCGAAGGGCGACTATTTTTATGTGTACGAGGACAGCGACTGGCAGCAGCTGTTTATGCGCGGCGTGAACATCGGCGCGACCGAACCGGGGCTGTTTCCCGGCGACCTCACCATCTCCTACGATACCTATTACCGCTGGTTCGGCTATATCAGCGAGATGAACTGCAACTGCATCCGGGTGTACACCTTGATGCCGCCGCAGTTTTATCAGGCGCTGGGCGATTTCAACAGCAAAGCGAAGAACAAGCTGTATCTGTTCCAGGGCATCTGGGTGAACGAGGAGGATATCGAACGACTGTCGGACACCTACGCCGAAAACGAAAAGATTCTCAACGATTTCACCGCGGATGCGATCAATCTGGTGAACGTGATCCACGGCAAGGCCAAAATTGCCGAAACCGCCGGCGAGGCATACGGCAGCTACACCACCGATGTGTCCCAGTGGCTGGTCGGCTGGATCATCGGGATCGAATGGGATCCCAATTTCGTCATCAACACCGATAACCAGCACCCCGACAAAAAGGATTACGACGGCGAGTATTTGTATACCCAGACCGCCTCGCCGTTTGAAGCGTTTTTGTGCCGGGTGGGGGATGCGCTGGTAAAGCACGAAACCGAGCAATACAAGTTCCAAACGCCGCTGGCGTTCAGCAACTGGATCACCACCGACCCGCTGACCCACCCCAATGAACCGCACGAGGATGAGGACAAGGCGACGGTGAACACCGAAAATGTGAAGTGCCGCAACTTCGGACCGGGGATGTTCGCCTCCTACCATATTTATCCGTATTATCCGGACAGCCTCAACTATCAGCAGGACTATCTCCAAAATGTGGACGACAGCGGCAAGGTGAACACCTATGCGGCGTATCTGGCGGATCTCAAGCTGGCGCACACCGTGCCGATCATCGTTGCCGAGTTTGGCATCCCCACCTCCCGCGGGATGGGTCACGAAAGCGTGATGGGGTACAACCAGGGCAAGGTGGACGAAAAAGATCAAGGCAAAATGCTGATCGATATGCTGGGCTGTATCGAGGACGCGAAGTACGCGGGTGGCATCGTGTTCACCTGGCAGGACGAGTGGTTTAAGCGCACCTGGAACAATGTGATGTTCGATATTGCCGATCGCCGCCCCTTCTGGTCGAATATTCAAACCACCGAGCAGTGCTTCGGGTTGATGGCGTTCGATCCCGGCAAAGATCAAATTCAGCAAAAGGTGAAGATCCCCGCGGAATTGTTCGCTAAAATGAAGGGCGAAGGCAAGGCTCAATTTTCCGTTACCATGTACAAATGGAACGGAACCACACCTCAGTTCGGGCTAAATTTTAATCCGGAAGGAGCACAATCCGATTGGAAATACAGTGGAAATAACGTCGAATCTTACACGAGCGGCATTATAACGATAACCGACGAAATGCTGACCGACGGTTTCGAGTTCTGGACGTTGTATTGCGACCTTACACAAAGAGATCCCGCATGGGGCTCAACCGCGAAATGTACGGGCTTCGATATGGATGTCGACTTTATCAAACCTTTCGATATTAACGATAAATCGATGTGGCTT
>ENA-UEQL01000038-UEQL01000038.1-human-gut-metagenome-genome-assembly--contig:-NODE-38-length-60701-cov-22.002326_pt1 | contig 60701 bp, 45 predicted proteins | sample MGYA00242905_ERZ507926 | MGnify/ENA primary metagenome ERZ507926 (study PRJEB26167, sample SAMN06115531) | human gut metagenome | host: Homo sapiens | place: China:Henan | collected 2015-09-09 | study...
AGGAGCTGATGAGTGAACTGAAGAAGAACTACACGGTGGTCATCGTTACCCACAAACAGGAGATATTTAAAGAAGCAGATCAGATTATTATGCTGAAAGATGGTGCTGTTGTTGGAAGTGGAGTCTATGATGATTTGTCAAAATATAATCTGGAATTTAAAAATATGCTGAAAATGGGAGAAAAATATTGAATAATACATTGCCATGAATTGACAGGAGATAGTAAAATCTGCAAAGTATTACACGAAAATGGCAAATGGTTACAGATTGCCAGACACCATAATAATTTCTGATATAATGCGATAAGTCAGAAAGGATGATGGGGCTATGGGAAAAAGAGAGCACATATACAAAATTATTGCAGAGAATATCAGAAAAGAACGAAGAAGGCTTGGAATTACGCAGGCAGAGCTTGCAGAACGGGCGGATGTATCATTGGATACTATCAAAAGTGTTGAAAATGGCAGAAGGGCAATGAGTCTTGATACATATTTGAATATTGTTCATGCATTGGAGTCATCGCCTATGGTTCTGATGAGCCAGCAGCACCCTAAGAAGCACATTGAGCGTCTTTTGCACATACCACGTCACACCATCGAATTTCTCATACACGATCCGAATCGTCTCGGGTGTAATTGTTCGGTCGGCTTTCTTGAAATGGTTGCGCACGAAATCAATGTATTTTTCTATAGCGATACTCTCTAGGTGCATCATGGAGACACTCTGATAGAACGGGCGGGATGCGCTCAGGAACATATTCCCCATTGTATGACGTTGGCTTCCTGCGAAAATAAATTGGGCATTGTTGCAGTGCTGGATGTGTGTTCGAAGCAGAGCTTCTACATTCTTTTCGGAATAGTTCGTTATCTGCTGAAATTCGTCTATGGCAACAATACAAGGTTTGTCTGCTTTTGCGAGGTACTTGAAAATCTCTTCAAGCGTCGCCATCGAATTTTGAATATCTCCCAACTGAATGTTGAACGAAGGGGTACCTGTGAAGTCATAACTTATGCCTGCTTGAAGCGATAAGACGCTATTGATAAAGATCTCAACAGCCTTTTTGCCGAATGGCTTGAGACTTTCGAGAATCCCCTTACCCTTAATATACGGCACGAAATAATGAAGATCCTGCAATGCTATGGTTGACGGGAACTTGGCACCCGTATAATATAAGGTGGCAGATTGATTCAAAAAACTCTTTTCGTACCCACGCCGATGACTCGGACGAACCACACCAACCAACACCCGATTATCCACTTCCATTACAGTACCCTTCTGCGGAATCACATGTTGCACAGTATCCTTAGCCTTCGTTTCTATCAGTTCCCGGATAAAACCTTCAAGCAACTTTCTGTTTTCGTTATCGTTCGGACGAAGCGGAAAAGCACCAATGTTCACCTCCTTGATAGTCTGATAGAACTTTGAAACCTCCACATCAGCCGGTTCACCATCACCAGGAAAAAGGATGTATCCACCAATCACTTCCTTCTTTAACGGAGCCTCAACATAATCACGATAATAAATGGCATCACGATAACGATGCATCTGATTGATGGCATCATCCGGCGGTACATCTACTCCATTGCCCAACTTGCTGGCTATACGATACTTTGCATCGAAGAGATAAGTCATCTTCATATCTTTCTGAAGATCGTTTTTGGTAAGTTGCAATACGATGTCCGGTTTCTGAGGTACGGTTGGCACGATGAGGTGAGTCATACCGATGTTATCGTTCACCCGTTCCGTATTCTTCGGATTATAAACAAGTTCCGCCAACTCCACCCCATCCTTTCGGAAGAGGATGCGAGAATTTTCACCCTTACCAAGTTCCCAAGTAAACAAGCCATTCATCTCCATGCGATTGCGATGCTCCACATCATTATCATCCAAATGCAATTGTTGCTTTACGATATGGCTCACCTCTATAAAGCACCATATTTCATAGAGCGTGGCGATATCTTTCGACTGCAAGCGATACATACCCTCATTGAGCGAATAAGCCTTACGAAGCAAATTCCATGTGCGATAAACCAGACTATAGCCAGAAGCTTTCTGCAAAACAAGACTCTCCTGATTCAATCCCTTGAAACGGCCAATGGTACGGAAGAAAGGATTCCTCCGCAACCTATAGAGGGCAAGAAAGGTATCATCCAGTTCCTTCCTTGTAGTATCAGATACACCCTCCACCTTCAAGATACGCTCCTTCAACACGGCATACCTATCCGTGATTTGAGCCAATGCATATTTCAAGAAACGATTCTCTTGTGTATCATTCGATTGCACTTGCTCCTCCACCCGATAAAGACGAGCAGGCTCCCTGCGATGCTCGGCTATCTCATTTTCTAAAGACATAGGTATTCTGCGCAACTTATCGGCACGAAGAAAAGCCTCCCTACCATGCAATCGATGGCGAGGACGCTCAATGATGTTCTTGCAAGCATTCAAGAATTTCTTTTGTTCGGCCGCAAAGATGCTCCACCAGATAATCTCAGGTGTCTCTCCATTAGCATCAGGAGAAAAGCTATGGAAAGTTCGCTTCAAGAAATCAAGCGATAGCATACGATACTCCTGTTCGATGTCTTCCACTATCTTCTTCCAATGGCTATGATAATCCAGTTTGGTACTCAACACCTCAAAGGAGAAAGAGAACCTTCGCTTTCCCTTATCCGTATCATATTCGAAGTTGATTTCCGAACGACCAATCTCATTGCCATAGTTGAGAAAGCCAGCAAGCAGTCCTCTTCTAAAGGCAAATCGCTCATTATCACTTTGGCTAACAGAACAGAACCTTGCACCCTTGACATGGCTACTCTCCTTGAAATCAATCCATGTCGGATAGTCTGTGTTATCAAAGAAGACAGCAGGCGCAGGCATATCCTTCAAGATACTTTCTGAAGATTTACCATCCTCCAAAAACCGATCTACCGACACGACACCCTCCGACCAAGAGTAAGTGGAAGTAAGATGCTCCTCTCCCACATTACCTTTAGCCTTTCTCCATATAGCATCAAACTTGGTGCATTCGATGGTCATCACAAAGTCTTGATGCTCCAGCCTCAGCAGTTACATACGCAAAATTCCTTAACTCCAAAAACTTGTAAATCCTGACTCACGTCTTTTATTCATCTCCCTCAACTTAGCCAATGAGACAGAAGCCTCTCTCATTGCATCATTTGGGAGCATATCAGAGACCACTTGCTTCAAACCATCAAGCAGTTCTTGGCTAACCTTTTGGTCATCACCCTCTATACGAGAGAGCACCTTCATCGAAGAGATCTCATCCAAGGCACGAGCCACAACAGCCTCTTCGCTCAACTCATTACCTGCCTCATCCTTATGATAAGGGAGATTGTTAACCACATAGAGCAAGAACTCATTTCTAGTACGATAAGCCACCTTGAAAGGAGTGCCCTCCAAGACGTCATTGATAGACTTGAGATACTCGATAGCCTTGTCGCAAACAGCCTGATAATCGGCATAGACATCAACACCTTCCACATTTGTTCCTACCAGATCATCATAGTTGAGCTTGCCTATTGTCTCATGCTTCTGGGTCAAGCCACCAGCCAAGTTCACCTCATTCATCTCGATGGTCATGGCTCTGTCGAGCACCTTTCGAGAGAATGAGAAGGTAGTCTCATCCATATTGACCGTGCCGACGACAATGAGGTTTTGAGGGATGGAAATACCTTTCTCTATAAATTGACGATACAATCCAAACTGCTTTTCATCTGGGCATTCTACTAAAAGTTCATTTATCAAATTCTTGTACCAAGCTTTTGGAACTCGTTCATTAGTCTTTTCGTCAAGTTCTGCCTCATACTCTGGTTTCAAAATTGGGTCAGTTACAACATCACCTGTCTCTTCATCTTTTTTACGAGACTCCACAACACTAAGATATTCTGCAAAGTATTGCTCAACAGGAGCCAAGTTCATTTCATCCAAGCACAAGAAATATGGCACATGGCGATTTTCCCACGCCTTGACTATAAACTTCAAGAAATCTCCTGCAATGAAAGCTGGCTCTTCTCCCAATCTGCTAACATACCCTATCAACTCTGAAGAATCATGCCAATTAGGTTTCACTTGCACCATCTCATAGTTCTTCGGTTTGTGAGCCTTGTATTCAGGAGTGCCATCTTCCCAGCAAGCACGAGCCAATTCACGAACGATTCTACTCTTGCCTGTACCAGATATGCCAGCTAACAAGAGGAACGGCTTCGACTTGATGGCGGTGATATAGGGGCGATACTTTGAAGCAATTTCACTTGAATTGCTTAATACCTTTGGCAGAGGAGCAACCTCAAGAAGTTTTTCCTCTTTGTTGAACCCAATCCATTGGGTTTGTATTGCCTGATATGCATCGATATTCTCTACTATTGAGTAAAGAACATTCAAAACACATCGATATGCCCCATCAAACATTTGTCTAAAGAAAGTTTCATGCTTAGGGTTTAACCTTACACTTTCTTTAGACCAAACAAGATAATCTGAATTCTTTTGAATCAAAGAATCCATACGTGTATCACTCTTATACTGACTTATAAAATGAGAAATAGGTGAATTTGGATTCATCAAAAATTTTACCGTGTCTTGCAACTCCGCATAAGTTTTTGAAGTCATCACATACGTATAGAACTTATCTTTAGGAACTTCATCAATTCCTTTCTTGTGTAAAAGCCATAAAACCTCACAAGAATAAAGCAATGGATATATGCTATAATCGGCAATATTATCTGTGGAATCTGTCACTGCCCGAATTCTCAACTTAAGCATTTGTTCAGCTTTTATCAATTCATAATCAGCAGAACCCTTACCTGCATTTTTAAGAGAATAAAACACAGGGGTTAGTTCCTCTTTGTCATAAGAAGAGCCATTCCTTTGAAAAGGATTTGACTTTGACAACAAGCCAAACAACTGTGCGACAGACAAAATTCGATAATTTGAAACGACACCATTTTCACCTTTATGATTTTCAAATACTTCCGTTGCAGCTTCATCAGGATAAGCCGCTAACAAACAGCAAGCATCAAACACCTTGTCAAAACTAGTTTCCTGTTTTGCAAAATACCAAACGCTCTTTTCTGTAAGATTATTCAACTTTTCGTTTATATCCATAGCCTTATCTCCTATTTATTGTGTTGCTTGTCATACATTATCATTCTAGCCAAAAACTCTGCAAGTCGAGGTGGCACAGCATTTCCTATTTGTTTACAGATACAAGTTTTTGTTCCATAAAAAACAAACTCGTCAGGAAAAGACTGAATTCTTGCGGCTTCTCTTGGAGTTATGGTTCTATCAAATACTGGGTGTATATAACGTCCAGCAGAAGGTGTATCAAAACGAGTTGTTATAGTCGTTGCTGGAGCATCCCAATCCAAACGACCATAAGCACCACTATGAACCGAATGTATTTCTTCATTCAAATTTTTCCAATTCTGATTCGCACTAATTTTACGCATACGTTCTATAGCAATACCTTTATGAACAGAAGGAACATTATTAGCCAAATCACTTCTGTTCATTATATCGTATATAGCATCTCGCACAGTCCTTCCCTTCGCAAAGCGGTTCTTTAGTTTGTCTGTCAAGCTTGCTCTGGTTTCAGCTTCCAACTGTTGAAAATCAACTTGATGATGCGAACCAAAAATTATGACACGTTTTCTTGCTTGTGGAACTCCATAATCATTTGCATTGACGAGATTTACAGATAAATGATATCCTCCATGACTAAAATTGCCAGCATCATTAAAAATCTCTTTTATTGTAGATATCACTTCACCATTCTTACTGCTCAATATACCTGCTACATTTTCAAATATAAAATATTCTGGTTCCAAACGTTGAATCACATTAAAATAGTAATTGAACAACTCATTTCTTGGGTCTTTCATGAAAGCATTGGCTTTTCTTATTCTGCCACCTGCCATAGAGAACCCTTGACATGGTGGACCACCGATTACAACATCCACATGCTTGAGTCTGTCCATCATTTCTGAGTTTAGCTCTTCTTTACCTAATAAAGCAGAATCCAAATAGCCAACAAAATCCTTCACATCCATATTAATCATCTTTGTATTTGGATGATTTTTCTTATATGAATCAGCTATCTCTGGCACTAGTTCGTTAGCAAGGAAGACCTGATTATCTTTGCTTGCCATTTCAAACCCCAATGACAAGCCACCAACACCAGCAAAAATATCTACAATATTCATTTCTTCTCTGTATTTAATCTATATTTTTCTTGATAACTCTTGACAAAATCCAATTCTTCATCTGTTAAATAGAATATCCGTGCAAACAGATTATCTATTTCATCTATCATAGGTTTATGCAGCTTATGCTGATAAATGTAAGAAGTTTGAACTGAGCCGATAAATACCTTAGACTTCTCCAACTGCATCTCATATGCATCGTATAATTCTGTAATTGCCTCAACTATGTCATTTGATATTTTACTAAAATCAATTTTTATGAATATCAAGTCTTTAGTTGTTATATGCCAACAATCCGAAATGCATTCCCAAACAAAGAAGAACAATGATGAATTCATCAATGCAGAAAAGAGTTTTGCTTCTTTCTCTGTTTTGAAATAGAAAGTTTTATACTCCTTAGACTTCATCGGGTGCACAAAGCTTTTCCCCCAAAAAGCCATGCGCATATTTAACCACACACACCATTTTGATTTGGAAGAGCAATTGTCCAAAAGACAAGTATCATACATTTCAGAAACAGCCTTTAAAATTCGGAACATCAGATTAGTAGAAACTTTCGGAATCCCTATTTGATGCGGTAAAGGAATCTTTGTGAACGTCAACTTATCCATCAAGCTCAACTGCTCATCTTTCGTCCAATGATAATACTGAGTACTATATACAGAATGTACTTTGCTATTTCCAATAGAAGCAAACATGATTGTAAGCTTTTGATGGACACCATTGAATAAACAAGCTGGCCTATCTGCAAAATTAGCAAAAGCAAGATTGCTTGACTTTTTAGAGACCAACAAGCGCAAAGGTTCCATTCTAGGTGTGGAAACTATCGAAATAGGCACAATAAAACCCACAACTGATTTTTGATGAACCAGTTGACACATAACACGCTCCAGTACATAAGAATACAAATTGCCACATTTATAAGTAGAATAACATGATTCACTTACATACTTATTTGTCATCTTTGCATATTCTACATAAGGAGGATTACCTATCACACAATCAAATCCATCCTTATTTTTAAACACACATAAAAATGTTTGTTTCCAATCAAATGTACTAGAATCTAAAGTATTACCTACTTTAAAGTTTGCTAAGTATATATCAGAAATATCCCAATACAGTTTACAAGCTAACCATATTCTAAACTTTACAATACATATAGCCTCTTCATCTATATCAACACCATATAGATTTTCTTCAAATATCTTTCTTATCAATTCAGAAGTAGGCTTCCTTTTTTCCAAAGCCTCATAAAGTTCAAGTAGAATTTCACAAGCACTAAACATAAAAGCCCCCGTACCACAAGTGGGATCTAATATAGTAATATTATGCAAACGACTTAAAACTTCTTCTTTTTCTGAGTTATTCAATCTTTCATAACAACCCAATACAGATTGTTTTCTATTCAAGAATGAAGAGAAATCAACAAAGTCTGCCAACAAATAAGAACATACCACAAATCTTGTTATATAAGAAGTCGTCTGATAATCGGTATAATATGCACCAACCTCTTTCTTTGTGATATATTTTTCAAATAGAACTCTCAAAATTTGTGTTTCAGTATCCTTAGAAAGTTCCCATTTCTTAACCACTGATACAAAACTTTTAATTGATGTTTCATGAATAGCAAAGACACCATGCAATACGCTTGCATCTAAGTCTGTAAATTCAGCTATCTCCAATGCATTTGCTTTGACACTTTCGATGCTAACACATTGATTATATAGCAGCATAGAAGATATAACAGCATTAGCTATACAAACACCATAAGGATGCATGTAATAACTATCATCTTTATCGACAAAGCTGTCAATAAAGACTGTATATGATTTAAATATTGCAGAATCCTTCATCACTTCCCTATGTTACTTTAGTAAAAAGCTAATCTTAGGAAGACATAGTGACGACAAAGTATGATACCCCCTTAAAGGCATCACATGGCAAAGAAAGTACTAAGACTACAAATACAACAGCAGAAGGCTGCATTATAAAATGCTGCCTATACTAATGTATTGTTATTCGAAAAGATGTAGTTTTGCCACTATAGCATCACAAGCGCCGAACTTAATTCTAAAAAGAGTCACTTAAACCAAAATACCTGAGAGCATGATACAAAAGAAGCGTGAGCTTCACTTATCATACTCTCAGGCATTTGGCGTGGCCCTCCCAACAGATAAGTTCAGCCCACGCTATAGCGTAGGCATTCACTTTTCTATTGTTGGGATACGTCTTTAAATCGCCAAATTTCGAGAGTATTCCGAATATAGTAAACGCTTTGTATATTAATACATTATATGTCTATAAAATTGTTTTTTCTGTTTCTTATTTTATTATTTAATTGTTATACATTCAGTTTATCGGTCGGTATGGGCGCAAGGCTCATCGTCCCGATTTGGTTGCAAAGATACAAAGAATATTTGAAACTTGCAACTCAAAGGCGCAAAATATCCTTAACGGAGAAGATTTTGCTGATTGCATCAAAGGAGAAGTATTGATCATCCATTATCATATAATCCTCCCTCTGCTTTTTGCTCATATTCTTTATCTCGGGAAACATCTTTACAGGAACTATCACCTCTCGACCATCGGTCAAGAAAACTGCCATTGCTCCACGTTTCACATTGAAATCTAACTTTTTGATTCCTAAAGTTGTATCTTTATATTTGCACATAATAGACCTCCCTTTATTTTATTGTTTTTATTCTAATTTTCTTGCCAGCAAAGACATCGTCAATCATTCTATTGAATTCATCCCAATGTTTATCTATAGCTTCAATAATCACAGCTTCTTCTGATGCCGACAGTTCAGACCAAGCTATCTCTATTTTCTTTTGTCCATTCTCTTCTATCCATATCTTAGCTACAGTATGTCCTCGATGAGACTTCTTGCTTCCACGTTTTACCACATGGATATGCTTTCTGTTCTCATTTGCATCAGCAGGGAAAACAGAAAGAATGAAACACAATATCAATGCCAGTTTGCCCATCTTATATTTTTTATATTAAGCGATGGCAAAAATACAAAGAAATATCGAAATATACACATTTTTTTGGATAAATATTTGGTATATTGATAAAATAATCGTATTTTTGCCACAAAAGAAAGCAAAGATGCTGAAGGGTAGTAGATTCTATACCAAGGCTTTAGACGCTACAAGCATACCTACCATTGAGAGAGAAACAAAGATTATTGTGAAGAATGATGACAGCATACATTGCGGTCATCAATTGCAGCAAGAAGGATATAACCCTGTGGTGCTCAACCTTGCCAGCCGTCGCAACCCTGGCGGTGGTGTCCGTATATAGACAGAATTACAATCATCAAATAATCAATGAAATGAATGAAGCATATTCTGAAAACTTGTCATTGATTACTGAATATAACAATAAGAAATAAGAAATAAAAATATGAAACTTAACAAAATCCATCATGTAGCCGTGATTTGTTCCGACTATGAGAAATCCAAGCATTTTTATACAGATGTGCTCGGAATGAAGATCATGAGTGAAAACTACCGTAAGGAACGTGACTCCTGGAAAGCTGACTGCTGGCTTGATAACAACTATATCATCGAGTTATTCTCCTTCCCTAACCCACCAGTACGTCCTTCCTATCCGGAAGCAGCCGGTCTGCGCCATTTTGCTTTTGAGGTAGATGATCTTTCGGATACAATTGATGAACTTGACAGTAAAGGCATCGCGCATGAGCCTATACGCACGGATGAATATACAGGCAAGCGATTTGTATTCTTCAGTGACCCAGATGGTTTGCCGATTGAATTGTATGAAAAATAAAAATTCAAGGGCAAACCATGCTAGGTATGTAGGCATCCGGTATTTATATTAATCTCCTTTCTTACCAATTCAGTACCCAACTTGCATTGGAGTATTTTCCGATAGTCTCAGCATCCTTGAGAGCGTCAAGCTGACGGACATGCTTGTTTCTCTTGCTGATATCTATGGTTTTACCATTCCTGTCATGGCTGTTGAATTCCAGGAGATTTACCGTAGATGCCGACTCATCTATGGGACCAAAGCCTTCCGAAGGCACACCATCAAGCGTACAGTTCAGCAGCACGCATTCCGCATCAGGATAATTTCTGCCCTTGTTGTCAGGAAGGCGGGCTATCACGGCATCCTTGCCCAATCCCTTGAAGGTACAGTCATTGAAGATGTTACCATGGTTCTCCCTGGTATTTCTAATCCACATGAAAGCACCATAGCTGGAAAGGGTACAGTGATTGAAATAGGATGGACCTCTACCCAGCACCGTGTCACCTCCTCCATCAATCACGCAGTTGAGCCAGTAGGCTGAACCATTCACCTGAAGAGCATCACCATCACCGATTACATGCACATTCTCAGCAAAGTTTCTTTCACCATTGAGCAGGAATCCCTCAGCCTGTCCCTTGCAATCCGTCTTGAAGGTGATATCCTTGAAAATCATGTCGGCACAGTTGTCTGCTGCCACTGCTGCACGGCGAGAAGGGAATGTTCCTTTCTGCTCATTGGTCTTGATATCAACCGGGTGAGGATTGAACACCTCGTTATTTGGGTAATGTACCACTACCCCATCCATGGATTCTCCCTGGATAGTTACAAATCGCTTATTGCGGAAATAAACCAACTCTTCATAATCTCCATTCTTCACGAAAACCTTTTTCCTGCTGGCTTCAGAAGGCAATGAGTCTGGTATCCAATCCATGGCACCTTGCAGAGTGGAGAAGTCTCCGCTACCATCAGCTGCCACAACGATATGGCTCAAATCTGCAGAAGGGGCGTTTTTCTTAGTCCTAAACGTCCATGACTTCTTGCCATTCCATCCCTCAATCGTACCCTTGCTAATCTTGATTTCATATTCATGTCCATATTCCAGCATATTGTTATGCAGATAAATGGTTGCTTTGTTCCCATAACAGATGACAGGATAGAAGTGGAAGGCATCAGAGAATCCACCAATGATGGTCTTCTGATACTTGCGCTTGTCTTCCTTGGCAGCACCTGATGGAGTTCCAGGACGGGTATTGCGATTGGTTACATTCTCCACCTTATATATATAGGGAACGGGAGTATAGACAGCATTTGGATTCTTGGGCTGTCCTTCGGTTGGTCCCGCCGGAATGCTCATGTCGATTCTATCAACCACCTTTCGAGTTGTCTTGTCCGTAACAGTGATTATGCCCTTGCTGCCAGTCTTTACAGTCTTGTCAAACACGATGACCAGATGTGTATCGATGTTGATGTCTTGGGCATTCTTCTGAGGATAAAAACTGACTGGAGTTTGTGCCATCAGGTTCATACAAGTGATGATACCTGTCATTGAAATAAAGATTCGTTTCATATCAATAGTCTTTAATGTTATTTTGGGTGCAATATTACGAAAAAATTTCGAAATAACGTATTTTTTTGATGGAAAAATGATTTTTATTTTTGGCTGCGTAAAAAGACAGCATCCTTGTGGCTGGTTGGTGCAATGCATCAGAAAAGCATTCCCCTACTTCCAGCAGTAATCAATGCCCCGCTTCTCGCACTCTCCTCGCAGGGCAGCGAGGAAGTAGCTGCGCTCGCTGCCCCAACCACGAACCTTGCGCTCATGATCTACGGTCTGCTTCAAACGCTCATCGCTGTAAGCGGCAAAACGGGCTGCATACTCTGAGATTCTTGACTCGGCATAACCTGCACCAACAGTTGATGACTCGGCATTAGCTGCCATTACATTCTCATTGTTCTTTAAATCTGAATTTGGGTTCATAAAGATAATTATTTTAAGTTGTTAAACACTTACACATTCTTTTACCACCGTGGTTATCTCTATGCGAAACTCGGTTGGTGTGCCGCAACTGGGCAACTCTTAATGCTTGATTTCGGATGCAAAAGTACATCATTATTCTGAAACCACCAAATTTTTTCGGGATTATTTTTCCTGTTTTTTTCCTTCTTCTAAAGAAGAAGATTCTTCGGGGTTGCAGATAGCAAGAAAATACCCGACTTGATTAGAAGAGATATACTCGACTTGATTGAAGGAGATTCCCTTAAATGGTTAAACTTTCCTATATTTGCATTATAATAGTATTATAATAATAAAATTATAATTATCTTTGCACCATGATTATCAGAAAGATATAAGACTATTCAAAGACAATAAAGAGGATAATATACAATGATAGAGAATCCGTTTATTCTGCGAGGATACATATCCGACGCTTACTTCTGTGATAGAGAAAAGGAAACCATCGACTTGATAAGAGAAATCAAGAATGGCAATAATATCACCCTGATTGCACCTAGAAGAATCGGCAAGACAGGGTTGGTGCAGCACGTCTATGCTCAGGAAGGCATCAAGGATAAATACTATACATTTCTTGTAGATATTTATGCCACGAAAACCCTAGCCGACTTCATTCAGGAACTAGGCAGAAGTATTCTGCAAAGTCTGAAACCTAAAGGCACCAAAGTAGTGGAACATTTTCTTAACTGCCTCCACTCACTCCGTTCATCCATCAGCTTCGATATGAATGGTGTACCTTCGTGGGGAGTAGATTTGGGAGAAATCACCAGTCCAACCACAACGCTCGATGAAATTTTCCTTTATCTGGAGAGCGCAGATAAGCCTTGCATCGTGGCCATTGATGAATTCCAAACTATCAGCAGCTATAGAGAAGCTAATGTGGAAGCCATACTGCGCACCTACATCCAGCACTGCCATAATGCCAGTTTCATCTTTGCCGGATCTCAGCGCAATATGATGTCGGAAATGTTCTTGAGCCATGCCCGTCCTTTCTACCAGAGCACCTCCATCAAAACACTGAAAGCTATTGATAGAGAGGTGTATGCCGACTTCGCTACTCGTCTTTTCGAGGAAAGACAGAAGCATATCAAACGAGAAACCATTTATCGAATATACGACCGTTTTGACGGCATCACCTGGTATCTGCAAAGGATGCTCAATAAGATTTTCTCGCTCACGGAAAAGGCTAATGACAAGATGATGGAAAAGGCTGATGACAAGACGAGGGAACTGGCTGATGATAAGATGATGGAACTGGCGCTCAACTCGATTATAGACGAAAGTGCTTTTGCCTATGAAGCCCTTCTTTTCCAGTTGCCAGCCAAGCAAAAGGAACTTCTCTTAGCCATCTGCAACGCTGGCAAGGCTCAAAACATCATGTCATCGGCATTCATCAAGAAGCACAATCTTCCTTCCGCCAGTTTTGTACAAGGTGGTATCAAGGGATTATTGGAGAAAGATTTTGTTACGGAGACGGATGGAACTTACGAACTATACGATAAGTTCTTCGGTGAATGGCTGAAGAAGGAATTATAAAGTATAAAGATAGAAGTATAAGAATATAAAAACAAAGAATGATATGATACAGCAAGTAGAATTTTCATTGCGTCCGCTTCCTCGCGGCTTTCACCTCGTAACCAACGAGGTGATGAGGAACCTGCCAGCGCTGCCTAAGACAGGGATTCTGAATCTCTTCGTAAGACATACCAGTTGCGGATTGTCGCTGAACGAGAACTTCGACCCGGATGTGAGACATGACTTGAAGGGTATCTTCGAAAGACTGGTTCCGGATGGCGACCCAAGATACCTGCACCAGGATGAAGGACCGACAGATATGTCGGCTCATGCCAAATCGAGCATGGTGGGTGTATCGCTCACCATTCCCATTACCAACGGCAGATTAAACCTCGGAACATGGCAGGGGATTTACCTCTGTGAATTCAGAGAGGGAGGCGGAAGCCGACACCTCATCGCAACGATTATCGGGGAATAAAGATAAAAAACGAGGATGTTCGCACATCCTCGTTTTTACGTTAACATCATCATTTATTCTATCGCGTCCAATTCCGCTTCATCCTCTTCCTTCTCCTCTTTCTTTCCGAAATTAGGATCAATCTTCAGGAAAGCAGTAACCAGAAAGGTGATGGCGCAACATGCCATCACGATGATGAAGAACATGCGGTAACCTACCATATCCTTCAGATATCCAGAAACCATGCCCGGCAGCATCAATCCGAGATAGGAGATGCCCGTACAGATGGAATAATGGGAGGTCTTGAACTTTCCCTGACTGTAGAACAGCATGTAGAGGGTAAGAACCGTGAAGCCCAGACCATAACCCAACTGCTCGACAAAAAGACAGCTGGAAACCACGATGAGGTTGCTGTTAAGCGAATAACTCAGATAGATGTAAACCACATCAGGCAAGGTGATGGCGCAAACCAGAGGCCAGAGCCATTTCTTCATTCCATCCCTGCTCACCAGAATACCACCAAGAATTCCACCCAGCAGCAAACCTATCAATCCCACAGTACCGTTGGCAAAACCATATTCCTGAGGTGACAAGCCCAGTCCACCCTGCGAATTAGGACGGAGGATGAATGTCTTGGTCATGGTGTTCAGAAGCGCTTCTGGGAATCGGTAGAGCAAGAGAAAGAGCATCACGCAGACGGTTTCCCCCAATCCGAACTTCACGAAGAAGGTACGGAACATGTTCTTCAGTTCATGAGCCACTTCACCTACCGTTCTGTCGGTCTGCACATCATCCTTCGGGCGCGGCATGAAGTGGCTGTGGTAGAGCCACAAACCGATGAAGATACCTGCCAGTCCGTAAAAGATAAGCGCCCATGAGAAGCGAATCTGGTTGCGGAAGAGAACCTGAAGCACACCTGCCAGCATCACCAGAAAGCCATTCACAAAAATGATGGCGAGGCGGTAGAAGGTATTTCGCAAGCCTACAAACTTAGTCTGCGTATGTTCATCCAGCTCAATCATGTAGAAACCATCTGCCGAAATGTCGTGGGTAGCACTACAGAAGGCGATGAGGAAGAAGAAGCACATCGTTGCCTGAAACCAGAAGGCGGTAGGCAGCGAGAAGGCGATGCCGGCAAGGGCAGCTCCGATGAGAGCCTGCATGGTGAGCACCCACCAGCGCTTAGTCTTCAGCAAATCTATGAACGGACTCCACAAGGGCTTGATGACCCAGGGAAGGGCGAGCCATCCGGTATAGAGACCCACCTCAGCATCGGTCAGCCCCAACTGCATGTACATCACCACAGAGAGGGCGGTTACGATGACGTTGGGGAGTCCTTCGGCAAAATAGAGGGTCGGAATCCATGCCCATGGACTCCGACTGTTTTTCTTTGTTACCATTTTACATCACTATTTATAAAGTTTCTTGATTTCAGCACCCTGATAGTAGTGCAGCAGGATAGCATCATAATGATAACCCTGCTCGCCCATCACGGCAGCACCAATCTGGCAGAGGCCTACTCCGTGCCCCCAACCGGCTCCGATGAGTTCGAAACGCTGAGGCACTCCCTGCTCATCCTTATCATATTTATCCACCACGAAGGCAGAACTCAGCAGATGACTGTCGCTCAGCGTACGGCGGATTTCGAGTTCCTTACCGATGGTAAAGGTCTTCTCTGTTCCGATGAGCTGGAGCTTGCTGATTCTTCCACTCTTGCCGCGCTCCACGGCCTTCATGTCTAGGATGGCACCCAGGTCCATCTTCAGTTTGTCAGCGATGAGCTGCTGCAACTTCTCCTGGCTGAGCGTTTCCTTCCAGCGGTAGAAATTGACGGTTTCCTGATCATAGTCGTTGAGCACTTCTGACAGGATTTTCTTGTCCTGCGTGTTGCAGAAAGCTGGCCGATTGAAGCGGATCCATTTCTCAGCCTCCTCCTCATTGGTCAGATTAGGCAGTGTATGTTCCACGCCCAGGGCGATGTCGCGAACAGCCGTGAGATAAGTCTTCGGCGTGTCCTCCCAGCAATACTGGAATTCCTCGGTTATTCCGCCGCAGCATTTCGAGAATCTTGCATCGCAGATTTCTTCGCCGTCCATCAGAATCTGTCCCTTGGTCTGGCGGATAGCTTCAGCTACATGGGGCGATGTTTCCTTGGTGATGCCCTGGTAGCGCTGGCAGTGGTCGTCAGCACATACATCAAAGAGGGTGTGGTCTTCGCGGTCGTACCAGCGGATGAGCGTATCTTCCTTCTTGGTGAAGGAGAAGAAGTTGTTGCCGTTCTCAGCCACCTCTCGGCGCTTCTTCATCTGTGCCAGGAGCCATGAACGGGAGATGACGGCGTGCGCCTTCAGGAGTTCGAGACTCGAAGTGGCACTCATCTCACTGCTGATGACGCTCTCCAGATATTTCTCTACAGGCAACTCATTGATTGCCACAATCTTATCCGATTCTACCACAAAGCGGAGCGTGCCCAGGAAAGTTTGGGTTTCCTTGCGCTCCCAGTGGAAGTTGACACCGATGGTTACATCGCTCAGCGAAAACGAGGCGTCGGCACTCTGAGGATGGAAGGTGAGCTGGCTGTACTGGTTGCCGTTCCAGAGCACACCGCCCTCTGAGAATTCTACCACCTGTTCGCCCAGCACCTTTTCGCCCTTGGCAAGATAAGGTTTGTTGAGCGAGAAATGAATCTTCTGCGCACTCACGATGCCCACCGTTACGTCGGGCTGCTTACCTTTATTATATAAGGTGGAAGAGGCTTCGGCTGCATCCTCGGCATCCTTAGATGCCTTCAGTTTGGCGATGATGGTGTTCATCTTTTCTTCCGAAACGCCACATTCCTGCAGCAGCGAGAGGGCTTTCTCCTCGGTCAGCTTTCGGAAATCTTCCTCACGAGGGGTGATGATGAGTCCGCTCATATCCAGTGCTCCCGGCGAAACCACAAACTGGGCGTCGCCTTCGGCAAAATAGGCTTCCGGACGGTGCTTTTCTCTCGGAATGACCACGCTGATGAATTCCTCGCCCTTGCGCCAGGAGATGATGTTCATCATCGGTTCGGTTTCGTCGCCACGCTGAGGCATTGCCTTGTAGAGACGGCGGAAGAGGGCCTCATCGCTCTCAGCACTCTTCGAGATGATGACGAAGGCGGGAACGATGAAGTCGCGAACCACTGAGATTTTCTCCTCATCATTGAGAGAGATGATGTCGGTCAGGTTGCGGGAGAGACGCTGCCAGTTGGTCTGAAGAGGAAGGATGCCGTTGGTTCCTGCCTGGAAATGAAGATGGTCTGGAGCCGATGCACCACACTTCGGACCGTTGTAGAACACCATCAGGTCACTGTGCAGACTGATGAAGCGGTGCATCTCGCCGTAATTCTTGTAGATGAGCTGAGGCTGATGCTTGCGTGCCGGAATGGTGAAGTGGACTGGCAGAATCGGGAACGGATTCACCAGAAGATGGAATTTCTCGTCTATCTGCTTCGACATCTGTTCCTTAGGACGGTTCTTGTCGCAAAGGAAACAAGGGCGCTCGCCCAGGGTTTTCTTATCTATCTTGGCGCCCGTACTTACGATGCGGGCTGGGTTCCACTGCAGTTTCAGCTGGTCGGAGAACTGACGGGTTTCTACATGCTTGAGGTCGCGGAAGCGGTGGCGCGCATCGGTCCAAACCTCCAGCTGACGGTTGAAGAAACGCGAGATGCTGCTGTCTTCCATAATGTCGGCCTTGCCCTGCAGCAGGTGCTGGCGTGCCTTCAGTTCCATGGTGCGCAGGCGGTCCTTATACAGGTTGTTGGCGTTCACCTTCTCTACGCTGAGGGCTGCATCGCTGTTACCTCCCCAGCGGCGGCAGAGGTAGAGTTCGTCGTAGATTCTGCCGATGCGGTAACGGCGCGAAAATGCCAAGCCGAGCGCATAATCCTCACCATACGAGGTGTTAGGAAACTGGATCTGTCTGACCAGCGGAGTGAAGAAGGCGCGCGGAGCACCCAATCCGTTGATACGCAGTGCATTGTTGCATCCGTTTTCATCGGTCCACTCCTTGTGGTCTATCAGTCCCGGTGGCAGGGTGTTGAGGTCGAAGTCGCACATGCGGTACGAGCCGATAATCATGGCTGCCTTCTGCTTGTAGAAGGCATCTACTATCTTCTGGAGTGTCTTTGGTGAAGAATAGAGGTCATCGCTGTCAAGCTGTACGGCAAACTTTCCGCAGAAACTGCTGTTGATGGCTTCGTTCCAGCATCCGCCTATTCCCAGGTCGGTTCTCTCCGGCACAATCTGTATCAGGTTGTCGGCTTTAAGTTCATCCAGTATTTCGCCGGTGCTGTCGGTAGAATGGTTGTTCACCACGATGACGTTAAACTTGAAGTTGGCCTTCTGTCCCAGCGCACTCTTCACGGCATCAGCCACCGTCTTTTCGCGGTTGAAGACGGGGATGATGACAGATGCCTCGTATTCAAAATCCTGCTCACCGAAGTCGGGCTGGCGGTAGAAGGTGGTGTCTATCAGGGCGCCCACCTTGCCCAGATGCTGGGTGCATGCCTTTTCCATCTCAATCTGCACCTCGCGGTTGCGCGGGTTTACATAGTCAAACTGCTTCTCGCCGCTCTTACGGGTGTCGAGTTCGGCTTCTGAATAGAGGAATTCGTTGAGATGGAAGATTTCGCCCACGCGGCTCAGATAGAGACGGAGGTCGTAGAGGGCGGCAAACTGATACTCTTCGCGATCGGGTTGGGCGATGTAGTCGGCCAGCGCCTGTGCCTTGATGCACCAGAGGCTTCCAAAGTCGAAGTCATCTCGCAAAGAACCTGACTGGTAGTCAATTACCGGATGTTTCTCCATTTTGCCTTCTACCATCTTGTAGTGGTCGGCGTAAACCATGACGGCATCCGTATCATCTGCCACTCTGAGGAATCGCTCCAGCGTGTTGTTTCCCCATCCTATGGTGGTGTGGCGGGTACAGATCATCACGTAGTCAGCATCTGTATTTTCAGCGATGCTGGCAATGGTGTTACTGCTTTCCAGGCGGTCGGTGATGACAAACGTACATCCTTCGGGCACCTGATGATGAGCGGCAAAATCAGCACTCACCAGGAAGTGGATATGCTGTACAGTCTTGTACTCATGAAGCACCGACAAGGCATTCTGCGCATCGTCGATGTTTTCGCAAGGCAAGAAAAGGTCTATTTTTTCTCTCATTTTCTTACGTTATTTTTGTTCACTTCAGCCCTTTTCGGGGGGCTAAATCTGTGTTTTTTATCTTTATTTTATCTTATTATATTAAAATATGTGGCAAAGATACTAATTTTTCGGCAAAAAACACTATCTTTGCAGTATGAATAATGAAAAAAAATATCTTTTGGGCCTTACACTTGCCGAATTGAAGCAGGTGGCAAAGGACTTAGGCATGCCCGCCTTCACCGGTGGGCAGATGGCGAAGTGGCTCTATGAGCAGCATGTGAAGAGCATTGACGAGATGACCAACATCTCGAAGGCGAACCGTGCCAAACTCGCTGCCGAATACGAAATAGGATGCTTCGGATATTCCGATGCACAACATTCGGTGGATGGTACCATCAAGTACCTCTTCCCTACCCGGAGCGGCAAATTTGTCGAGACGGTTTACATCCCCGACAAAGACCGCGCCACGCTGTGCGTTTCTTCGCAGGTGGGATGCAAGATGAACTGCCTGTTCTGCCAGACCGGCAAGCAGGGGTTTGAGGGCAGCTTGCCTGCAGGCGACATTCTGAACCAGGTTTACTCGCTGCCGGAGGTGGACAAGCTTACCAACATCGTGTTCATGGGCCAGGGCGAGCCGATGGATAATCTCGACAATGTGCTGCGCGCCACAGAGATTCTCACCGCCGACTACGGCTGGGCATGGAGCCCGAAGCGCATCACGGTAAGTTCGGTGGGCGTGAAGAACAAGCTGAAGCGGTTCCTGGAAGAGAGCGACTGCCATGTGGCCATCAGCATGCACGACCCTATCCCTTCTGAGCGCGCTGAACTGATGCCTGCCGAAAGGGGCATGGGCATTGAGCAGGTAGTAGAACTGCTGAGGAACTATGATTTCTCTCATCAACGCCGCCTGAGTTTCGAATACATCGTCTTTAAGGGCGTAAACGACAGTCTGCAGCATGCCAAAGCCATCATCAAGCTGGTGAAGGGACTTGACTGCCGCTTCAACCTGATCCGTTTCCACCAAATTCCAGACATTCCTCTGCAAGGTGTGGATGATGAGAAGATGGAGCAGTTCCGTGATTACCTCACCCAGCATGGTGTCTTCACCACCATCCGTGCCAGCCGCGGCCAGGACATCTACGCCGCCTGCGGTCTGCTCAGCACCTCGAAGAAAATCGGAGAAATCCGTGAGCACGAGGATGAAGAGAAGATGAATAAGTAAGGAAAGGTGGGGGAAAAATGGTTAGAGAATCTTTAAAGATCCTACTTGCCGGCTGTCTTTTGTTCCTTTTTCTGGCAAGTTGCAGCCCGGGAGGAGGAAGAAACAGAAAACTGCCCAAGAGCACAGGACAGCCTTACGAGGTGGTACTCGAGGGAGATACCGACAGCATCGTTACGAAGATACTGACGGAAGAGGTGTCAGCCCTGCCCCAACCCGAACCGCTCTGCCGGCTCATCCAGGTTAAGAAGGGCAAGATCCACGGCAGCTACCTGCTCGTAAGAACTCGCATCGTAGTGAACATCCCGGCAGCGGAATTCTCAGTCAGGCTGAGCCGCAACGAGAATGCTTCACCGCAGACCGTCATCCGCATCTCTGCCCGCTCGCTGCAGCAACTCAGAGAGAAACTCAACCCCGAGAAACTGCGCCAGCTCGTAGATGAGACTGAACTGGAGCACCTCGCCTCCATCATCTCCATCAACCCGAGCAAGCAGAACCGCGAGATGCAGCAGCTGGTAAAGAAGAACTTCGGCATCAGCATGATCATCCCTGCCGAAATGCAAGCAAGCAAGAAGGTCGGGAACTTCATCTGGATTTCAAACAACGCCAGTTCGGGCATGAAGAACCTCATCCTCATGAAAATGAAGAGGGAAGAACAAAGAGGGAAAGCCAATTCTGATGCTTTTCCTGCTCAAGAGAAGCAGCAGATTGACAGCATGCTCCGCACAAACATGCCCGGCGAAACCGACAGCATGTACATGATAATCCCGGTCCTTTCAGAAAAAGGACTCTGGGAGATGAAGGGCGACGCCATGGGAGGTCCCTACGTGATGAGGCGCATCCGCCTGAGAAAAACGGGGGATGAAATCATCATCATCGGCTTCGTCTATGCGCCCGAAATGAAAAAGAAAATATTAATCAAGCAGCTAGAAGCTGCGATTTCTACTATAAAATAAAACGATAAATGGACAGCAAAAAGATTAGAGTGGCCATCACTCACGGAGATACCAACGGTATCGGATACGAACTCATTTTTAAGGCATTCAGTGAGCCAGAGATGTTGGAGTATTGTACCCCTATCATCTACGGTTCGCCTAAAGTGGCAGCTTATTACCGCAAGGCGATGAATCTGCCTGCCCAGTTCTCCATCATCCAGAAAGCAGAAGATGCTGAAGACGGAAGAATCAACCTCCTGCCAGCCGTAGACGAGGAGGTAAAGGTTGACATGGGCATGCCTACTCAGGAATCGGGTACGGCAGCCATCAAGGCACTTGACCGAGCCATGACCGACTACCGCGACGAACTCTTCGACGTGCTCGTTACCGCACCGGTAAACAACCAGAACGCACAATTTGAGGGCTTCCAGTTCAAGGGCCACAAGGAATACATAGAAACTTGCCTGGGCGAAGGTGCCAAGGGCCTTTCCATCCTCTGCGGCGGCGACCTTCGCATCGCATCCGTAACCGGAAAGACTCCGCTCAAGGACGTGCCGACAGCTATCACCCAGGAGCTCATCATCGAGAAGGTGAAGCAGATGCACACATCACTGAAGCGAGACTTCATGATTACCAACCCGCGCATCGCCGTGCTCGCCCTGAATCCTAGCAACAACGGTGAGGAGAGCTGCGGACCAGAGGAAGCCAGCATCATCATCCCAGCCATTGACCAGCTTGCCGAGCAGAAAATACAAGCTTTTGGTCCTTACCCTACTGACGAATTCTTCGGCAACGGCCATTTCGTAGAGTTCGACGGCATCATGGCCATGTATCATGATCAGGCTACTACCCCATTCCATTCTCTCTACACCGAGGATGGCGTACTCTTTACTGCCGGCCTGCCACTCGTGCACACCGCCGCCAACACCACTCCTAGCTACAGCATCACGGGCTGCAACGAAGCCGATGCAATCTCCTTCCGCCACGCCATCTACTTGGCGCTGGATGCCTTCTGTAACCGAGAAGACTATGATGAGGCCTACGAGAATCCACTGCCTAAACTCTACCACGAGAAGCGTGACGAGAGCGAGAAGGTAAGATTCTCCATCCCTAAGAAAAAGGGATAAGAGAAAGATTCCCTATTCCCGAGAAAAAGCGGAATAAAGAAAGATTCGGGAGGGCAGATGACGCAAAAAAGGCAAATCTGCCCTGTAATCAGACCTCCCGAACGTTAAAATTAAAAAAAAATGCAGATAATTCAGAAAAAATGAGTAATTTTGGCAGCTAAATGGATACTTCCGAACTACAAAAGATAAAACAACGCTACAATATCGTCGGTAACAGCGACGGATTGAACCATGCGCTCGACGTAGCCCTACAGGTAGCGCCGACCGATCTCTCCGTGCTCATCATTGGCGAGAGCGGTGTTGGTAAGGAAATCATTCCAAGGGTGATTCACGACAATTCGCCACGCCGCAGAGAGAAATATTTCGCCATCAACTGTGGAAGCATTCCGGAGGGAACCATTGACAGCGAACTCTTCGGACATGAGAAGGGTTCCTTCACTGGAGCCATAGGCGAAAGCGAAGGATACTTCGGTATTGCCAACAAGGGTACCATCTTCCTCGACGAGGTGGGCGAACTCCCGATTCAGACGCAGGCAAGACTGCTGCGCGTGCTCGAAACGGGAGAATACATCCGCGTGGGTGGAACTGAGATAAGGAAAACGGATGTCCGCATCGTGGCAGCCACCAACGTAAACATGCGCAAGGCTGTGAGCGAAGGACGCTTTCGCGAGGACCTCTACTACCGCCTCAACACCATCCCGATACAGATGCCTGCATTGAGAGAGCGTGGCGACGACATCCTCCTGCTCTTCCGCCTCTTCGCCATGCAGATGGCCGAAAAATACCGTCTGCCTAAGATTTCACTCTCAGATGAGGCCAAGCAGATCATGCTGAAATACAAGTGGCCGGGAAATGTGAGACAGCTCAAGAACATTACCGAACAGATGTCAGTGCTGAGCCGAGAAAGAGAAATCGATGCACAGACTCTCACTCAGTTTATTCCGAGAGATGAGGAGTCTACACAGCTCGCCACCATACAGAAGGATGGCAAGGACGACCATAGCTACTCCAGCGAGCGCGAACTGCTATACAAGATTCTCTACGAACTGAGGGGCAACGTGAGCGACCTGAGACGAGAGATGAACAGCCTGCGCAAGCAACTCGATGAGGCACGCCAGTTGGGCGGTACAGGCGGATATGTTTCTCCGGTTCAGCCGAATACCCAGGTAGCTCCAGTATCATCCGTATCTCCGGTTCCGGCCGTATCATCCGTTCCATCGGTTTCTCCGGTATCGTCCGTACCTCCGATTACCGATCTCGATGAGCTACAACACATCCGTCAGGAAATAGCTACAAGAGGCATTAGGGGCACTTACAAACCCGAAGCCGAGGATGCTGAGATTGAGGAGATCAAGGAAGAAAACGAGAATCTGAACCTCAGCGACCTTAGCAAGCAGATGATAGAAAAGGCATTGGAGAGAAACAACGGAAACCGCAAGAAAGCGGCAGAAGAACTGGGAATCTCCGACAGAACTCTGTACAGAAAGATTAACAAATATAAGTTATGAAGCATATACGCGCGTACCTATATATAATAGGAGTCACACTGATGGTGGCGGTCATGGCAGCATGCTCCGTGAGCTACAAGTTCAATGGTGCCAGCATCGACTACACCAAAACCAAGACCATACAGATAGCCGACTTCCCTATCAGAAGTTCGTATGTGTGGGGTCCGATGGGTCCGATGTTCAACAACGAACTCAAGGATAAGTTTGCCAGCAACACCCAGCTCATACAGGTGTCACGCAACGGAGACCTGAAGATAGAGGGCGAAATCACCCAATATTCTCAGCGCAACAAGTCGGTTAGTTCTGAGGGATACTCAGCACAGACCGAGCTCAGTATCACCGTAAACGTACGTTTCACCAACACCAAGAACCATGCCGAGGACTTCGAAAAGCAGTTTACATCTGCCAAGACCTACGACACCACTCAGAGCCTTGCCTCGGTGCAGGAAGAACTGGTAACCCAGATTATCAAAGACCTGGTAGACCAGATATTCAACGCTACGGTAGCTAACTGGTAAAGTAAGTGAAGAACGAAAAGTGAAGAGTGAAGAATTCAACGGCTTTACTGATCATAAAGTTCAAAACTCAATGTTCAAAGTTCAAAGTAAAATAAAATAAAGAAAAATATCGTGGAATTAAGCAGATTGATACAACACCCGGAGGAAATGAACCGAGAGACGCTCTACGACTTGCGCGCCCTCTTGGCCTTATATCCGTATTATCAGACGGCACGCCTACTGATGTTGAAGAATCTGTACCTGCTCCACGACCCGAGTTTCGACGAAGAACTGCGCCGTGCAGCCATCTACATCACCGACCGTAAGATTATCTTCGAGATGGTAGAGGCAGCCCACTATCAGATAAAAAACGCCCCTGAAGAGGCTGAATCCAACAAACAGCAAGGCGTAAGAGGAATAGGAGCAGAAAAACACGGAGACCGTACTAGCGACCTCATCGACCACTTCCTGGGATCCATTCCTATGGAAGAAGACGAAAAAGAGAAGAAGGAGAAACGTAAGCCTACACCTGCTGACGCGGCTGTAGACTATGTGGCTTATCTCATGGAGACCGAAGACCAGCAGGAGCCAGAAGATACTTCGCGCACCATGAGTCTCATCGACGACTTTATGGAGGATGGCGGTTTCAAACTGCCTAAAATCCAGCAGGACGAAGATTACAAACCAGAATTTACTCCCGAACTTCAGACCGATTCCGGCAAGGATGGCGAAGAGGAAAACAGCGGTGTATTCACCGAAACCCTCGCCCGCATCTACATCAAGCAGGGCAAGTATCAGAGGGCTTACGAAATCATCAGCCGCCTGCATCAGCAGAATCCTGACAAGAACGGATATTATGTTGACCAGCTCAGATTCCTTGAGAAACTGATGCTGAACAGCAAGAAGAAATAAAGAAGAATAATAAATAAATAAAACTAGTTTTAAAAAATGGCTTACACATTATTAGTAGTATTAATCGTCCTGGTAGCTATCCTGATGATTTTCATCGTGCTCATCCAGGAATCAAAGGGAGGTGGACTTGCAAGTAACTTCTCTTCAACCAACTCAATCATGGGTGTTCGCAAGACCACTGACATTGTTGAGAAATTAACATGGGGCCTCGCTGCAGCCTTGGTTGTCATCAGCGTGGCATGTGCTTATGTAGCCCCTCAGGCAGCTGGCGAAAGCAGTGTTTTGGAGGGAGCCACTCAGGAGCAGACCGCTCTTCCTGCTATGCCAGGTGCTAGCAAGGATGCAGCAGCAGGTGCTCAGAAGGCTATTCCTGCAGCTGGTGCAGATGCCCAGAAGGCAGCTCCAGTTGTTCCAACAAGCCCTGCAAAATAAAAAATAAGAAAAAAGGTACGAAAAAATTTGGTAGAACCATTTTTTTTTCGTACCTTTGCACCCGCTTAACAAGAATATGGTGGACGTAGTTCAGTTGGTTAGAGCGTCAGATTGTGGTTCTGAATGTCGTGGGTTCGAGTCCCACCTTCCACCCAAGATAAACCCTGCAAGATTCTTTCTTGCAGGGTTTCTTGTTATATATCCGTATTGAGCGGAATTCTTTTTTGTCATATAAACGAATTGCAATAGTATATTATAGACTGAAAACATACAAAAAAGCCTGCTAAGGGAAGAAAATATCCGTCTAGCAGGCATTTCATATAAGGATGAATTGAAAACTTATCTGATTACTTTCACTTCACCATCCTTAGCAATCTTAACGATGCTGGAAGGCTGATGAGGTTTATGCTCCTGACGGCGGCTCCAGCAAACATAATCTACAGCATTGAGGATTTCCTCGGAGATGTCGCGATAATTCTGTGCAGCAGGCTCACCACTCACATTAGCACTTGTACTTACAATAGGCTTCTGAAAACGGTAACAGAGTTGTTTGGAGAAAGGCTCATAGGTTATACGCATCGCCAGACTTCCATCCTCTGCTACCAGATTATTAGCCACTCCACTCGCATCATCAAGAATAACCGTAGTAGGCTTTACAGGCATGGCAGCATCAATGAAATCCCATGCTACCTGTGGCACATTGCGGAAATAACGCGCCATGCGGTCAGCAGAATCTATCAGGCAGATAAGCGCCTTAGAATCGTCACGTTTCTTTATTTCATAAACTTTCTTTACCGCTTCAGGGTTGGTGGCGTCGCATCCTATGCCCCATACGGTATCTGTAGGATAGAGTATCACTCCACCCTTTCGCATGCACTCTACAGCACGCTTGATATCTTCTTCTACAGTCATAATACTATAAAACTAAAAAACAAAAATCTTTTGAATCTTAAAAATCGTCACTAACATCTTTCTTCAAACACTCATAATAAGCTATGTCCTTCATACCATTGAGAAAAGCAGAAGCATCCATACGTTTCTTGCCACTGAGCTGCAACTCCTGAATAATGAGCCATTCATCAAGGCAGGCTACTTGTAACGACTTCCCCTCAACGCGGAGCGATCCCACAGGCGCATCACCACGCTTCATACATGAAAGACGGGTAGAAAATATCTTAAGTACCTGAATTTTCTGTGTACTCTGCTTATGGGATGGATGAGTAGTAGGCTCAGGGAACCTCACGTAATCATCATCTCCCTTAGGATCGTCAAAGAATACTACTGTCTCTTTCTTCTTAATTTCAGTCCATGCACCAGGGTATGGAGAAAGACCGCGGATGAAATCATACACCTGCTTGGCAGGCTTGTGGAAGTCGATGCGGCAGGTATCCTTGAAGATTTTCGGAGCCGGCTTGAGTTCGGCACCCTGTCCTATCATTTCGCTCTGAGGAATGGAACCGATATTGCCATCGGCAGCGATGAGCGCATCAATGGTTTCCAGCGCCAATTCAGCACCAAGAAGCATCAACCCATCGTAAACATACTCCACATTTGCCGTCTCCGGAATAGGAAAACGTTTCTGCAGGATGATGCGACCGGTATCAATATCGTGGTCGAGAAAGAAGGTGGTAACACCCGTCTCCTTCTCTCCATTAATCACTGCCCAGTTGATAGGCGCCGCACCGCGATACTGCGGAAGGAGGGCTGCATGTACATTAAAAGTACCATATTTCGGCATTGCCCAAACCACCTCTGGCAGCATGCGGAAAGCAACTACCACCTGCAAGTCAGCCTGATAAGAACGCAACTGCTCCACAAAGTCAGGGTCCTTCATCTTTACAGGCTGCAGCACCGGTAAACCATGCTCTACGGCATACTGCTTAACCTGCGAAGGTTGCAGCGTATCCTGATGTCTGCCCACCGGTTTATCAGGCTGCGTAACCACAGCCACCACGTTGTAACCGCCCTCTACCAGGCGCTTGAGGGATTCCACCGCAAACTCTGGTGTTCCCATGAAAACAATTCTCAAATCCTTCTTCTCCATAAAACACTAATATTTTAAAATAAAACCAGCAAAGCCGTTGAATTCTTCACTCTTCGTTCTTCACTCTTCACTTAAAACTCCTACTCTGCCGACATATCCGCTACAATCTGCCTGTACATGGAATAGATTCTAGTACGGCTGATGTAACCCTTCAGTACGCCTGCCACATCAACCACTGGCAGTTGGGCGGCATCGGTTTTATCAAATTTCTGCATCACCTCGTCCATACTGTCATGTTCGGTAAGAACTGCAGAAGGCTGCATCATCAGCTGACGCACAGTGAAATGCTGATACAGTTCGGTGCGGAAGATGATGTGGCGAATCTTCGTAATATCTATTACTCCCAACAGCACACCCGCCTGATCCAAAACAGGCAGAAAGTTGTTGTTACTGCGACTTATCTCACTCACCAGCTTGCTCATCGGCAGATCCGGACCTACCGGATGATAATCTTTCTCAATGACATCCTGCATGCCCAGCAGGGTGAGTGCAGCCTTGTCAATATGGTGGGTGAGCAGCTTGCCCTCTCTAGCCAGACGCAGGGCGTAGATGCTGTGACTCTCAAAGATGCTGATGGTGAGCAGCGAAGAGATGCACACTATCATCAGCGGCATGAAGAGCTGGTAGCCGCCTGTGAGTTCGGCGATGAGGAAGATGCCCGTAAGCGGTGCATGCATCACGCCCGTAATGAGGCCCGCCATACCCATCAGTGTAAAGTTCTGCTCAGGAACATAGACACCTACCTGATTCACATTCCAAAGACGCGCAAAGAGGAAACCGGCAAAACCGCCAATGATGAGCGAAGGAGCAAAGGTACCACCGCATCCACCACTACCATTGGTGGCCGAGGTGGCAAAAACCTTGGTAAAGGTTACCAAGGCGATGTAGAGGATGAGCAGCTGGTTGTGCCCGTAGAAGAGCGAACGGCTCATCACCTGCCCCCAGTCTTCCACATTCTGTCCCTTCAGCAGCACGTTGACTGCCGAATAGCCCTCGCCGTAGAGCGAAGGGAAGAGGAAGATGAGCGAACTCAGAATCAGTCCACCAAAGAGCAGCTTTACGTATGGATAAGGCGAAAGCTTGGCAAAGAAGCCCTCGCATGCCGACATGGTGCGCATGAAATAAAGGCTCACCAAACCGCAAAAGATGCCCAATAACAAGCAGGCAGGCACGCGCTCGAGCGCCCACGGACTGGTAAGCGTAAAATCGAAAAGGCTCTTGGAGCCCATCAGGATGTAGGTAAAGCAAGTAGCTGTTACACAACTGATAAGGATAGGCAGCAAGGAAGCCATGCTCAAGTCTACCATCAGCACCTCAAGCGTAAACACGAGTCCGGCAATAGGCGCCTTAAAGATTCCAGCAATGGCTGCAGAGGCGCCACAGCCCACCAGCAGAATCATGGTTTTCTTGTCCATGCGGAAGATTTGTCCCAGGTTTGAGCCAATGGCCGAACCCGTGAGCACAATAGGAGCCTCGGCTCCCACGGAACCACCAAAACCGATGGTGATACCTGATGCCACCACCGATGACCAGCAGTTATGGGCCTTGAGCTTGGAATTTTTGGTAGAGATGGCGTAAAGCACACGGGTGATACCGTGGGAAATATTATCTCTGACCACATATTTAATAAAGAGCATGGTGAGGTAAATACCCACAATCGGGAAAAGCAGGAAGAGCAGATTGTAGGTGCTCTGGTTGAATCCCGAAGTGAGCAGCAACTGTATTTCGTGCACAATACCGTGCAGGAAATATCCTGCCACCGACGCCAGAAGGCCGATGATAAAAGCCAGGATAAGGGTCATCTGGCGGTCAGAAATATGTTTTTTCTGCCAATCCACCATCTTACTGCCCCATCCCTCTTTCTGCTCGTTGTAATCTAGAATTTCTTCATCCATCTTTTTTACTTTACATTGATTTAGAATTCCGATGTGAAATGGAACTTGATGTGTTCAAAATCCTGCTGCGCCATGCTCAACACGTAGCCCGAATCGGCAAGAAAGACATCGCGCCCCTCAATATCCTTGGCCATGTACTGGTACTTGCGCTTCTTGAAGTTCTCGAGTTCCTTCTCGTCATCTGCCTCTATCCAGCAAGCCTTATGAAGATGCACGGGCTCCCAGCGGCACTTGGCGTTGTACTCGTTCTCCAGACGGTACTGGATAACCTCGAACTGCAGCTGACCCACGGTGCCCACGATGCGGCGGCCGTTGAACTGGTTGACGAAGAGCTGCGCCACACCCTCATTCATGAGCTGCTCCAATCCCTTTTGGAACTGCTTGCTCTTCATCGGGTCATCATTCTCGATGTACTTGAAAAGGAGTGGAGAGAAGCTTGGCAAACCGCGAAAATGCATCTTCTCTCCCTCCGTCAACGTATCTCCTATCTTGAAAATACCGTTGTCTGGCAAACCTACAATGTCACCCGGATAAGCCTCGTCAATGGTACTCTTGCGCTGTGCCATGAACTGGGTAGGCGAAGAGAAACGCACGTTCTTATCCAAGCGCACGTGGTAATATGGCTGATTTCTCACAAACTTGCCCGAGCATATCTTACAGAAAGCGATGCAGGAGCGGTGGTTTGGATCAATATTGGCTGTAATCTTGAAGATGAAACCACTGAACTTAGGTTCTTCAGGCTTCACCAGTCGCTCCTCTGCCTGGGTGGGTCTAGGAGATGGAGCAATATGAACAAAACAGTCGAGGAGTTCCTGAACACCAAAATTGTTCAGTGCCGAACCGAAGAACACAGGTGCTACCTCGGCCGAACGGTAGGTTTCTTCCTCAAACTCAGGGTAAACACCATCTACCAGTTCCAGTTCCTCACGCAGCTGTGCAGCCTCACGTTCACCAACCCGCTCGTCGAGTTCTGAACTTTGGATATCTACCTCTACCTTCTCGGTAACTCGCTGTTTGTTAGGGGTAAAGAGGTTCAGCTGATGCTCGTAGATGTTGTAAACGCCCTTGAAACGGACGCCCTGACCAATAGGCCAACTCAGCGGGCGAACCTTGATTTTGAGCTCTTCTTCCAACTCGTCGAGCACATCAAACGGGTCGCGTCCCTCACGGTCCATCTTGTTGATGAAGATGATTACCGGGGTGTTTCTCATACGGCACACCTCCATGAGTTTGCGGGTCTGTGCCTCCACACCCTTGGCAGAGTCAACCACGATGATGGCTGAATCTACGGCTGTAAGTGTGCGGTAGGTATCCTCACAGAAGTCCTGGTGACCTGGAGTATCCAGGATATTCACCTTATAAGGTTCTCCCTCCTGTCCGGCAGGGAGATAATCAAATTCCATTACAGATGTAGATACTGAGATACCACGCTGTTTCTCAATATCCATCCAGTCAGAAGTCGCAGTTTTGCGAATCTTGTTATTTTTTACGGCACCTGCCACCTGAATCTGTCCACCGAAAAGCAGAAACTTCTCGGTCAATGTTGTCTTACCAGCATCCGGGTGAGAGATAATGGCAAATGTTCTTCTTCTTTCTATTTCGTTCATCCTGTTGTAAATATATAATAATGTATATTCTTAAAAAGTAATCACTAATAACTAATCACTAATAACTAATCACTACATGTCGTCATCATCAAACTTGAGTCCCTCGGTTCGGTCTTTGATGTAATAATCACTGAGCAGACCTATGAAGACGGTAATCTCCTTGATGGCCCTTTCGGTTTCGGGCGTAATTTTCTTCTTCTGCAGGCGCAGCATCATCACACCATAGAGGGCATCGAGGCAGGTTTCAATCTCGTTGAGATCCTTGTCGCCCCGCTGGCGCAGCTCTACGATGAAAGGCAGCACCTTATAATATTCGGCATTGTAGATAGGAAACTTGGTGCTCTGCAGCAGCATGCCGTGCAGGTCAATGACGTCCTTGAGTATCACCTTATTAATATTAAGGTGTCCTCCCTCGCGCTTTCCCTCTTCGTTCATCATGCGAATCAGGTTGCCAAACCAGTCGAGTTCTTCCTCGCGCTGCTCAGGTGTAAAGTCGAACCGGTCTACATAATTTTTCTTGATGACAGGCAGCGAGCATCCGTAAGCTCGGATGATGTCCTCAATCTGCCACATATATAATAAGTATTCTGCGATACTTTTCTTTCTTAATTCTTGTGCTACAAACATTTTTTCTGTATAAGAAGAAACGAGCTTAAGCCCTATTAACTATAAACTCTAAAGCGGCTAAAGCCCCTATAAACTATTAACTATTAACTATAAACTCTTTAAAATTCCGGCAGATGATACAGATTAAAAATCGTGCCGAAGAGAGCGATGATGGAGAAGATGATGACCACGCTGCCTATTACCTTATTGATAATGACGATGCCGTTGGTATCAAACTTGTTCCTAATCTTGTCGACGAGCCAGGTGAGTCCGAACCACCACAGCAGGGCTCCGAAGACGATGCTGAGATACCCTACTCCCATTTCTACCGGCATATCCGGTACGACGAAGGCAAACTGCGCGAAGGTGGCCATGAAGAGGAACACGATGAGCGGATTGGAGAGTGTTACGAGGAACGCCGTGATGCCATTGTGCATCAGGGTACCCTGCTTGTTGCTCGACTTGTGCATGTTCTTCATCGGATCGCTCTTGAAGCAGTAGATTCCGAATACGAGGAGCATCAGACTGCCGAAAATCTGAAGATAAAACTTGTTCTCGGAGTTACTCACAAAATCCATCACAAAACTCATGCCCAAGCCTGTAAACAAAGCATATACAATGTCGCTGAATGCGGCACCCACACCTGTTACAAACCCATACCAGCGACCCTTGTTGAGTGTACGCTGGATGCAAAGGATGCCTACCGGACCCATAGGGGCTGAGGCAAGAACACCGATGACAATTCCTTTGAATATGAAGTCAAGGATGTTTATCTCAATTGGAAATGCTAAATTCATCTTAGTATCGTTACAATTTCTAACAGTCGGCAAAGTTACAAAATTTTGGGCACAAAGCACAATTTTTTCGCCTAAAAGTTCATTTTATATCCGTTTTTTATATTTTCGGGCACGGATTACGCGGATGTTCTGCATGAATATAAACAGGATTTAGGGCAACAGAGAAACTTCGGACAGCAAATCATCTGGCAGAAAAAAAAGAAAATTAAAATTTTTTATATTTAAAAATAAACGAGATTCAAAAGTTTTCAGTATCTTTGCCGAGAAATAAAATAATTCTAACTAATTTTAAATAATTAACATGACAGATAATACACTTAAACCGTACGTAATAGGCCTTGACCTCGGCGGTACAAATTCTGTTTTCGGCATCGTAGATGCTCGCGGAGAGATCAAAGCAACAACTGCCATCAAGACAGGCGGTTACGAAAAAGTTGAAGACTATGTGAAGGCAGCCGTAGAAGCTCTCCAGCCTATCATTGATACGGTAGGCGGCATTGACAAGATTAAGGCAATGGGTATCGGTGCGCCAAACGCAAACTATTATAATGGAACCATTGAATTCGCTCCAAATCTTCCTTGGGCACACGACGGAGTGGTACCATTGGCCGACTTGTTCAGCAAAGCCCTCGGCGGCTTGCCTGTAGGTATGACCAATGATGCCAACGCTGCTGCGCTCGGCGAGATGACATACGGTGTAGCAAGAGGCATGAAAAACTTCATCGACGTTACGCTCGGTACAGGCGTTGGCTCTGGTATCGTCATCAACGGACAGATGGTTTACGGCTGCGACGGATTCGCAGGCGAATTGGGTCACGTTACCATGGTACGTGGCAAAGAGGGCCGTATCTGCGGATGTGGCCGTACAGGATGTCTCGAAGCTTACTGCTCTGCCACTGGTGTGGCTCGCACAGCACGCGAGTTCCTCGAGAAGAGCGATGAGCCTTCATTACTCCGCGAGATGAACCCTGAGGATATTACATCTTATGATGTGAGCGTTGCTGCAGGCAAGGGCGACAAGCTGGCACTGCGTGTATACGAGTTTACCGGCAAGATGCTCGGTGAGGCTTGTGCTGATTTCGCAGCCTTCTCTTCACCAGAGGCTTTCGTCTTCTTCGGTGGTCTGACCAAGGCAGGCGACCTCATCATGAAACCTATCCAGAAGGCTTATGATGAGCACGTGCTCCGCACCTTCAAGGGTAAGGCTAAATTCCTTGTTTCTACCCTTGATGGCAGTTCTGCTGCCGTACTCGGTGCGAGTGCAGTGGCTTGGGATATGTAAATGATTAATAAAAAAATACTTTCATTTTCCTTTATGGGAAATGATTTGGTTTTAGGTTAGTATTTCTCGTGAAACCTCGTGAGAGGTATGTAGCGAGGGTTATCAGCAAAGCCTGGCACTCGAGAGAGCGTCAGGCTTTGCTTTTTCTTATCATAAAACAAAAAAACCTCAACAACCACCATGCGGTCATGGTGGTCATTAAGGTCATTGGTCATTAAGGTCATTAAGCTTTTTCCAACCAGTTTTTCACCATCTTCTTGCCGTCTGGCGTCAGCACGCTTTCCGGATGAAACTGGATACCATGAATATCATAGTTCTTATGCTTCAGACCCATGATGCAACCATCATCGCTTACCGCCGTAACGTCCAGGCAGTCAGGGAATCCCGAGCGGTCTACCACCCAAGAGTGGTATCTGCCAATCTCTATGCGCTTGTCCAACCCGTCGAAAATAACATCGTTGCCAAACTGGGTGCAAGGGGTTGCCACTCCATGATACACCTCAGAAAGATTGGTAAGCTTGGCTCCAAACGCCTCGCCTATAGCCTGATGACCCAGGCATACGCCCAGCATCGGCTTGCGGCCTGCATACTTGCGGATAACATCCATCAGCAGTCCCGCCTCCGACGGAATGCCCGGACCCGGACTCAGAATGATCTTGTCGAAGCGCTCCAGCTCCGGCAACTGGAACTGGTCGTTGCGGAACACCGTAACGTCAGCTCCCAACTCCTTTACCAGATGGGCAAGATTATAGGTAAAGGAATCGTAATTATCTATGATTACTACTTTCATCTTTTGTCAATGTTAAATGTTAAGTGTTAAATGTTAAATTAGAGCTTCTCTGCAATGTGAATCGCCTTGGTCAGCGCACCGAGTTTGTTGTTACACTCTTCCAGCTCATACTCATCATTGCTCTTTGCCACTACTCCACTACCCGCCTGGAACCAGAGTTCGCCGTTTCGGCTAATGAAGGTACGTATCACGATGGCCTGATTCAGGTCGCCGTTCAGACCGATGAAGCCGATACAGCCTCCGTAGGCACCGCGGTTATGAGGCTCCAGCTCTGATATAATCTGCATCGCTCTCACCTTAGGCGCACCGCTCAGCGTGCCGGCAGGGAAGGTATCAATAAACTCCTTGATGTGGTCGGCATGCTCATCCAACTCTCCGCTCACACGGCTCACGAGATGGATAACATGACTGTAGAACTGCATGTCCTTGTAGAAATCTACTTTCACCCCATGACAGTTGCGGCTCAAATCATTGCGTGCCAGATCTACCAGCATCACATGCTCGGCATTCTCCTTCGGGTCGTTGCGCAGGAATTCGGCAGCCTTGCGGTCCTGCTCCATATCTCCTGTGCGTCGGGTGGTTCCGGCAATCGGGTCAATGAACGCCTTGTTGCCCACGATGCGGTTATGGGTTTCAGGCGAAGAACCGAAGATGCGGAAACCGCCGAAGTCGAAATAGAAGAGGTAAGGCGAAGGGTTGATGCTGCGCAACGCACGGTAGAGTTTGAAATCATCGCCCTCATATTTCTGTACGAAGCGGCGGCTCACCACAATCTGGAATACATCTCCGCGCAGGCAGTGCTGTATGCAGCGGCGTATGTTTGCCTTGTGCTCCTCATCGGTGAGGGTAGAGGTAGTTTCGCCCACCGGGTGGAAATCATAAGGTTTCACATTGGCCTTGTTCACCGCCTTGAGCAGTTCGTCGAGCTCTGGAAGTGAAGAGTGAGAATCTTCACTTTCCTGGAGCGCAATGAGCTCCATGGTGTTGTTGAAATGGTCGAAGACGATGATGTCCTTATACATGATGTAATAGATGTCGGGCGCATCATTCTTCTCCATGGTGGTATCCTTAACAGGGATGTTCTCAAAATATCTCACCGCATTGAAGGTGGTGAATCCGTAGAGTCCGCAGAACTCCTTGCTCTCGCCCTCTACATGGAAGGAAGAGATGAAGTCGTTGATACTCCTTGAGATAGCGAGTTTGCACTCCTCGCCCTGACCGGCACCGAAGGCAGGAAGCTGCTCTTTCTCTACTCTTCCGTCGGGATAGGTCTTGATGACCTCACCATGACTCACGGCGATGCTTGCCAGCGGATGCACACCGATGAAGGAGCGCGAATTCTCGGAGCCATGATAGTCGGAACTTTCCATCAGAGCCGACTGCGGATAAATATCTCTCAGTCGCATGTAGACTCCCACCGGCGTATAGAGGTCGGCGAGAATCTTGCGGGTAACTGTCTTGTAACTAAACTTCATTTAATTTATAATTTACTGTATATAGTTTACAGCTTACAGCTTATAGCATGAACCGCTTTGACAATCGTGCTCAACGGCGCAGCCTCTGTTAACTATTAACTATAAACTATTAACTATTTAAAAATTTCCGTACTCTCCCGCCATTTCCTTGTGCGCGAGATAGGTTTCTACATCCTTGTCGCCACGGCCTGATACGGTGAGCACCACCACATCATCCTTCTTGAACTTCATCTTCTTCAGGGCTGCCACGGCGTGTGCACTCTCAATAGCCGGAATGATGCCCTCCATGCGGGTGAGCTCGTAACCGGCGTAGATGGCCTCATCGTCCTTAATGGCGAGCACATGACTCCTGCCCGATGTGGCAAGGTCGGCGTGCATAGGGCCGATGCCCGGATAGTCGAGACCGGCACTGATGGTAAAGGCTTCCTCTATCTGTCCGTCCTCGGTCTGCATCACGAGGGTGCGTGCTCCGTGGATGATGCCTTCTGTACCGCAGTGCATGGTGGCTGCGGTGTAGTCGGTATCTATTCCGTGACCGGCAGCCTCAGCCAGGTAAATCTTCACGCGGTCATCATCAATGTAGTGGTAGATGGTTCCGGCAGCGTTGCTTCCGCCACCCACGCAGGCGATGAGGTAATCAGGATAGTCGCGGCCTATCTTCTCCTCAAGCTGCCATTTCAGTTCTTCGCTTATTACGCTCTGCATCTTGGCAACAATGTCTGGATAAGGGTGCGGACCCATGGTAGAACCTACGATATAGAAGGTATCCTGGGGGTGGCAGCACCAGTCGCGTATGGCCTCAGAGCAGGCATCGCTCAGCGTCATGTTGCCGGTGCGCACAGGGTTCACCTTGGCTCCCAGCATCTTCATACGCTCTACGTTGGTATGCTGGCGTTCCACATCGGTGGCACCCATGAAAATCTCACACTTCATGTTCATCAGGGCGCATACCGTAGCGGTAGCCACACCGTGCTGTCCGGCTCCGGTTTCGGCAATGATGCGGGTCTTGCCCATCTTCTTGGCCATGAGAATCTGACCGATGGTGTTGTTAATTTTGTGTGCACCGGTATGGTTCAGGTCCTCGCGCTTCAGATAGAGCTGACATCCGTACTTCTCGCTCATGCGCTTGGCATAATAAAGAGGTGAAGGACGGCCCACATAATCTTTCAGCAGCGCACGGTATTCCTTCTTGAACTCCTCGCTCTCAATGATTGGCTTGGAAGCCTGCTGCAACTCGGTTACACATTTATATAATATCTCAGGAACATACGCTCCTCCGAATTTTCCAAAAAATCCTTTTTCGTCAACTTGATACATAATACTTAGTTTATAATTTATTATTTATAGTTTATAGAGCAAGCCTGCTATACGGCGAAGCCGCTGTTAACTATCTACTACTTTTCGAGGCACTCAAAAAGCCCATCTAAAGCCTTATCCGGATCACCGGTTTCATTGAGCAGGGTTACAAACTTGCTGCCGATGATGGCTCCCGCCGCATTATCCTGCGCACTGGTAAGCGTCTGCTTGTTGCTGATGCCGAAACCTATCATGCGTGGGTTGCGCAGATTCATGCTGTTGATGTGGTTGAAATAAGCCAGCTTGGCATCGCCGAAACTGCTCTGGGCGCCCGTAATACTTGCCGAACTGACCATGTAGATGAATCCATCGGTATGCTCATCGATGAAACGGATGCGCTCCTCGCTGGTTTCAGGGGTAATCATCATGATGACACGGATGTCATACTTGTCAGCTATGGGTTTTACCACCTTCAGATAATCATCAAAGGGAAGGTCTGGGATGATGGTGCCGCTCACTCCGCTCTCTACGCAGCTCTTGAAGAAAGCCTCAATGCCGTAGTGCATGATAGGGTTCAGGTATCCCATCAGCACGAGTGGAAGCTGCACTTCATTCTTGATTTCCTTCAACTGAGCGAAGAGTTTCTTCACCGTCATTCCGTTCTTCAGAGCCACGGTTCCGGCACTCTGGATAACAGGACCATCAGCCAACGGATCACTGAAAGGGATTCCTACCTCAATCATATCTATCCCCTTGCGCTCCATCGCCTTAATTACATCACCTGTACCTTCCAAAGTTGGGCATCCGGCGCAGAAATACAAGCTCAAAAGCTTGCGGTCTTTATTGTTTGCAAATAATGCATTTATCTTATTCATTTTTTTACTTTTTTATTTTTACCTTTTTATTTTTTTTACCTTTTTACCTTTAAAAGGAATTCCTTGAGTTTCTCTACATCCTTCAGTCCCGGTTCTATCTCAAACATGGAGTTGAGGTCGATTCCTACGCATCGGGGATGATGGAAAGACAGGATGCGGGAAGCATCTTCCGGACCGATGCCGCCACTCAACAGGAATGGAACATCGCCATCATATTCATCCAGTACCTGCCAGTCAAACTGCTGACCACTTCCGCCCACCGTCTTACATTTGGTGTCGAAAAGGAAGTAGTCAACAGCGCCTACATACTCCTTATATTTCTGAATATCCCCAGCAGTGGAAACACTAATGGCTTTGATCATCTTCATATTCCCCTTTGCTGCACGCAGCTGCTCACACAGTTCCCTGCTCTCGCTTCCATGCATCTGCACCGCATTCAGAGAGAATGAATGAATCTTATCCAACATATTGGAAATGGAATCATTCACGAAGACTCCCACTCGGCACACATTGCGGTCAGCATCAGAGCGAGCCACCACATGACTGGCATACCGTGGAGACTTAGGATAGAAGATAAATCCCATCATATCAACGCTGAGTTGCGCAACCTGCTTTACATTATCAGGTTCACGCATTCCACAAACCTTTACTAACATTTTCTTTATTGTTTATTCTTCATTAAAGCTTTTGCCCTTACAGGGCGCCTTGCTGATTGCCTTTATACCCAGGGCGATGCCCTGGGCTAGGAGCTTCTGCCCTTTACCTTTCCCTTCGGCCGGTGACCGTTGGTTCAGGGCGTTAGGAGCAAACAATCCTATAATTTAGAAATAAATTCTGCAAGCGCCACGCCCGGGTCTGCCTGTTTCATGAACTGTTCGCCCATCAGGAAACCTCTGAATCCGCCTTCTTCTCTCAACCGGAGAACCGTCTGCGGGTTGGAGATGCCACTCTCGCTCACCCTGCACACATCCTTCGGAAGTTTCTCTGCCAATCTGAAGCTGTTCTCCACATCCGTAAAGAAGGTTCCGAGATTTCGGTTGTTGATGCCGTACATATCCGGTTCCAGTACAGCATACTCGAAGTCGCGCTCATTATGCATCTCGAGCAGTACCTCCATGCCCAGCTGGTGTGCCATGTTCATGAGTTGCTTACACTCCTCCTTGGTCAGGCAGGCCGCAATAAGCAGCACGGCAGAAGCTCCGCAGTATCTCGCCTGCAGCAGCTGGTATTCCTCTACCACGAAGTTCTTATATAAGATAGGTAGGGTAACGCCCACATGGCGCGCCTCCTGAATATACTCATCATATCCTCCGAAGTAATCAATGTCGGTGAGGATGCTGAGCGCCGAGGCTCCGTTCTGCTGGTAGGTGAACGGGATGATGCTCGGCTTACCTTCCTGTTTGATCCAGCCCTTGGAAGGCGATTTGCGCTTGAATTCAGCGATGATTCCCGTCTCCGAGTTCATCAACGACTCCTTCATGCTTCCGCCCGGCACTTTTCCCCCATCTTCCTGCATTTTCTGCTCGGTGAGGGTTATCATCTGCCGTGGCTGGATAAAGCGCTTGCGCTGCTCAATCTCGATTCTTTTATGAGCCACAATTTCCTCTAAAATATCAGCCATTTTTTTCGTTTTTTTATTTAAGATAAAGACTTGGGAGACCAGCGATGGAATCGCTGGGAACGGGGGGACAAAGGGGGACAAAGGGGTTAAGGCTCTTTTTACCTTTTTACCCTTTTACCTTTTTACTTTTAAAAGCCCTTTTTACCTTTAACTGTTGATCTCTACGAACTTCTTGAAGGTAGCGAGCGCCTTACCCGAGTCAATGCTCTCTCTTGCTATCTCCACGCATTCCTCAATGCTCTTCTGACCCTTCTCCATCACCTGGATGCCGAAGGCTGCATTGGCGAGAACGATGTTCTTCTGGGCTGGGAGGGCACGGTTTTCAAGCACTGCATCAAAGATGTCCTTAGCCTCTTCCTCGGTTGCTCCGCCTCGTACCTCTTCCGGTTTGGCTATCTCGAAACCGAGATCCTGAGGCTTGAAGATCTTCTCATAGTTGTTGGTGGTTACCTTGAAGTCGCTGGTGAGTGAAATTTCATCATATCCGTCGATGCTGTTAACAATGCCGAAATCAATGCCTAGTTTCTGGTAAACCTGATTGTAAAGGCGCATCTGGTCGAGATTGGCAACACCCAGCAACTGGCACTTAGGCTGACTAGGATTAACAAGAGGACCTAACAAGTTGAACACGGTAGGAAACTGCAAAACCTTGCGGATAGGACCTACAAACTTCATTGCCTTGGCGAAGAGCTGGGCATGAAGATAAACGATGCCTGCCTCGTTGATGCTGCGGTTCAGCTTGTCTATATCATCGGTAAACTGAACACCATGGTTCTTGATGACGTTGCTGGCACCGCTCACCGAAGTAGCCGCATAGTTGCCGTGCTTTGCCACCTTGTAACCCGCACCCGCAATAACGAAGCAGGAAGTAGTAGAAATGTTAAAGGTGTTCTTGCGGTCGCCACCGGTTCCCACCACGTCAATGTAGCGGTCGCAATCCAGGATGGCTGGCACGCCTGTGGCAAGAATTCCGTCACGGAAACCGAGCAGTTCATCTACCGTTACGCCTCTCATCTGCAAACCGGTGAGCAGGGCTGTAATCTGTTCCTCAGGAAATTCACTCTTGGTGATTCCTACAATGATGTCTCGGGTTTCCTCACGGGAAAGTTCCTCGTGGTTCAACATTCTGTTTAAAATGTCCTTCATTTCCATAGTTAATATCTCCTATATTTTTTGTTTTTATTTTTCGTTGTAAAAGAAAAGGGGCCTGTCGTAAGTTACGGCAGGCCCCTAGTATATTATGTTGTTCACATCCACATACGGCGTCTCGACTCACGACTTCTGGAATCTTGAGTTACGCCACCACCATGATGTAGATACGAATGTATTCATATTGCTTTTTCTTTTAATTGTTTGTTACTACCAAAAACGAGGCGTTTCTTTCTTTTTAACGAAAAGATTCTCCTTCGTTCTTCATTTCTACTGCAAAAGTACAGTTTTTCTTTTAAACTACAAACTTTTTGTCGAGAAATTTTGAGATTTAACACTATTTTATCATTCAGGGCCCCTTTTTCCCCACTTTCGTCTCACGTTTTCTCCACTATACATTATTATATATAGGGAGAAAGAAAAAGAAAAAAAATTCGCCGGAATGTAATAAATTTCCCAATACGCCGTTATTTATTTAGAGAACAGGTTACGGAAAGAGGAAAACTCATCCTCAAGACATGCCCGTTCTAAAAACAAATAACAAGAAGTATTATTCAAATAAAAAGATTCACGCCTATGAAGCAAGTATTTACACCAAAGAAAATGAGACCTTCGGCTCAGACCATCTACTTCATCAAGCAGATAGCCTACTCCTATCATACTATGGTGCAAAATGGGAAGCTAAAGGTGTGCTATCCTAACTAAAAGAAGAAGAAAGATGAAAACAATGGTATCCCCTTCATTGCTCTCAGCCAACTTCATTGACCTGAAGAGTGATATAGAGATGATTAACAAGAGTGAGGCCGACTGGCTCCACCTCGATGTGATGGATGGTGTCTTCGTGCCCAACATCTCGTTCGGCTTCCCTGTGATAGAAGCCGTGAGCAAGGTGTGCACCAAGCCCCTCGACGTCCACTTTATGATACAGCACCCGGAAAATTACATTGAGCAGACTGCCAAACTCGGTGCCATGATGATGAACGTGCACTACGAGACCTGCACCCATCTGCACCGCACCATCCAGCAGATTCATGCAGCAGGCATGAAGGCAGGAGTTACCCTCAACCCTTCTACCCCGGTATGTGTGCTGGAAGACATCATCTGCGATGTAGACATGGTACTTTTGATGAGCGTTAACCCAGGCTTCGGCGGACAGAAATTCATCGAGAACACCATCAAGAAGATAGGCCGTCTGCGCCAGCTCATCAAAGAGAGCGGAAGCCAGGCACTCATCGAGGTAGATGGCGGTGTGCAGGCAGAAACTGCTCCAAGACTGGTGAAAGCCGGAGTAGACGTGCTGGTAAGCGGAAGTTATGTATTCAAGAGCACAGACCCTTATGCTACCATCCATGCCTTGAAAGAACTCCACTAATCAAGATTCAGATAGATATTGTGCTCCTTAGCCATCTTGCGGAGGTTAAGGAGCGCATAACGCATTCTTCCCAGACTCGTATTGATGCTCACATTGGTACACTCGGCTATGTCCTTGAAAGACATCTGCTGATAAAAACGCATATAAACCACTTCGCGTTGTGGAGCCGGCAGAAAGTCTACCAGTTTCTTCACATCACGGAGCACCTGTTTGCGTACCATCTCCTGCTCAGCACAGTCTGCCTGAAAATCTTCGCCTTGCAGACAGGAAAGATCATTACCGTTCCCCTGTTCTACCATGCGGAACACACACTGACTGCGATAACCGTCGATGATGACATTATGCGCTATGCGCATTAACCACGAAATAAATTTGCCCGAACTGGAATACTGGCCAGCATGTAAACGACTGATTGCCTTCACGAATGTCTCCTGGAAGATATCATTCGCCAGATCCTCATCGTGAACCACGAAAAGGATATAAGAGAAAAGTTTCACCTCGTTGCGGGAAAGCAACTGATCAAAGGCTCTGTTGTCACCCCCGACATAAGCCAGGGCCAACTCTTCGTCTGTCATTTCATTGAGTTTACTCATTTTCTTAATCTTATTTTATTCATTAAGTAAATGTCTATCCAATAGGCTACCCAGTATTTATTGCGTTAATAATGTTAAATATCGTTGCAAAGATAACAATTTATTTTGAAAACACCAAACTTTTTTGCAAAAACATTTAATTTTAACATTACCAGTACCTGTTTTCTAAATAAAATTCGTAACTTTGCACCGATGTGTTAAACATCAAACCCAAACAAACAAACGAATAAACAGATTCATACAAATAAATAAATACAAATAATCATAAAACTAGAACAAAGACAATGAAGAAATTCTTTAAGACCTTACTCGTTGCTCTGCTTCTCATCCCAGCCTGCGCTTGGGCCGACGGATGGAACGATGCTGAATATCAGCGCATTGAACAGAGCATACAGTTGCCTAATATCAAGCAGGCAACCAAGAAGTATGTAATTTCTGCCTATGGAGCCAAGCAGAACGCTTCGGCTGCACAGAACCAGAAGGCAATCAACAAACTCATCGCCCTCGTCTCTAAGAAAGGTGGCGGTACCATCGTCATACCGAAGGGTACCTGGCGCACAGGAGCCATTGAGATGAAGAGCTTCGTAGAACTGAACCTCGAAGAAGGTGCCGTACTGCAGTTTGCCTTTGAGCCAAAACTCTATCCGCTGGTTCGCACCGCATGGGAAGGATTGGCATGCTGGAACTACTCTCCATGCATCTACGCCTACAAGGTTTCCGACATCGCCATTACCGGTAAAGGTACCATCGACGGAGGCGGCAACAATGATACATGGTGGCAGTGGAACGGCAATCCTTACTTCGGATACAAGGAGGGCGTAACCAAGGAACACCAGAAGATGGGCTCCCGCGCCAGACTGCAGAAAATGGCAGAAAACGGTGTGCCTTTCGATGAGCGCAAGTTCGGTATGGGACAGGGTCTCCGCCCTCAGCTCGTCAACTTCGTACGCTCTGAGCGCATTCTCATCAAGGACGTAAAGATGATCAATTCGCCTTTCTGGGTGATGCACCCTCTGCTCTGCAAGGACATCACGGTAGACGGCGTAACCGTTTGGAACGAAGGACCTAACGGAGACGGATGCGACCCTGAAGCATGCGAGAATGTACTCATTCAGAACTGTATCTTCCACACCGGCGACGACTGCATCGCCATCAAGAGCGGACGAAACAACGACGGTCGTCTTTGGAACAAACCATCTAAGAATATCATCATCCGCAACTGTCGCATGGAAGACGGACACGGTGGCGTAGTCATCGGTTCTGAGATTTCAGGCGGATGCGAGAATGTATACGCCGAGAACTGCGAGATGGACTCTCCTCATCTGGAGCGCATCCTCCGCATCAAGACCAACAACTGCCGCGGCGGACTCATCCAGAACATCCACATGCGCAAGGTTACCGTAGGACAGTGTAAGGAAGCCGTACTCAAAATCAACCTCGACTATGAGCCAAGAGAGGCTTGCTACCGCGGATTTGAACCTACCGTGCGCAACGTGAGCATGGAAGATGTTACCTGCCAGAAGAGCAACTACGGTGTGCTCATCATCGGTGGAAACAAGGTAGAAAACGTATACGACATCCATGTAAAAAACTGTAAGTTCGACGGTGTCATCAAGCAGCCTACCAAGGTTACCGGCAAGACAAGAAACGTGAAGTTCGACAACCTCATCATCAATGGTTCACTGGTTCTCAACAAGGAAGACCGTCCTTACCAGACCTACTCAGAGTGGCTCACCCACAGCGAGATGCAGCGCGTGCCTCAGTCTTACCTGCTCGACTTCAGCAAGAAGCCAAAGTGGAGCTACGTAATGGGCATTGAGATGGAAGGTATGCTCGACACCTACCTCCATTACAAAGGCGGAAAGAGCACCTTCAAGGGAGCTGATGCCGAAGCCAACAACGAGGCAATCATCAACTACCTGAAAGAATATCCTGCCAAGATGATTGACGAGAAGGGAAACATCACAGGCTACAAATATGAGGACTTCAACCTCGACAATGTGCGCACAGCGAAGTTCATCCTCCGCATGCACAACCTCTTCCCTAGCAAGAGCAGCGAACTGGCACTGAAGACGCTCTTCAAGCAGCTGCAGAACCAGCCTCGCACCAAGGAAGGCGTTTACTGGCACAAGGCTATTTACGCCAACCAGGTATGGCTCGACGGCATCTTCATGGGTCTGCCTTTCTACTGCAACTACGCTGTACAGAACCTCAAGCCAAAGAAGGCGAAGAAGATTCTCGACGATGCGGTAGACCAGATTGTGAAGACCGACCTGCGTACCTACGATGAGAAGACCCAACTCTGGAAACATGCATGGGACGAGACCCACAGCCAGTTCTGGGCAAACAAGGAAGATGGAAAGAGCCAGCATACTTGGGCAAGAGCCCTCGGATGGTACGTCATGGCAATGACCGAATGCCTTGATGCCATGCCTGAAGATTATGCTCGCCGAAGCGAAATCATCACCTTATTAAATAAGGCAATGAAGAGCGTGGTGAAATATCAGGATAAGAAGACGGGTGTATGGTACGATGTGATGGACGTAAAGGATCCCCGCAACTACCTCGAGAGCACCGCTTCAAGCATGTTTGCCTATGTTCTCCTCAAGGGTTACCGCAAGGGATACCTCGGTAAGGAATATCAGGAAGCAGGTATCAAGGCTTATGAGGGAATCCTGAACAACTTCATCCAGGTAAATCCTGACAAGACCATCAGCCTTACCCGCTGCTGTGCTGTCAGCGGACTCGGTCCTGGCCCTGGTCCATACGTCAAGAAGCCAAACTTCAAGCGCGACGGCAGCTTCGACTATTACATGAGCGAACCAATCCGCGACAATGATGCCAAGGGCGTAGGTCCTTTCATCTGGGCTAGTCTGGAAATGGAAATGCAGGGACTGAATAAGTAAACTGCTAAGATTTGAATACATCATTTTAAAAATGAATAACAAGAAGATATTAACAAGTATGGCAGCAGCACTCATGAGTGCTGCTGCTTTGGCACAAACTCCAGCCTTTCCGGGCGCAGAAGGTCACGGAAGATATGTAACCGGCGGAAGAGCCGGAAAAGTAGTACACGTAACTAACCTCAACGACAGCGGAACGGGTTCTTTCAGAGAGGCTGTCAAGTCGGGTAATAGAATCATCGTCTTCGATGTGGCTGGCGTCATCGCCCTGAAGTCTGATCTCAAGATAGGTGACAACATCACCATCCTCGGACAGACTGCCCCATCTCCGGGCATCACCCTCAGATATTACACCGTTCAACCGGGCAACAACAACATCATCCGTTTCCTCCGCATACGCCGCGGAGAGGAAAAGAACATCAATGACGGTGCGGATGCTTCCTGGCAGCGCAACAAGACCGGCATCATCTTCGACCACTGTTCCTTCAGTTGGAGCATCGATGAGGTGGCTTCATTCTACGACAACAACAATTTCACCATGCAGTGGTGTACCATTGCCGAAAGTCTCACCAATCCGGGTCACTCTAAGGGAGCACATGGTTATGGAGGCATCTGGGGCGGTAAGCTCGCCAGCTTCCACCACAACTTCGTAGGTCATCTCATGAACCGCGGTCCACGTTTTAATGGTGCAAGATACGGATGGACAGGCTACACCAGTAACAAGGATTACGATACCTACCAGTGGAAGAACACCGTGCAGGCAGAAAACGTAGACTTTCGCAACTGCGTGATGTACAATGCGCAAGGTACCTGCTACGGAGGTCCGGGCGGTGGACAGATCAACATCGTGAACAATTACTATAAGGCAGGTCCAAGTCAGGGACTTAAAGAAACTACTCTGAATGGTCTCAAGGTAGATGTAAGTACCGGCAAGGAACGTGGCAGCCAGGATCGTATCACCCTGGTTACCTTATCTAACAGCGGTAATTCCGACAAGAATCATCCTGAGTTATACGACATGACCAGCCGGTACTTCATCAACGGAAACACCACCGAAACCACCAAGGGTTCTGTTACCCAAAACAAGGATTGGAAAGGTATCAGCTACGACAAAGGCATTCCAAGCCTGAACGGAGAATACTACAGTCCGGATGCCAAGAACTTTTATGGTGACAATGTTGTCCACGTAACCATCAGCGGCAAGTCTTGTGTCAAGATCAAGATGGATGCTCCTGCTCCTACAGGAGATGTTACCACCCATTCTGCTGCCGAAGCATTCAGTAAAGTACTGGCATACAGCGGTGCCTCTCTCTACCGCGATGAGATTGATGCGCGCTACATGGAAGAGGCTAAGACCGGAACAGCCAAGTATAAGGGAAGCATTACCCAATCACCTGGCATCATCGACAAGGTGGCAGATGTAAACGGCTACACCGAGGCTAACTTCGGCACCGCTTCTCGCCCTGCCGACTTCGACACCGATAAGGACGGAATCCCAGATTCATGGGAGACAGCCAATGGTCTGGATCCAAACAACGCCACTGATGCCCTCACCTACTCGCTTGACAGCAAGGAGTACTACACCAACCTTGAGGTTTACGCCAATTCGCTGGTTGAGGACATCATGAAGCAGGGCAATGCTGATGCAGAGAACAAGGTAGATGAATACTATCCTGCATGGAAGAATCCTACAGGCATCTTGCAAATCACCGGTTCCAATCCAAGTGAGTTGGTAAAAGTAACGTATTACAGCCTCAACGGCACCCTCCTTTCTGCTCCTCAAAAAGGAATCAACGTCCGCAAGATGTTGTTTAAGAACGGAAAGACCGTAGTGGATAAGGTAATAAAGGAATAAACAAAACTTCTTATAAAACAAAAAGGGCATCCCCTCCATTTGGGAATGCCCTTTTGTTTTATCTGTTTACACAATCTGTTACTTTACATACTTCTTACCGTTCTTGATAATCAAGCCCTTTGCAGAAGAAGAAACCTCCTGACCAGCCATATTATAGGTCTTACCATCCTTTTTGGCTGCAGCAGCGTTTACAGAAGAGATGCCGGTTGATGTGCCAACCTCGTACTTGAAGCCATAGAAACCCATCTTAGTACCAGCTGCGAGTACATAGTAAGTACCACCAGCAGCAACGCTGAATGTTACTGTACCATTAGACTTATCTGCAATGATGTTCTCGCCCTTCTCATTCTGCTCGAACTTCTGAGAATCACCATCCTTGGCAGCTGGCAAATTATAAGAAGCAGGAGCTACCTCTGCAAAATCAGCATCCAGGATATGGAAGCCCTTGTTACCACCCAACTGAACACCAACAGTTACAGAACCTGCCTTTACTGTCTCGAACTTATAAACGCAACCTGTAGGCTCAGCACCAGTATGCAACTTACCATTGTTCTTGCCACAAACATAAGCGCCGAAATCAGCATCAGCCCAATTATCGGTAGCCTTACCATCTGCAAAAGCAGTACCAGCATTCTCCATATAAGTCAAAGTGACATTTTTTACTGACGTAATCTTATCACCAGCATTTACCTTGTCACCTACCTGCACAGCATAAGTTCCCTGAGCATTAACACTAGCAGCCAAAGCTACGGCTGCGATAAGAGTAAAGAATTTCTTCATAATCGTTTATTTTTAAGTTTATAAATTAAATTTAGTTGATGAATAACTGTATTGCAGTTTCATTCATTTGCTAGTTCTTTTCGGTGGCAAAAATAATAAATCATTTTGAGAATCTCAGAAAAACATGAACCAAAATGAACTAAAACTACGAAAACGATTACGTAACTTTTGCACCGAAACCGAAACAAAAATACCTTAAATAAAAATAATAAGTGTATTTTTGCACCAACAAACTTAAAAATGTAATCATTAGTGTCCCGTTAAAATTGGGACGAGTTTAATATTAATCAAATAGCCCCGGAATGAGGGGACCAAATTGCTCTTTGACATCATTGGAATAAGTCTTATCGAACAGTTCCCTGAGCGGTGTTTTGTCCGTCAATGATATGCTGAGGATTTGCAAGACCTCGTAGGCCGAGCGTTTCAACTTCATATCGTGCTGGACAATCGCCACAAGGCAGTAGGCAGTAATAGCAGCCGCTATCTGTATTCTGACAGCGTTCTCGGTAGTTCCACAGAACTTTTTGATCTTGAGGTGCTGCTTGAGCCACTTGAAGAACAGCTCTATCTGCCAACGGTTCTTGTAGAGGTCGGCTATCTGCTGGGCTGTCAACGCAGCCGTGTATTTGGCTGCAAAGTTACGAATTCAAGTCCGTTGACTCTAGAAACTGCTCATAAAAGACTTATTTTCAACGATTTCAAAGAACGATTAGTCCACTTTAACGGGACGGTAGTGTAATCTAAAAACAATTAAAAAGTAAAATTATGAAAAGAATGATGAGTCATTTATTCCATGTGGCTCTGATGCTTTTGGCTTTTACCTTTGCGAATCCTGTTATCAGCCATGCGCAACAGACAGCTGTTGCGTCATGGGTGTTCTCGGAGGGATGGGAAAGCTCAAGCAGCGGAACTGTTGTGACCTACACTCCGGATGGCAGCGGATGGCAGGCGATAAGCAATACCGCATGGAAAAGTAAACAACCGATGTTTCTGCCGAACACATGTTCTGGAGTACGGACCAACTACAAGCTTTCGCTGAAGACAAGTGACGGCAAGTGGGAGGTAAAGCAAAGTTCGGACAGCTATGTCTTGCGTCTGAACACAGCTTCGATAGATAAATTTACACAAAAGGAAAACTATGGTGATGCCTCAACACATGACCAATATTTCGAAGTGAATTTCCCTACTGTAAACCTGAACAACGTGAAACTTAATTTCGCTATAGGCGACGGCTCAAGTAGCTCCACACATTTTGGTGTGGCGTATTCCGTTGATGGAGGGACGACATGGACAACACTTGATGACTATGTCAGCGGCAGTCATTGGAATAAATATAATGATGCTGTTTACTCTCTTGATGCCGACAATAAGGAGAATGTCATAGTGAGACTCTTTATTGTCAGTGCCACGAAGAAGAGCAATTACAATCTGAAATATGTAAAGGTGCTTGCTGACGACCATGAAGCACCGGCATTCGTATCAAGCCGTCCAAAGGATAATGAGGATAATGTCGTGACAACAGGAACCATTGCTTTGAACTTTGACGAGAGTGTGCATGTGGCGGATGGGGCAGCGGCAACGCTTACGAATGCAAATACAAACAGTGTTGTCAAGCTTGCTCCAACAGTAAACGGCAATGTAATTCGTTTCATCTATTCTGCTCTTGACAAAAGTGCGAAGTATAACTTTGAGCTACCGGCAAATACAGTAAGTGACCTTTCTGGAAATGTGCTTGCGAAAGCCTTGACGTTCAGTTTCATCACCGCCGATACCGATCCGATACCTGCTCCTACAATAGAAAGCAAGAATCATTTGTGGTACAACAAGCCAGCAGGCTATTGGGAAGAAGCTCTACCGTTGGGAAACGGTCGTCTTGGTGTTATGCACTCCGGTAGTGTCGCATGCGATACGCTCCAGCTCAACGAAGATACATTCTGGGACCAGGGACCGAACACGAACTATAATGCAAATGCTTTTGGAGTACTCAGAGAAGTACAGCAAGGCATCTTCAATAAAGATTATGCTTCGGTACAGAATCTTGCAGTTACGAACTGGATGTCGCAAGGCTCGCATGGAGCAAGTTATCGTGCAGCAGGTGTTGTCTTGCTTGGCTTCCCGGGACAGCGTTTCGATGATATGGAAAGTGCACAGACTTCGGATGCTGTTGATGCACAAGGCTATGTTCGCTATCTTGATATGAATACTGCAACAAGCAATGTGGAGTATCATGTGAAAGGTGTAGGGTATAAGCGTACAGTATTCACTTCTTTCAAGGATAATGTCACAGTGGTGCGTCTTGAAGCGGACCAGAAAGGTAAACTCGACTTCAATGTGGCTTATGCCGGTTGTAATAAGTCGAATATAGAGAAGCTCACGTCTAACGTCCTCTATGACGAGCATACTGTCAAGGCAACGATGGGACCGGCACGTGACAAGTGTGAGAATGTGGAAAACAAGCTCAACCTTTGTACTTATCTGCGTATTGTGGACACTGACGGCACTATTACAAACGACAATGTCAATATCTATGCTCAGGGAACAGTGGGAGCCGCTACAAATGCTCCGCGTCTTAATGTGACAGGTGCTACATACGCTACAATCATTATTTCGCAAGCCACTAATTTCAAGAAATATGATGATGTAAGCGGTGATGCAAGTGCATCAGCTCTTGCCTATCTGGAAGCTTACGAGAACAGCAAGAAAGATTATGTTACAACGCTTTCGGATCATGAATCTGTCTACAGGGCACAGTTTGACCGTGTGGACCTGACTCTTGCAGGTAATGCTACACAGGAGTCCAAGAACACGGAACAGCGTATAAAGGAGTTCCATAAGACTTCTGATCCTCAGTTGGCAGCCAACTACTTCCAGTTTGGACGTTACCTGCTCATATCTTCTTCACAACCAGGCACACAGCCAGCTAATCTGCAGGGCATCTGGAATCCTGATGCGCGTCAGTATCCGGCTTGGGATTCGAAATACACATCAAATATCAATGTTGAGATGAACTACTGGCCTGCAGAAGTCACAAATCTTGCAGAATGCCATGAGCCGTTTGTCGAGATGGTCAAGGATGTAAGTGTTACAGGTGCGGAAACAGCTAAGAAGATGTATGGCGCACGTGGATGGGCTTTACATCATAATACAGATATTTGGCGTACGACAGGTGCGGTAGACAATGGCACCGTAGGAGTATGGCCTACATGTAACGCATGGTTCTGCTCTCACCTTTGGGAGCGTTATCTCTTCTCTGGCGACAAGACATATCTTGCAGAGGTCTATCCTATAATGAAGGGAGCGGCAGAATTCTTCCAGGATTTTCTTGTGAAGGATCCGAATACAGGGTATATGGTTGTTTGTCCGAGCAACTCACCGGAGAATCATCCTGGTATAGGCTCTTATACCAAGCCTGACGGTAAAACTGCAAACATTGCCCTTTTCGGAGGAGTTGCCATGGATAACGAGATGGTCTATGACTTGTTGAAGAATACAGCTCTTGCAGCTCGTGCTCTTGATAAGGATGCGGATTTCGCAGATGCTCTTGATGCTCTGAAGGCACAGATTACTCCATGGAAGATTGGTCAATACGGACAGGTACAGGAATGGCAGGAAGACTGGGATAAAGAGAATTCGTCTCATCGTCATCTGTCTCATCTCTGGGGCGCTTATCCTGGCAATCAGGTTTCTCCATACGAAAACGCTACACTTTATCAGGCAGTACACAAGAGTCTTGTCGGACGTGGCGATGCTGCCCGCGGATGGTCGATGGGATGGAAGGAAGCCATGTGGGCACGTATGCTTGATGGAGACCATGCCATGAAGATTCTTAAGAACCAGCTTGTCCTGCTCGACCCTAATGTGACAATCGCTTCTTCCGACGGCGGCTCGTATGCAAATATGTTTGATGCCCATCCTCCATTCCAGATTGACGGAAACTTCGGAGCTACTGCAGCTATAGCAGAGATGCTTGTGCAGTCACATGCCGGCTTCTTGCATGTTCTTCCTGCATTGCCTACGGAATGGAAAGCCGGTGGCGAAGTGAAAGGACTGTGTGCCCGTGGCGGATTTGTGGTGACAGATATGAAATGGGTTGACGGCAAGATAGAGAAGCTTGCAGTGAAGTCTACTGTCGGCGGAAACTTACGTCTGCGTACTGCAACACCATTGACAAATGCCGATGGTACAGCTCTTTCTGTAGCAGAAGGCAATAATACCAATTCTTTGATGCAGCCTTACGGCATGCCGGAGCCTATAGTCAAGGATGCAAGTAAGATTCCTGCCACTACGCTTCCGGATACTTATCTCTATGATATTCCAACTAATGCAGGTGAGGAGATAACGCTTGTTGGAGGCCTTGCTACTATTGTTCCGGTATTAGGTCTTTCCAGAGAATCTGAAAAAGATAATGCTATATATAATCTTAACGGTCAGCGTGTTGGAGAAGGTTATCATGGCGTAGTTGTCGTTAAGGGAAAGAAATATGTTAAATCATTAGAGTCCCGTTAAAATTGGGACGAGTTTAATATTAATCAAATAGCCCCGGAATGAGGGGACCAAATTGCTCTTTGACATCATTGGAATAAGTCTTATCGAACAGTTCCCTGAGCGGTGTTTTGTCCGTCAATGGAAACTGCTCATAAAAGACTTATTTCAATGATTTCAAAGAACGATTAGTCCACTTTAACGGGACGGTAGTGAATAAAAATAATAAGTACAACAACCTAAAAAGGCAAACAAATGAAAAAGAATCTACTCAGATTGGGGCTCTCACTCATAGCCCTGTTTGTTATGGTAGTAGCAAATGCGCAAACCTACCAGAACGAAGAAGCTAGCGTTTCATGGCCGTTTAATGACGACAACTACGCTACGCAGTACACTAAATCACCAGGAAATGGTTTCAGTCTGGTTTCCGTAAACACCGGTGACTTGAAGTATTCTCTCAAGACATCACAGACTACAAAAGACAAAGACGGAAACAAGATGGTCATGGCTGGTTTCGGTCCTGTTGGCACAACAAAAGCCGTAGAATGGACCGTAAAACCAAGCAAGGGTCTTACATTCACCCCAACATCTATCAGTACCTATGTAAACCGATTCGGTACAGATTCAGAAAATGGAGTAACCGTAACCGCCAAACTTAGCAACGGAACTTCTGTAGACTTGGGTAATTTCACGGCATTAAGAGACAACAAAACTACAGCGGATGACAAATATTCGAAAAACGAAAACCTGACCAACCATATCGTCATCCAGCTCACTGCCGAGCAGCAAGCCCAACTGACATCAGCTGAAGGCTTCACGCTAAGTTGCACCGTTGGCGTTGGCCCTACTAAGCAGCAAGGCTTTGCCGATGTACACATCAATGGTCTCTTGAACGGAACCGTTCAGCAGGTTGAACAGTACACCCTGTCGGCTGCCGTTTCAACCGTAGGAGCAGGAACAGTCAAAGTATCTCCTGCAGGAACCGTATTTGATGCTGAGACATCAATCACCGTAACAGCAACAAAGAATTTCGGCTACAAGTTTGTCAACTGGACAGATGCCAACAACCAGGTGGTATCTACAGATGAAGCATACACCTTCTCTATCTCTGCCAACACAGCATTGAAGGCAAACTTTGAGAAGATAAACACCTACGCATTGAATTACAAGGTTGAAGGTGGAGCAAAAGACTATATGATAAGTGCCTCTCCTGTCCCAACCGTTGTTGAAGGAAAGAACATGTATGAAGAGGGAACAGAAGTAACCCTCACAGCCAGCAGCAACGACATCCTCACCTTTACCAACTGGAATGATGGTGAAACAGGAGCAGAACGCAAAATAAAGATGAATGTCGACCAATCATACACTGCTGCATATTCTGCAAAAGACTTCATCGCAGGATGGGACTTCTATAAGTCAGCAAGAGAAGGTCGTACAGCAGACTTCGCTGCAGAAGACAACGATGTAGACCAGCTCATCCTGCGCGATGCAGACGGAAATACATACACATGGCTCGACAAGAGCAACAGTGCTGGCGGCTACGAAGGAAAGAATGCAGCTGTAAACTGGACCTCCAAGAAAACCAAGCCACTGGGTGAGACCTACTGGCAGACCAAGGTCAACGCAACAGCCTTTACCGACATCAAGGTAAAGAGCAGCATGCTCTACAATTATAACGCATACGAAACATATAATGTAGAATACTCTCTCAACGGAACCGACTGGACCAAAGTAGGTGCCATCAAAATGCCAGGAGCCAAAGCCTGGACAGACGGAGAGTTCACTCTCCCATCCGATGCCAACAACAAGGCAGAAGTATACATCCGCTGGATTGCCGACAAGACTTCTTCCATCAAGGGAGCAACAGGCGACAACGACGGAATCTCTATCACAAATATCTACATCACAGGTACTGCCCAGCTCGTTAACGACGGCAAGGCACCTGTACTCGTAAACACCGTACCAGCAGAAGGCGCAACCAACGCATCTGCCAACGGCAAGATTGTACTGACTTTTGATGAGAAGGTAAAACTCACCGACAACGCAGCCGCTACACTCGGCACACAAAAGATTGAAGGAGCCGTATCCGGCAAGACCATCACCTTTGCATACAAAGGATTGAACTACGCTACAGCTTATACCTTCACACTCGCTGCAGGTTCGGTAGCCGATTTGACAGACAATGCCACAGACCAGGCAATTGTTCTGAACTTCGCTACCAAGACCAAGCCAGCAGTAACCAAAGCACTCTACGACTTCATCGTACCAACCGACGGCGACTTCAAGACAGCACTTGATGCAGCAGCCAAGCGTACAGATACTAGCAAGCGTTTCCGCATCTTCATCAAGCAGGGCGACTACAAGATTCCTGCAGACGAGAAGAGTAAGGTAACAGGTAGCGACGGCAAGAGTTATGCTAACCCAACCACCTATATGAATACGCCAAACGTATCAATCATTGGTGAAGGCATGGACAACACCTCACTGACCAACACCGTTCCAAACTCAGGCCAATCAGCCAACGTATTGGAAGGTATCGGCAAGGGTGACGTACTCTGCTTGCAGAAGGGAGCAACAAACACCTATTTCCAGGATCTAAAGATGTACAGCAGTATGGGTGATGCCAAAGGTCGCGACATCGTACTCAACGACCAGAGCAACAAGACCATCTGTAAGAACGTAAACCTCTGGGCTTACCAGGACACCTACGTATCAAACAACCAGAACGGTAAATTCTACTTCGAAGACGGAATCCTTCGTGGTCGTACCGACTACCTCTGCGGTAAGGGTGATGTATATTATAATAATGTAGAACTCTGGATTTGCGAAAAGGGAGGCTATCTCGCAGTTCCTTCTCAACCAAAGAAGTATGGATACATCTTCAAAGACTGTACCATCAAGGATGCTACTGCGGCAAAAGACCTAAACGGCAACTACACCTTGGGACGTCCATGGGGCAAAGGCACACCTATTGCACTCTACATCGACACCAAGATGGAAGCTATCCCATCAGCAGCAGGATGGAACGAGATGAGTGGCGGTTACCCTAAGCGTTTCGCTGAATACAACTCATACACATCAACAGGTAGCGTAGTAGACCTCAAGGACAGAAAGAAAGTTTACGATGCCTACGATTCAAAGGATGGTGACAATTATGTAAACCGTCGTAATGAAACAGCAGGAGACCCTATCCTCACAGCAGAGGAAGCTGCAACCTACACCATTGAAACTGTAATGGGTCAGGATGATGACTGGGATCCAACTGCAGCTACCGAGCAGGCATCAGCACCTAGCAACGTTAAGCTGAACGGTACAACCCTCGCTTGGGACAACAACGACTACGCTCTTCTATGGGCAGTATGCAAGAACGGCAAGGTAGTAGATTTCACCATCAAGCCAACCTACCTCGTAGATGATGCATCAGCAACATGGAGTGTTCGTGCAGCCAACGAGATGGGCGGACTGAGCGAAGCAACAGCAGCAGTCCTGGGCACCGGCATCCACAACATCGCCTCAGCTACAGATGCAGCAGTCATCAAGACCGCCATCTATGCAGCCGACGGCACACAGCTCTCAAATCTTCAGAAGGGTATCAACATCGTAGTTAAGACCCTGGCAGATGGCAGCAAGAAGACAAGCAAGGTCATCGTAAAGTAAAGAAGCAGAGACCATAAGTAATTAGATTGACAGATAACATTCGGAGTGCAATATCCCCATCCTCTTTCAGAAGGGTGCCGGATATTGCACTTTTTTTGTTCCCTCAGCACCCGAAACAGCAGAAATGAAAACAGAGAAAAACGGACCATCGAAATGTAAAAAACAGAGTATTTACGCAAAAATCTGTAAACGTTTACGTATTTTTTTTCTCAAAATATACCTATATTCTCATATTTTTTATATACTTTTGCATCAAGAAAACCAAGACTTAGCTAACGCTATGCATCAAGGTTGCCCCACTGGAGCCTTCGGGAGCCAAGAGGAACAGCCATGATAAAGCAACTGCTCAGGACTGGATTTTTACTTAAAAACATTTCAAAAACATTAGAAAATTAGTAATTTAGAATAAGTTTTATCTAAACCTAAAGTGTATGTCTGGTAATTTTAGAAAAAAGAAAATTGCTTTGGCGGGCGCACTGATGTTCGTAGTAACAAGTGTATCTGCACAAACAGTAAAAGGCGTTGTTACTGACAATACGGGCGAGCCAATCATCGGCGCATCTGTCATGGAGGTTGGTCAAGCAGGTAATGGTGGTATCACTGATATTGATGGTAACTTCACCGTTAATTTGAAAGGCAGCAGTAAGAAACTGAAGATTTCATACATCGGTATGAAAGCGAAGGAGATTAATGTTGCAGGTAAAACAACTATTACAGTAAAACTCGAGGACGAAGCTAACTCCCTCAACGATGTCGTTGTCATCGGTTACGGCACTGTAAGAAAGAAGGATTTGACTGGTGCCGTTGCTACTGTAAAGGGTGAAGACCTTACCAAGGTTCCTGTTACAAATGCAGCAGAAGCTTTGACAGGAAAGTTGCCTGGTGTGCAGATTACAACTACCGACGGTTCACCTGATGCAGAAATGATCATCAAGGTGCGTGGTGGCGGTTCTATCACTGGTGACAACTCTCCTCTCTACATCGTAGACGGATTCCCTGTATCCAGCATCGGTGACATAGCTCCTTCTGATATTGAGGACATTACCGTATTGAAGGATGCAGCTTCAACAGCTATCTATGGTTCTCAGGGTGCAAATGGTGTAATCCTGGTTACTACCAAGGGCGCTAAGTCTGGTAAGACCGTAGTTTCTTACAATGGCTACGTTCAGGGAAAGAGCATTGCCAAGACTCTTGACACCATGACTCCTTATCAGTACGTTAAGTACAACTATGAGCGTGCTGCTCTCCGCGGCACATCTGATATCAGCAGCTTCGAAAAGCGTTTCGGTTCTTTCGGAGACCTCGACTTGTATCAGTATCAGCAGGGTCATGACTGGCAGGATGAAATGTTCGGCAATCACGACCTGTCACAGTCTCACAACGTAAGCGTTAGCGGTGGTTCTGAAAAGACTAAGTTCAACCTCAGCGGTACTTACACCAACGACAACAGTTTGATGAAGACCAACGGTTACGACCGTTTCAATGTAAACTTCAAGTTGAACCATGAGATTTGCAAGAACTTGAAGCTCGACTTCGGTATGCGTCTGGCTGATGTTACAACCAAGGGTGTTGGTACAGGTGGTGGTACTTATAAGATCCGTTCTTATGAGGCTATTACCAAGGGTCCTGTAAACGGTCTCTACGATCAGCTCGACATCGATCCTTCTACTCTTCCAGACGATGAGTATGATGAGTACATCTCTATTACCCGCAGTCTGCAGGATAAGGTAAATGACTACTGGAGAAGAAAGAATGAGCGCCGTTACAACTATAATGGTGCCATCACATGGAAGTTCCTCAAGAACTTTACATATCGTGCAGAGGCTGGTTATGACTACACCTTCTTCCAGCAGAAAGATTATTATGCTGCTTTGAGTGACAAGGCTGTAAAGGATGGCGGTAGCCTTCCTATGGGTGAGTGGACCAAGAAAGATACTTGGAAGCTCCGTTTGACCCATACCTTGACTTACAACAAGACATTTAACAAGGTACACAATCTGAACGCCATGATTGGCCAGGAGTATGTAGCAACAAACAATGAGAGCCTCAGTGTTATCGCTAAATACTTCCAGAAGGACATTGCTCCAGAGAAGATGTTTGCAAGCCTTGCTTCAAACTCAGGTGCAACAGGTTCCCGTACCATCAACTCTTCATTGGGTCAGGAAGATCGTACTCTTTCTTTCTTCGGCCGTTTGAACTACTCTTATGCAGACCGCTATTTGCTGACATTCACTATGCGTGCCGATGGTTCTTCTAAGTTCGTGAAGGACAACCGTTGGGGCTACTTCCCTGCTGCCGCATTGGGTTGGCGTATCGCAGAGGAGCCTTGGATGAAGAGCACAAAGGACTGGTTGTCTAACCTGAAACTCCGTTTCTCTTACGGTACAGCAGGTAACAACCGTATCAGCTCTTCCATGTATGAGACAACTTACAAGGCTTATGGTAGCGGTAAATATTATGGTGCAGGTAACCAGCAGAACCCTCACTATACATTGAACAATTCTCAGTTGGCTAACCCAGAGTTGAAGTGGGAAACCACCATTACACGTAACGTTGGTTTGGACTTTGGTTTCTTCGATGAGCGTATCTCAGGTAGCTTGGATTACTACTGGAACACCACAAAGGACCTGCTCCTCGATGCTCCTGTAACAGCAATCGGCTATACTTCTATGCAGCAGAACATCGGTCAGACATCTAACCGTGGTGTTGAGTTGAACTTGAATGCAGCTATCCTCCGCAAAAAGGATTACTCTTTGAACTTCAACTTCAACGTTGGTTTCAATAAGAACAAGGTTGACAAGTTGGCTGGTGGTCAGACTTACCAGTCTTACAACTCTGGTGCCTTCTCTACCGACATGCGCGGTTACGACGACTACCGAGTTGTTGTAGGTCAGCCTCTCGGACTGAGAAACGGCGATCTGTTCGGTATTTCACTGCATTTTTCCGGACTTTATTCGGTATTGCTGAAAGGACACTATGCGGCTTGTGCGGCGGCAATAGAGGGCAAACCGTTCTATACGGTACAGATACAGCCACTGAGGGAAATCTGGAAGATAACCGATGAGAACGGTGAAAAGAAGTCGATAGGGTTTTCTTCCGCTTCTTTCCGTGTTCCGTTTGAATCGCTGACAAAAGAACAGCTGCGCATCGGGCTTACATCAAGAAAATACGTTACACCTGATACTTATGACACTATCAAGCAGAAACTCGGTGTAGTGCCGAAATCGGGACAAAAGCGCCTGCCAAAACAGCTTGACGCTTTCTCCGAGCGCTATCCCGATTCGGATATGGTAGCGTGTGCACAGGGTGTTGACGAGCTCACAAAGCCGATGCTTGACGCATTGCTTACAGGTCAGACCGAACTTGACGGCAAGGTCATAATTTCGGAGAACTATTATAACAGCGTTACCGCTGCATGCAACTATCTGCGTTACCACAGCAAGGATGATTTTATCGACTTTGCACTCAACGTTATGAGAAATCCCGAGCTTTCCGCAACGTATACCTATGTTGCGTCCTGCCTTGCAAAGGTACACGATGAAAGGATAAATCAGTTCTTCACCGAGGTCAAGAATTCGGGCGATGCGGGATATTCAAAGATAATCGGCACAGCCCGCTCATATATCGATAATTATGATAAGTATGTTGAAGTGTCGTCGGAGGACTTCTTCAACTCTCTTCCCGAACCTAAAAAGGGCAGAGAGCGCAAGGATATAATACATCTTACCGGCAATACAAAAAGTTCCGATCTGCTCAGCGGAGAAACAGCAAAATTGATGGCGGCACATCTTGCTTCTATGGTGGACGCAACCGTTTGTCTTATGTCCGAAATGACACTGA
>ENA-UEQL01000039-UEQL01000039.1-human-gut-metagenome-genome-assembly--contig:-NODE-39-length-60679-cov-7.456751_pt1 | contig 60679 bp, 44 predicted proteins | sample MGYA00242905_ERZ507926 | MGnify/ENA primary metagenome ERZ507926 (study PRJEB26167, sample SAMN06115531) | human gut metagenome | host: Homo sapiens | place: China:Henan | collected 2015-09-09 | study...
GTTCTAAGTCCAGTTATAAAATTACAAAATAAATACACCTTAAATACAGCATTTAAAAACGGCCCTATAGTCATTAGCAAGGTAAAAAATGTAGATTTTGATGTAACTTCTGATAATATAACTATTTATGTTGAAGATATCCTCTCCAATTTAACAGCCGAAGAAGTTAGCCCATATAATACACCAGCGACTGTTTCCGACCGTTATTTATCAAACATCCTTGATAAAAATGCGGTCAAATTTTATGAGAAGCATATAACACCATATATATTTGAAAAAAATATCCTTTCAGTTCTTATATTTAAATCAACAAAAAATAAATGCAACCTTTCTATCTTCTTCACAAATAAAGATACTTTGTCAATAAAAATTGATTACCCAGAGAATTTTTTTATTGCAACTGAGACGCTCAAGAAAAAGAAAGAGCTTAAATATATAACAGAATTTCTCCCTAAACATGTAATAGGAAAAACGCTAGAAGGATATGTAAGATATAGAAACAGCGGAGGTTGTACAGTTTTTAAAATTATAGATGATAATCCTGACCTTACGACAGATGAACTACTCTCCGAAGTCCCTGAAAGTAGCTTAAAATGCATAAAAGATATTCCTGAAAGTACGAAAACAAAATTTCATGCTCTTTTCTGGGAAAATCCTGATGGCACATTAACTATTACAGATTATAGTTCATTAAAATGTATTACTACTGAATAGCTACTTATAATTTTGCAAAATTAAATTCTTAGATTTTTCATTTATACGTTCTTGCCAACGGAGACCGGCAGCCAGCGACCAGGCCGTCGCCCCTCCCGCCACTGCCATCCTTCAAAATAAAAGTTTTTGGAAAGGATGGGGGGATGCAAGGGGGGAAGGGAGAACCTTTTTCCAAAAAGGTTTCCCTTCCCCCCTGCAAACAACCAGCCCCCGCCTATACCTTGAAAAACCGCAGTCGCAGCGCGTTGCTGACGACCGAAAAGGACGACAGGGCCATGGCGGTACCGGCGATCATGGGCGAGAGCATGGGCCCGCCGAAGACATGCAGCAGACCGGCGGCCACGGGCAGGCCCAGCAGGTTGTAGCCGAAGGCCCAGCCCAGGTTCTGGCGGATATTGCGCATGGTGGCGCGGGAAAGGGCCAGAGCGGTGAGCACGGCGTCCATGCCGCCGCGCATGAGGACGATGTCCCCGGCTTCGGCGCTCACGTCCACACCGCTGCCCACGGCCATGCCCACGTCGGCCACGGCCAGGGCCGGGGCGTCATTGATGCCGTCGCCCACCATGGCCACCAGCAGGCCTTCGGCCTGGAGCCGGCGGATGCGCTCGGCCTTTTCGGCGGGCAACAGTCCGGCGGCCACGTCGGCGTCAGCCAGACCGGCCTGTCGGGCCACGGCCCGGGCGGTGCGTTCGTTGTCACCGGTGAGCATGACCACCCGGATGCCCATCTCGTGCAGGCGGGCCACCACCGCAGCGGATTCGGGGCGCAGGGCGTCGGCCAGCGAAAGGATGCCCGCGATCTGGAGGTCGTCCCACTGCCAGCGGGCGCTGTCGTCATCACCGGCAGCGGCAAGAGCGGCCCGGGCCGGAGCCAGCGCCAGCAGCAGCGGCGTCTGCCCGGCCTCGGCCAGCGAGGCCAGACGTTCCAGCACTGCGGCATCGGGAGCGATGCGGTTCTGCTCCATGAAAGCGACATTGCCCAGGGCCACGCGCCAGGCCGTACCGTCCAGCGTCACCACACCGGCGATGCCCAGACCGGGCGCCACGTCCACGGCATCCACGGGGCAGGCGGAGCAGCCGCGTTCCTTACCGGCGGCCACCAGGGCCAGGGCCAGCGGATGCTCGGAGCGGGCCTCCAGCGCGGCGGACAGCGTAACGAGGGCCTGCTCGTCATGGGCGGCGAGGGGGATGACTCCGGTCAGCACGGGCTTGCCGGTGGTCAGGGTCCCGGTCTTGTCCACGGCGATGGCCCGGACGTGACCGGCCTGCTCCAGGGCAGCGCCGTTCTTGATGAGCACGCCCAGCTGGGCGCCGCGTCCGGTGCCCACCATGATGGACATGGGCGTGGCCAGGCCCATGGCGCAGGGGCAGGCCATGACCAGCACGGCCACGAAAACCGTGACGGCCACGGTGGCGGGCTCGTCGCTGAAGATGAGCCAGGCCAGCCCGGCCAGGGTGGCGATGCCCATGACCGCGGGCACGAAGTAAAAGCTCACCCGGTCGGCCAGTCGGGCGATGGGGGCCTTGCTGCCCTGGGCCTCGCGCACCAGCCGGATGATGCGGGCCAGACGGGTGTCCTGCCCCACATGTTCGGCGGTCATGGTCAGGGCGCCTTCACCGTTGACGCTCCCGGCCACGAGGCTGTCGCCGGGGCCCACGGCCACGGGGATGGATTCCCCGGTCAGCAGGGAAAGGTCCACGGCGCTCTTGCCGCCGGTCACGCTGCCGTCCACGGGGATGCGGGCACCGGGCCTGATGACCAGGGTATCGCCGGGCATGACATCGGCCAGCGGGATCTCGCGGCTCTGGCCGTCAGCTTCCAGACGCAGGGCCGTTTCCGGCGTCAGGCGCAGCAGCGCGCCCATGGCGTCCCCGGCCTTGCGCTTGGCCGTGGCCTCCAGGAACTGGCCCAGCTCGATCATGGTCAGCAGCACGGCCACGGATTCATAATACAGGTTCATGGCCCGCAGCTGGGGATCGCTGCCCGCAAGGCCCAGCAGGGTCGTCCACAGGCTGTAGAGCAGGGCCGATCCCGTGCCCACGGCCACCAGACTGTCCATGGTGGGGGCCTTGTGGGCCAGAGCCAGCAGACCTTCGCGGTAGAAATGGCGGCCCAGCCAGACCACGGGCAGGGTCAGGGCCAGCTGCGCCAGCATGAAGGTGCGGGGCGCGTGGTGCGGATCGAGCCAGGCGGGCAGAGGCATGCCCAGCATATGTCCCATGGAGAGGATGAGCAGGGGCACGGCAAAGACCAACATGGGGCCCAGACGCCCCAGACGCACGCGCCGGTCTTTTTCGTCCTGCCGGCGTTTTTTCTCGTACTGGACGGCCACGTCCTCTTCCTGTGACGGCACGGCACTGAAGCCCATGCCCGCCACGCGTTCCATGATCAGGGGCACCGTCTCGCTTTCCGTGCCCGGCTTGAGCCAGATCTGCGCCTTGGCCGTGGCCAGGTTGACCGCGATGCGCTCCACGTTCTCCATGCGCCCCACCACGCGTTCGATGCGTGAGGAACAGGCGGCGCAATGCATGCCGCCGATATCAAAACGCAAGGGACCTGCCTTTCGCATTTCCATAAAACCTCCTGCCTGCCGGTGGTCTTGACGCTCCGTTCCGGCAGTATTATTCCTGATGGTGCTCCCATTGAAAATGAAAATCAATATGTGGGAACACAGCAAGGAGTGTCGCATGAAAATCCTCAAAGTCAACGGCATGCGTTGCGGCCATTGCAAAGCCGCTGTGGAAGAAGCCGCCGCCAAGATCCCCGGCGTGAGCAACCCCGTGGTGGACCTGGACGCCAAGGAACTGCGCTATGAAGAAAGCGCTCCGGTCGATGAGGCCGCCCTGCGTCAGGCCATCTTCGACATCGGCTTCGATCCCCAATAACCCTCACGACCGCCACATCTTTTTCAGGCCGCGCATGCGGCCTTTTTTTGTCCCCAAGCGCAGGCGCTTTTTCCTTAGAAAATATCTTATGAAATATTTTCTAATTTATTCCAATGATTCTACACGCATAGAACAACAAGCGTTCCCTACTTGCCGTGATGGCACAAAAGCCGTAATAACGAAGAGTTTTATTGTCCGCAGATCGTCAGGAGAGAACATGCGACACACCATCACTGTGGCCGGTGGCGGCAGCTGGGGCACGGCCCTGGCGCATCTGCTGGCAGTCCGCGGGCACAGGACGCGCCTGTGGCTGCGTGATGCCGCCGTGGCCGAGGCCATCAATACCAGGCACGAGAACCCGCGCTACCTGCCGGGGCTTGCCCTGCATCCCGACCTGGAGGCCGGGACGGGGCCGGAACTGCTGGGTACCGAGCTCCTTCTGCTGGCCATACCCTGCCAGCAGCTGCGCGGCTGGCTCCACGCCATGCGGGACCATCTGCACCCCGAGCCCGTGCTCATCAATGCCGCCAAGGGGCTGGAGCTGGGCACGCTTTCCCCGTGCAGCCGCATCGTGGCGGAAGAGCTGGCGGGCAGGCCGTTCCACTATGCCATGCTTTCCGGGCCGTCCTTCGCAGCCGAAGTGGTGCGCGACCAGCCCACGGCCGTGGTGCTGGCCACGGCGGAAGAAGCGCTGGGCTGCCGTCTGCGTGAACTTTTTTCCTGCGCCACCTTCCGCTGCTACTCCAGCACCGACGTGCTGGGCGTGGAACTGGGCGGCGCGCTGAAGAACGTCATGGCCATCGCAGCCGGCGTCTGCGACGGGCTGGGGCTGGGACACAACAGCCGTGCGGCCCTGCTGACGCGCGGCCTGGCCGAGATGAGCCGTATCGGCGAGGCCTGCGGGGCGCAGGCGGCCACCTTCATGGGCCTTTCCGGCCTGGGCGACCTGGCGCTGACCTGCACGGGCGACCTTTCCCGCAACCGGCAGGTGGGCCTGCGCCTGGGACAGGGGGAGAGCCTGGAGCACATCACCTCCAGCCTGGGCATGGTGGCCGAAGGGGTCAAGACCACCTCGGCGGTCTACGACCTGGCCCGGCGGCTGGGCGTGGAGACGCCGGTGACCGATACCGTCCAGGGGCTGCTGCACGGGGGCGAATCCCCCCGCGAAGCGGTCATGCGTCTGATGACGAGGACTTTGCGCCAGGAATGACAAGCAAGCCAAAAAGAGGCTTGCACCAGTCAGGAATGTCGCGTATCTTTAGGCTAATCGTGAAAAAAATTTTTTTCACGAGGATATCCCGCCGGAAGGGCAAACGCGGGCAGATGACGCGCATCCACGTCCTCTGCAATAATTTTGTACTTTTTACCCGGCAGACAATGGGGCGCGTATGACAATACCATCCTACACGGCAAGCGGTTCCTTCATCCTTTTCATCCCGGGCCTGCTGTTCCTGCTGTACGGCGCATGGCAGGCGATCCGCCAGCGGCAGAACGCCCGCCGGCTCATCCTGTGGGGGGCCGTGCATGACGCGGGCCTCATCTGCATGGCGCTGGGTGCGGCCAATGCCGCCGCCGGTACAGGCGTCTGGCTGTTCGTGGCCTTCCAGCTGCTGGCCCGCGGCCTGAGCTGGAGCGCCCTCAATTCCCTGGCCGGGCCCGCCGCTCCGTCGGCGACCTTCGCGGCCCTGCGCGGGGCCGTCAAACTCCAGCCCGTCAATGGTGCCCTGTTCGCCCTCGGCCTCATGGCCAGCGTGGGCGGTTCGCCCTTCCTGATCCCGGAAGGGCGTCTTTTTATCACCCAGGGCATACTGGCCTCTTCCCTGCCCCTGCACTGCGGCCTGTTCTGCACCGTGCTGGCGGCCGTCACGGCCACGGTCCTCATCGCCCTGCATGTGGACGCCCTGCGCCAGTGCTTCCTGCAGCCCTGTAGCACCGCCTGTGACGGCGCTGCCTCCGGCAGCTGCCGTTCCGACGCCCTGACCCTGGTGCTGGGCGTGCTGGTGGCGCTCATGGGCCTGGCCCGCGGCCCCATGCTGGACGTGGCCGCCGGCTGGGCCGGCCTGCAGGTGACCCACGCCACCGTGCATCCCGCCTTCTGGATCTACTTTGCCGGCGCCTTCGTCTGCGGCGTGGCCGCCTGGGCGAAATTCCGCTGGATGCCCCACCTTGGCGTGCTGGCCTGTGCCGCCGCCCTGGCCGCGACCCTGACGCTGGATGCGCCCGCGCCCGTGGCCCTGCTCTTCCTGGTGATGATCGGCTTCATCGCCTTCATCGTCTCGGTGTACTCCCTGGGCTACATGGCCCACGCCCACCGGCAGGGCTGGTACTGGTTCTTCCTGCTGCTGACCTTCGCCTCTCTGGCCGGCATCGTTTCCACGCCCGACATGGCCGCCATGTACGGCTACTGGGAACTGATGACCTTCGCCTCCTACTTCCTGGTGGTGCACGAAGCCAACCGCGTGGCCTTTGACGCGGGCTTCAAATACTACCTGATGTGCGCGGGCGGCGCCCTGCTGATGCTGCCCGGCATGCTGCTGCTGGGCAACGGCGGCCTGGGTCTTGCCGATGTCCGCATCCAGAGCGCCCTGCTTTCGCCCCATGTGCTGAACATGGCCGCCCTGCTCTGCCTCGTCGGCTTCGGCGTCAAAGCCGGTCTGGTGCCCCTGCACTCCTGGCTGCCCGATGCCCACCCCGCCGCGCCTTCCTCGGTGTCCGGTCCCCTGTCCGGTATCATCACCAAGATGGGCATGTTCGGCATCGTGGTCCTGCTGCTGGGCCAGACCAACGGCGCCCTGTTCGCCAAGGCCGAGGTCTTCGGCCTGTCCTGGTTCGGCTCCATCCTGACCTTCATGGGCGCGGCCACCCTGATCTTCGGTGAGCTCATGGCCCTGAAGCAGGACGACATCAAGCGCATGCTGGCCTACTCGACCCTGGGCCAGCTGGGCGAGATCGCCCTGGTGCTGGGCATGGGCACCTGGCTGGCCACGGCCGGCGCCCTGTCGCACATGCTCAGCCACGCCATCATGAAGGACCTGCTCTTCCTCGGTGCGGGCGCCCTCATCCTGCGGGCCGGCAGCCGCAAGCTCGCCGACCTGCGCGGTCTTGGCCAGTGCATGCCCTGGACCGTGAGCTGTATGGCCGTGGGCCTCATCTGCATCATGGGCCTGCCGCCGTTCACCGCCTTCTTCAGCAAATACCTGATGATCCAGTCCGCCATCCATGCCGGTCATCCCGCGCTGGCGGCCCTGATCCTCATCGGCTCCCTGGTGGGCGCCATCTACTACGTGCGCATCCTCAAGACCCTGGTCTTCGAGGAACGTCCCGCCGACCTGCCCATGGTGGAAGAGGCCCCGTGGTCCATCCGCGGCGCCCTCATGGCCCTGGCCGCCCTCAGCCTGCTGCTGGGCCTGGCCCCCTGGGCCCCGCTCACGCTGGTCATCCCCGTGGCCTCGGCCTGCTTCGCCCCGGCCTCCATGGATCTGGTCGTGCTCCAGTCCGTCATGGCGCCCTGGCCCATCTATGTGGCCGTGCCCGTGTTCGGTGCCCTGCTGCCGGCCTTCTTCCGCCGCAATCCCATCTGGGCCGCCCGCTCCAGCGCCTTCGTGCTGCTGCTGACCGCCGCCCTGGTGATCTTCCTGGGCCGCGACCTGGATACCCTGAGCTACTGCTTCGCGCTCATCGTGCCGCTCATCGGCGCCCTGAACGTCTTCTACGCCCAGGGCTACATGTCCCACAGCCACACCCAGTGGCGCTTCTACTGTGCCTTCACCGCCATGTGCGGCGGCCTGGTGGGCATCTCCGCCAGCACCTATCTCTTCCAGTTCTTCCTGTTCTGGGAGATCATGAGCTCGTGGACGCTCTACATGGCCATCGCCCATGAAGGCGACAAGGCCTCGCTGCGCGAAGCCTTCAAGTACTTCTTCTTCAACGTGCTGGGCGCCGGCTTCATCTTCGTGGGCGTCTGTGTGCTCGGTCCGGCCACGCCGTTCTCTTCCGAGTCCATGCAGCACCTGACCAAGATCTTCCTGCTGCCCGGCTGGGTCGTCTGGGGCGGTACCGCCCTGCTGGCCATCGGCTTCGTCATGAAGGCCGCCCAGCTGCCCTTCCGCATCGACTGGCAGATGCATCCGGCCCTGGCTCCCACGCCCGTGTCCGGCTACATATCCTCGGTGCTGCTGAAGAGCTCCATCCTGGGCCTCATCAAGCTCTTCATGCTCATGGGCGGCAGCCTGGCCATGATCGGCGTCAGCGCCGCCTGGCCCAATGAACTGATCCAGACCGTGGTCATGTGGATCGGCGGCATCACCATCGTCATGGCCGCCACCCAGGCCCTGCTGGTCAGCAACGTGAAGCTGGTCTTCATCTACTCCACCGTGAGCCAGATCGGCTACATGGTGCTGGCCGTGGCTGCCGGCGGTGCCCTGGGCTACGCGGGCGGCATGCTGCACGTGATCAACCACGTGTTCTTCAAGGACCTGCTCTTCCTCGTCTGCGGCGCCGTGATGTTCGCCACCCACGCCGACAGCCTGGATGACCTGGGCGGCATCGGCCGCAAGATGCCCTTCACCCTGTGCATGTTCGCCATCGCCGGCCTGTCCGTGGTCGGCGTGCCGCCCACCAGCGGCTTCTCGTCCAAGTGGATCATCTACCACGCCCTGATGCAGGCGGACCAGCCCTTCCTGGCCCTGCTCTCCCTGGTGGGCAGCGTGCTGACCCTGGCCTACATCGCCAAGTTCCTGCATGCGGCCTTCCTGGGCCAGCCTTCCAAGCATCTGGATCATGTGCAGGAAGCCCCGCTGACCATGCGTGTGCCCATGGCCATCCTGGCCATCGGCTGCATCATCACCGGCATCTTCCCCGGCCTGATGCTCTGGCCCATCAACGCCATCCTGGGCGATTACAACGCCGGCAGCCTGGTGGTGGGCCTCTCGGGCCTGCAGGAAGGCCCCGGTGCCTGGAACGCCACCGGCCTGAGCGTGATGATGGCCATCGCCGCCGCCGCGGGCTGGTACTTCGTGCGCCGCTTCGTGGTGCTGCGTGAAGTGGACGTGCATACCTGCGGTCTGCCCACCGAGGTGGCCACCAGCCGCATGGCGCCCTCGGGCATCTACGGCGGGCTGGTTCGCCGCCTGGCCTGGTTCCCGGGCAATACCAGCGTAGACAACAAGAGCTAGGAAGGAGAAACCGAGATGACCGACATCATTCTTGGTGTGCTGCACATGTGCATTTTCCCCGGCGGCCTGTTCGCGCTGGCTGTGGGGCTGTTGTTCAAAGGCCTTGACCGCCGCGTCGAGGCCCGCCTGCAGCGCCGCGTGGGCCCGCCGCTGATCCAGCCCCTGCTGGATATCGCCAAACTGCTGACCAAGGAGACCCTGATCCCCAAAACGGCCGTGCGCAGCGTCTTCCTGGCCGCGCCCGTGGTGGGCTTTGCGGGCATGGCCGTCTGTGCGGCCTTCATCCCCGTGCCCGGCGTGTTCAGCGGCCTGTACAACATGGGCGACCTGCTGGTGCTCTTCTACCTGCTGCCCATCCCGGCCATCGCCATCATGCTGGGCGGCTCGGCCTCCAGCTCGCCCTTCGGCGCCATGGGCTTCTCGCGTGAGATGCTCATGATGCTGGCCTACGAGACCCCCCTGCTCATGATCCTGCTGGCCGTGGCCATGCTGGTGGGCAAGGCCACCGGTACCGGTGCCGAGTTCTCGCTGCTGGCCATCGTGGACTGGCAGCAGAACGCCGGTTCCCTGGGCCTCAACCCGGTCATGATCCCGGCCCTGCTGGCCTACCTGATCTTCCTGCCCGGCACCATGGGCGTGCCGCCCTTCGACATCCCCGAAGCCGAGACCGAAGTGCTGGAAGGTCCCCTGCTGGAATACGGCGGCCCCCTGCTGGCCCTGTTCCAGATCGGCTCCGCCCTCAAGACCTTCGTGGTCCTGGGCCTGGGCGTGGCCCTGTTCTTCCCCGGCACCATCTCCGACTTCTGGATCGTCAACCTGATCTGGTTCGTCTTCAAGTGTCTGGTGCTGATGCTGCTGTCCCTGACCCTGGTCAAGTCCGCCACCGGGCGTTTCCGCATCGACCAGGCGTTCCGCTTTTATGTGAAGGTCCCCACCGTCCTGGCTCTGGTGAGCTTGGTGCTGGTGTGGGCGCTGTAAGGAGGTCGGGCATGAGTCTGGACAACATGCTCAAGAAACTGTCGGTACGCTCGCCGTGGCTCTTCCGCATCAACGCGGGCTCCTGCAACGGCTGTGACGTGGAACTGGCCACCACGGCCTGCATCCCCCGCTACGACGTGGAACGCCTGGGGTGCCGGTACTGCGGCAGCCCCCGCCATGCCGACATCGTGCTCATCACCGGCCCGCTGACCACCCGTGTGCGCGACCGCGTGCTCGCGGTCTGGAACGAGATCCCCGAGCCCAAGATCACCGTGGCCGTGGGCATCTGCCCCATCTCCGGCGGCGTGTTCCGCGAAGGCTACTCCATCGAGGGCCCCATCTCGCGCTACATCCCCGTGGATGTGAACGTGCCCGGCTGTCCGCCCCGCCCCCAGGCCATCCTGGAAGGCGTGGTGCTGGCACGCAAGATGTGGCTCAAAAAGCTGGGCATCGAGGAATAAATGGACAGGGGGAAGCCTTTGCATCGGCTGGCCGTCTGGCTGGGGCTGCGTGACGCCGCTCCCGCTGACGGTACCGCACCTCTTGACGGTGCCTCCCCCGCTGCCGAGACAACTTCCGGGGATCAGCCCTGCCGGCGCTGCGGCATATGCCACCACGTCTGCGGTCTGATTCCCCGTACGCCCAAAGGCCCGCGCCCGGGCCCGGAGGAATAATTATGGCGGGTTTTCTGAAAATTCTGTTCCGCAATCTGCTGCAAGGCCCCAGCACGGACCCGTTCCCGCTGGGTGAAACATTCACGCCCGAGCGCTTGCGGGGCCGGGTGAAGATCGACCCCAACCTGTGCATGGGCTGCGGCGTGTGCCGTCATGTCTGTGCCGCCGGGGCCATCAACATCCGCCAGAAACCGGACAACAGCGGCTACACCATCACGGTCTGGCAGAACTCCTGCTGTCTGTGCGCCTCCTGCCGCCAGTACTGCCCCACCGGTGCCATGAGCATCACCAATGACTGGCATTCGGCCCACCTGGAGTCCGAAAAGTTCGGTCGTGTGGAGCAGCAGACCATCAATTACGAACCCTGCTCGCACTGCGGCACCCTCATGCGGCCCCTGCCGCTCAAACTGGCGGAAAAACTCTACGCCAAGAACCGCGAGATCGACCCCGACCAGATCCGTCACCTGTGCCCCAAGTGCCGCCAGATCGAGGACGCCAAGCGCAGCCTTTGTCATCTGCCCGAGCCCCACAAGGCCATGGAGCCCGCCCAGACCCCCGCTTCTGCCGCGCCCACCACGGATTAGCCGTTTTTACGAGGATTGAACATGCAAGAGATTCTGCAAGGCAACGCCGCGCTCATAGAGGCTCTGGGAGCCCTCTGCACCCGCGACAAAGCCATACATCACAGCACCGACGCCTACGGCAACGCCTTCCACTGGTTCCGTCTGGACCATCCCCGTTTCATGAGCCAGGCCGCCACCGCCCTGCAGGGCGCCCATGCCCGTCTGTGCATGATTACGGCCTACAACCTGAAGCAGCTGGGCGAACAGCAGCAGGAACTGTGCTACCACTTCGAGCTGCAGGGCGTGGTCTACAACATCACCGTCACCCTGACCGCCGAACACAACACCGTGCCTTCCATCACCCCCCTGTTCGCCAATGCCGACTGGCATGAGCGCGAGATGATGGAACTGTACGGCATCCGCGTGGCCAACCAGCCCAACCCGCGCCGCCTCTTCCTTGACGAGGAACTGGACGCCGGCATCCTCAACGAGGCCGTGCCGCTGTCCATCATGATGAACGGGGCCTGCACCACGGACCTCTGGGAACGCATTCTGAAAGAAAAGGAAGGGGAACGCGCATGAGCAAGCTCACCACTTTCAACATGCCGCTGGGCCCCGTGCATGTGGCGCTTGAAGAGCCCGTCTACTTCAACCTCACCGTGGAAGGCGAGACCATCCGCAAGGTGGAGCTGACCTCCGGTCACGTGCACCGCGGCATGGAAGCCCTGGCCACCCAGCGCAACCTCATCAAGAACGTCACCCTGACCGAACGCGTCTGCTCCCTGTGCTCCAACAGCCACAGCTTCACCTACAGCATGGCCGTGGAAAACGTGCTGGGCATGGAGATCCCCGTCCGCGCCCGCTACCTGCGCGTGCTGGCCGAAGAGATCAAGCGCGTGGCCTCGCACCTGTTCAACACCGCCATCCAGGCCCACATCATCGGCTTCAAGTCGCTGTTCATGCACGTCATGGAAGTGCGCGAGATGATGCAGGACGTGAAGGAGACCGTGTACGGCAACCGCATGAACCTGGCCTCCAACTGCATCGGCGGCGTCAAGTGCGACGTGCCCCCGGACATGCTCAAGTACATCCTGGGCATGATCGACAAGGTGGAGCCCGCCGTGGACGAGATCCGCGAGATCTATGCCACCAACTCCATGGTCCTGGGCCGTACCAAGGGCCTGGGCCTGCTGCCCAAGGAAGACGCCCTGCGCCTGGGCGTGGTGGGCCCCGTGGCGCGCGGTTCCGGCATCGCCATCGACGTGCGCAAGGATTCGCCCTATGCGGCCTATCCCGACCTGGAGTTCAAGAGCATCACCCATGACGGCTGCTGCATCCACTCCCGCACCATGGTGCGCCTGGACGAGATCTTCGAATCCTTCAAGCTCATCCGCCAGTGCTGCGAACGCATGCCCGAAGGCCCCCACTGCGTGCCCATGCGCCAGATCCACACGGCCGAAGCCTGCGCCCGCAGCGAAGCGCCCCGCGGCGAAGTCTTCTACTACATCCGTACCAACGGCACGGACATCCCGGCCCGCCTCAAGTGGCGCGTGCCTTCGTACATGAACTGGGAGGCCCTGGGCGTCATGATGCGCGACTGCGCCGTGGCCGACGTGGCCCTGATCACCAACAGTATCGACCCCTGCGTCTCCTGCACGGAGCGCTAGGCCGAAAACAAGGATGCACGAAGCCAGTCTTGTCCAGGGGCTGCTCAAGATAGCCCTGAAAACTGTGGAAGACCACAATGCGGCCCACCCGGAACAACGGGTGCGCCGCATCCGCAGCATCACCTGCGAGCTGGGCCTCATCTCCTGTGTGGAGCCGCAGACCCTGAAAGGCTGCTTCGAGATCTTTGCCCAGGGCGGCATGGCCGAAGGCGCGGAGCTCATCCTGCAGACCGCTCCCCTGCCCTGCCGCTGCACGGATTGCGGACATACATTCGAGCTGCACAGAAGGCATTTCACCTGCCCCCACTGCGGCAGCGACGCCATACGCTTCACCGGCGGACACGGTCTTATGATGACCAATCTGGAGGTGGAGCCGGAGGAAAGCCATGATTGAGCATATTCAGGTAATACCCGACAAATGCCGCGCCTGCCGCCGCTGCGAAGTGGCCTGTATCGCCGCGCACCACGGGATGACCTTCAAGGAAGCCATGAAGCACCGCGACGTGCTGGTCTCGCGCGTGCAGGTGGTCAAGGCCGAAGGCTTCAAGACCACCGTGCGCTGCCACCAGTGCAACCCCGCCCCCTGCTGCAACATCTGCCCCACCGGCGCCCTGCAGCAGGAAGAAGACGGCCGCATCACCATGCGCGTGCAGCTGTGCGTGGCCTGCAAGATGTGCATCGCCGTCTGCCCCTACGGCACCATCTCGCTGGATACCATCGGCATGCCCGAAGAAGGCGGCGAGACCATGGCCCAGCGCAGCCGCCGCGAAGTGGCCGTGCGCTGCGACATGTGCAAGGCCTGGCGTGAAGAGAACGGCAAAAAGATCACCGCCTGCATGGAGGCCTGCCCCGTGCACGCCCTTTCCATGGTGGAGCCTGACGGCACCATCATCGAAGCGCCCAAGCCCGAAAAGAAAAAGCCCGCCGCCGAATAGCGCGCACGGGCCACCAGGCGGCGTTGCAGCCGCATTTCGATGGGGGGAGAGGAGGAGCTTTGAAAAAGCTCCTCCTCTCCCCCCTCGCCTCTCCCTGTTCCCGATGCCCGCTGCGGTGTGCGGCGGATGCTGTCCGCAGGGCCTGCGCAGGACGCGACGCCGTCACGCACCGGCTTCATCCGCTGTTTTCTGCGCAGGCGACGCTCCGGGCCTTCGTCACGATGGGCATGGGCCGCGGGCCGCCATCCGGCCGGCCCATCTCCCTTCCTCAAGGGGCCATCCGGCCCCGCCTTCCCCTCCTTCCGCCGTGGCAAGAGGAAAGGGCCGCTGGAGGCCGGCGATCCTGCGCCAGCGGGCAAGCCCCCGTCTCCTGACGGACGTTCCATGAACGCTGCGGCACGGTCTTCCCTGACCGGCGGCCCCGGTGGCGAGCCCATGCCCGGGAACAAGGCGACCGGCGCCCGCAGGTACGGACGCCGGTCAGGGTGCGGCACGGGCCGCCGTATGCCCGCAGGGGCGGGAGAGATGCGGGCCGCCGGGCGGCCGGGCCTTGGGCTAGCGGAACCAGCCCAGATCGAAATCCTCCCCCTTGACGGGCTTGGCTTCTCCGGGGCCGCCGGTCACCAGTTCTTCCGGGACGCTCATGCGCGGCAACAGGTCGCCGGACAGGGCGCACAGACGATAGGCCCCCACCAGGATATTGCCCCGTGCCGTCTCGGCCTGGGAAGCGGAATTGTAAAGTTCGTTCTCGGAGTCCAGCACGTCCAGCAGGCTGCGGTTCCCCAGCAGGAACTGGTCATGATAGGCCTGCCGGGTATAGGTATTGTTCACCACGGCATCGGAGTAGTGCTTGTATTGCTCCTTCGCGGCCTGGTAGTTGCTCCAGGTGGATTCCATGTCCAGGCGCAGGGTATCCATATAGTCGTACAGGTTCTGCCGCGCTTCGCGTTCCCGTGCCGAAGCGGCCCGGATGCCTTCCACGTCGGCGCCGCTGTTGAACACGTTCCAGCGCACCGTGGCCAGCACGTCGAAGCTGTAGACCCAGCGGTCGCGGTCGCCACCGCGGTCGCTGTACTCCGGCCCGGCCTCCAGCTGGAACGTCGGGTACATGTTGGCCTCGGCCAGCTCCTTCTGCCCCTTGGCAGCGCGGATGTCCTGCAGGAAGGCCGCCAGCTTGGGGTTATGCTTTTCGGCCGTCTCGATGAAGGCCGCCACCGTATCGGGCATGTCCGGCGGCATGGGGACGGCATCCAGCTGTCCCACCGTATAGATGCCCGTAAGGCGGGAATAGGTGGCATAGGCCACGCGCAGGGCGTCCTCGGCCTCGGCCTGGGAAGAGCGGGCGCGTTGCAGACGGGACTCGGCCTGGGTCACGTCGGCCTGGGTGTCGGCCCCCATGCTGGCCCGGTCGCGGGCCTGGCCCAGGATGGCTTCATGACGGGCCACATTGGTACGGGCCAGCTCCAGCAGCTTGATGCGCCGCAACAGGTCGATGTGGGCGATGATGCCGTCCAAGGAAAGGGACGTGGCCGTATCGAAGACCCGGGCCTTGACCGAATCCAGGGTGGCCTGGGCCGTGCGTACCCGGCTGCGGGTAGCGAAGCCGTCCCAGATGGGCTGGACCAGTTTGGCGGACACGCTGCCCACGCTCAGCCACTGGTCATCGACGTCGAGCCCGCGGGAGGTGGTATCGCTCAGGACACCGACCCCGATGGAGCCGCTGACGTCCACACGGGGCCCGAAACCCGCCTGTGCCTTGCTGACCTCATGTTCCAGGGCGGAACGGTTCTCCTTGATGCTCATCAGGCTGCGATGGCTGCTCAAGACACCGTGGACGGTATCGTTCACCGTGATGTGCGCCCGCGTGCTCCCCGGCCGGACATCGTCCTTTGCCCAGGCACTCCCGGCGCTCCAGACCAGCAAACAGGCCAGAGCCACGGCCGCCGGCATCCATTTTTTCAGATCGGCCATAATTCCTCCTCCATAGGTTCTGCGCCACGGCAGAGATTGCAGGGCACTCATGCGCCCTTTCCTAAAGCCGGGGGTCGCCATCCGCCACTTCCCGCCCCGTATGCCGCTCCAGCCAGACGCGGATGCGGGCATGGGATGCGGCGCGGCGGCGCTTCTTCGCCCGCAGCATGGCGGCATCGGCCCGGCGCAACAGTTCTTCGGCATCCATGCCACCCTTGTCCGATCCCGCGACACCGAATGAAAGCTCCACAGGCAGCTCGCTGTCCTGCCGCCTGTGCCAGAGGGCCTGCCGTATGTCCGCCAGCCGTTTGCGCACCACCGCCCCCGGGCAGAAGAACAGGATGACGAACTCGTCCCCGCCGATGCGGGCAAGGCAGTCCTCCTTCCTGACATGCGTCTGGAGCAGACGGGCGGCACGGCAGAGCAGCATGTCGCCGGCCTCATGGCCCAGGTGGTCGTTGACCAGCTTCAGGCCGTCCACATCGGCCATGACCGCATACAGGGGCCGTCCTTGCCTTACAGATCTTTGCAATACCCGTTCCAGGTGGTAGCGGCTGGAGACCCCTGTCAGCGGATCCGTCTGCACCTTCCCTTCAAGGGCATCGCGTTCCTCCTGCAAGGCTGTGACATCCGTATGCATGCCCACCACCCGCAGGGCCCGTCCCTCACTGTCGCGGCCGGCCACGCAACCGCGTCCCAGTATCCACAGCCAGGAGCCGTCGGCATGGCGCATCCGGTAGGTGCAAACAAAAGCATCACCCGCATCCGGTGACGCTGCCACCTTCATTGGCAAGGCCACGGCCTTTTCATGGTCATCGGGGTGCAGGGCCCGGAGCCACGAGCCCAGCTCCGCCGGGAAGGTCTCCGCTGTGTGTCCCAGCATGGCCAGGTAGCTCTGGCTGTAGTAGACCTGGCCGCTCCAGACGTCCCAGTCCCAAAGACCGTCGCGGCAACCGGTCATGGCCAGGAGCAGGCGCCGTATCCCGCCTACGGAGGCCGCCTTGTGCTCCAGCAGCGGCGCCAGGGTCCCCGCCGCCGCGCGGGCACGTCCCCTGTCGTCACGGACCAGGACGGAAGCCGTGAACAGCAGGGGCGTCCCCTGGGGCCTGCGCGGCATCAGCACCAGACGCAGGCGCTCCGCGCCGTCGCGGGCGTCCAGCCAGCGCCGCAGTCGGGAGAGCAGCCCGGCCACCCGGTAGCGGCCATGCAGACGGCGCAGCCCCTCCCTGTCCAGCGTACCGGGCGCCTCGCCCAGCCCCAGCAACAGCATGCAGCGCATGTCCAGGAAGGGCATGGCCTGGCCCCGCGTATAGCTCCAGTAGCCATCCTCAACGTCTTCCGGCAACGATGCCGGAGGATCCAGCAACTCCAGGCAGGCAAGGATAATCTGCGGCCTGTCGTCGTCATCGCGCCGGAGGACATGCATGTGCTCATTGACGTCCCTCCCGTTGCAGACATAGGCGCAGGCCGCTCCGGGCAGCCTTCCGCCGGAGCGCAGGACAGCCCGCTGCTGTCGCAGGAAACGGCGTTGCGAGGGCGGCACATGCTCCAGCAGGGCTTCCATCGTCGCCGGGGCTGTGTCCTCCCGCATCCCCAGCATGGCGAGGGCCGACGTGCAAAAAAGGAGCGTGTCCGTCTGGAGGTGCCAGGAGAAGGCGGGAGAGGAAGAGGTGGAGAACAGCACGTTGCCTCCTCGGCTACGGGGGATAGGGAAGCAGGCGATGCGCTATCCCGTCAAAAACGGGATAGCCTTTCAGAAGCGGCAGCACAGGGAGCTGCGGCCCCTATCTCCTTCCTTTTCCGGCAGCCAGCCATCCTGTTTCCGGGATATGGCTGCATGCTAGCCAATAAAAATTCCATATTATGGCAAGAACGTGTACTTTTTTGCCATATACAACAGGGGCTCCCCTCATTTTGCAATAAGCCATTGACTATAACTATTTGGAAAGCTATCTTCAGCCACATGTATTAAGGAATATAATACGCTAAAAAAGTACACTTTTTTGTCTTCTTATCGACAACTTTCCTCCCTGCACGATTGATGATTCTTGCCTGTCGCCAGTTTGCCGCACGGATGGGCCGCCCGACCGTCCTGCTTCCCCGGCCGGCCTGGCCCGCGAAGACTGTGCCTTCCTGAGCCGCCGCCTGTCGCCGCCCGCATGGCCGGGCCCTTTGAGCGTCGCCGTCCCGCGCGGCCTGGAGAGGCCCGGTGCGAAGGTTCTCCTTCCTGTCCTGGCGTGCGCGCTCGTCTGGAAAAGTCCGCGCGGCTCGGGCTGTTCCCAGGAAGGCAGGCCATGGCAAGGAGAGGGACACTCCTCTTCCTTCGGGTGCCCGTATCCGCACAACGCCCTGCCTGCCCTATCCAGCGCTGACTATAGCCCGGCCAACCTGATGTGGGCAGGCCGTCCCGCCGCCAAAATACGTCCCTTGTCGCGCAAACGGGGGGTCGTCTTTACGCCACGATCCCAAAAATCTATGATTTCCATCAGATAAAAGGGATTGCGCACTAGCGCGCAATCCGGACAGGAAAGCGCCCCGTCCTTCCGGCGCTGGAAGAAAAGGGCGCTTTCCCGGGCAAGGCGGTTTTTCCTGGAGCCAGGACGCATCACGGAGCGGCGCCCGGCTGAACATGTCGCCACGACAGACTGAAAAGGAAGATCCCCGCTCGTCTGTGCGGGGGCGATCCCGCCCCTGGCCCGCCGGTCCTCTTCCGCATGAAAGCGCGCCATGAGGGCGACAGGATGCGGCCGCCGGCCATGTCCGTTGCGATACAGGAAGCTGCGACCATCCCGGCGATGCTGGCGGGACGGGGAAGTGGCCCTCTGGCGGGCCTGGGGCCCTTTCCCGCCTGGGCGCCCCATGATGCTGCCTGCCTTGGCGCTGCGATGCGCACCGCCAAGGCAGGCAGCTTGCTGAAAGCAAGCGCCTTGTTTAAGATGGCACTGTAGCAAGAAGTTTTCATACGGGGAGCGCTCCGCTGAACAAACCGAGGAACGTCCTCCGCCGTATGTCCCATACATGCTCTCCACCGGGGGCCGTCCGCATGGGTGGCGTCGGCTGGCCGCCGATCTGAAGCGAGGCATGGCCCTCCGCCATCGTCGGATGTTCCCGGGAAGGCAGAGAAGCAGGACCGAGGGCACCATATGCCACGTCCTGCCTGTTACCGTCCATCTGCAAGGCACAGGCGCCATGAGCACGATACCCCGTCCCCACCTCTCCTCTCTGTGGACCGCTGTCCTGTTTACGCTGTATTTTTTTGTCTTCCTCACCTCGGAAGTTTTTTTGCAAGACTGCCTGCTGGCGCTGGACAGGCCGGAAGACCTCCACATCTTCTTTTTGGGGCAGATGGCCTGCCTGGCGGCGGGCTATCTGAGCCTGTCCCTGTGCCGGCGCTGCGCCTACGGCCTTTTGCGAAGCGTTGCGGCGGCGGCCATGCTGTTCCCCGCGCTGCTGTTCATCGCCCTTGCCTTCATGGGCATCCCGGCCTCCCTGCTCTTGTGGGCCGCCGCCTGCTCGTATTTTCTGGGGGGCACCGGGGCCTTCCTCCACTACAGTGCGGCCCTCTGCCTGCACCGCAGCGCCGTGACCGGCAGGGTGGCAGGCGGGAGCATCGGCCTGGCCGTCGCCATCCAGTTCCTGACGGACACCTGCCTGGACAGCGGGCAAACCGCCATCCTGCTGGCCCTGGTCTCGCTGGTCCTGGCCATGCTGCTGGCCCGGACGCCCGCTCCCGCGACGGCGGATGAGGCCCCCTCCGCCCCCCCTTCCCGGCGCACACTGGCTCTGGTCACGGCGGGCACGGCCATCCTTTCCATCGTCGTGGGCCTGAACGAAGACATCGTCACCCGACTGTACGCCACGGGGGCGCTGGACGTGACCTCCTGGCCCCGCCTGTGCTATCTGGCCGGCCTGCTGCTGGCGGGCTTCCTTGCGGACATACGCAAGCGTGCCTTCATGCCGGTGATCACGCTGTGCGTGCTCATGCTGTCCAACATGGCGATTTTTTTCCTGAGCGACCCGCGGCATTACCAGCTCAATCTGTCCATCCTGTATTTTTACAGCGGTTTTTACGTCGTCTATTTCACCGTGCTTTTCCTCGACCTGGCCCCCGGGACGCGCTGGCCGCTGCTCTGGGCCGGTATGGGACGCCTTTGCCGCTCCCTGTGTGTGGGCGCCTTTTTTCTGTGTCCAAGCGACCTGTTCGGCCTGCTGGGGCAGGAGTACTCCATCGTCCTGAATACCCTGCTGCTGGCAGGCGTGTGCGCCATATTCTTCTGGAGCGGACAATTGCGCGATCACGGCGCCGCCAGATCCGCGCCGCCGTTGCGCCAGGATCAGGCCATCGGCCTTTTCGCGCAAAAACACGCCCTGACCCACCGGGAGACCGACGTGCTGCGCGCCGTGCTCGCCTCGTCGGATCCCCTGGGGAATATCGCTGTCTGCCTGGGCATATCGGAACGGGTCATGCAACGGCACCTGACTTCCATTTACGCCAAGTGCGGTGTGAGCGGCCGTCTGGAGCTGGTGACAGCCTTCTTCGGCCAAACGCCCCCGTAACCTCCGTCATCCGCCCCGCCGGCCTGCCGATGCCGCCCCTACTGCGTCGCTGCCCCAGCCCGGGCCCGCCGCCATACCGGCGGGGCTGCCGGGCATCTGCCGGGGACAGCCCAAAAAACACACGAGCGCCCGTTACCATCCTTGCGGTAACGGGCGCTCGTGTCCTGAAAAAAAGCGTGGCCCTGGACGTCATCGCCCAGGCCAGGGGGCCTTCCTGCGTCCCGGCGCGGGCACACGGCGCTTCCCGGCCCCAAGGCCGCCTGTCATGTCGCGGTGGAGCCTATTCCCCGGCCATGAAGCCGGACCAGCGGGCCAGCAGGGCACGCAGGGCATTGCCGCGATGGCTGCGGGCGTTCTTCTCGTCACGGGTGAGCTGGGCGGCGCTTTTGCGGATGCTCTCGTCCCAGAACAGGGGATCATAGCCGAAGCCGTTCTCGCCCAGAGGCTCTTCGAGGATGCGGCCTTCCCATGTGCCGCGCACCACCAGCTCGCGGCCGTCGGGATGCACGGCCACCATGCAGCTCACGAAGCGGCAGGAACGCCGGGCCTGGGGCACATCGCGCAGTTCAAAAAGCAGCTTGCGCATGTTGCGCTGGTCCACGCTCTCGCCGGGCAGGCTTTCCCAGTCGTTGGAATAGCGGGCGGAATAGACGCCGGGGCCCTTGTCCAGGGCGTCCACTTCCAGGCCGGAGTCGTCGGCCACGGCCACAAGACCGGTGGCGGCGCACACGGCACGGGCCTTGATGAGGGCGTTCTCTTCGAAGGTGGTCCCGGTCTCTTCGATCTCGCCGATCTCGGGGAAGAGGGAAAGGCCCACCACCTCGATGCCGAAGTCGGCCATGGGATCGGCCAGTTCCCGGATCTTGCCGGCATTATGGGTGGCCAGCACCACCCGCAGCTTTCCGTTGTCGTTCATGAGTTCTCCTTGCGCACCGGCAGGTGCGGTCGTTGCAGTGTCGCGATCAGGATGCCGCCGATGATGAGCATGCCGCCCACCACCTGGGCCGTGTTGACGGCCTCCCCAAGGACGATATGGGCCCCCGTGGCGGCGAAGACGGGCATGCTGTAGTAGACGATGCCCGCACGCACGGGCCCGATACGGCTGATGGCGGCCGTCCAGAGGCAGAAGGAACAGAAAGAGCAGCCCACCCCGGCATAGAGCACGCCTATGATGACGGCAGGCTCCCATTGCACGGGCGGCAGCCAGCACATCTCGGCCAGCACGGGCGGCACACAGAACAGCGCCCCCAGCCCGAAGGTGGCGGCACTGAAGCCGAAGACCGAAAGATCCGTGCCCCGGTGGCGCATGAACAGCGAATACAGGCCAAAGCTTGCCGCTCCGCCCAGGGACCAGAGGTCACCGGGGGCAAAGCGCAGGGCCGCCAGGCGTTCCATATCGCCGCGGCTGACCAGGATCACGATGCCTGTGGCCACCACCAGCATGCCCAGCAGACGGCGCGGGGTGATGGCCTCACCGTAGAGCAGGCGCGAGAATATCAGGATGATGATGGGGGCCGTGGGCGCGATCAGGGCCATGTTCAGGCTCTCTGTGCTTTGCCCGGCCTTGTAGAAAAAGGTGTTCATCAGCGTCACGCCCAGCAGGGACATGACCACCACAAAACGCCAGTGACGGCGCAGAGCAGGCCAGTCCTCGCGCAGATGGCGCCAGGCAAAGGGCAGGATGGTGACGAAGGCCGTGAACCAGCGCCAGAAGTTGCACTGCCACGGCGGGATCATGTCCGCCACGGCGCGCGCCACCACGAAATTCCCCGACCAGATGACCACGGCCAGCAGGGCCAGCAAGTAGCCTGATGTGTTCTGTTTCATGCTTTTCCCGGCGCTGCCGTCCTCCTGCGCTCTCATAACAGGTTGCCCTGCAAATGGCAAAAGCGGGACGGGGCAGTCTTTCCTTTTCCCTGCAAACCGGCTATCTTGGCCGTTACGCGACGCATGTCGCACTGTCTCCGCTCCCGCACGGGGTTCCCCCGCTGCCCACTTCCACCAAGGTTTGCTCTCATGGCTCAGACGCGCCACCTTGTCCTGGGGCTCATGCCCCGTGGGGCCGATCCCGATACCCATTGGGCAGCCGGGCCCTGGTGTTTCGATACGGAAGAAGATTTCTTTCCCGGCTGGGAAGACAGCTTCGTCTTCGGCCGGGAGCCCCTGCGCGATCCCGCCACCTTGGACAGGGCCGTGCTCATGGCCCAGTCCCTGACCGTGGACAGCATCCCCGCCCTGGGGCGGCATCTTCTGGACCTGCAACGCCGCCGCGCCGAGGAAAACAATCCCGTCAGCACCCTGCTGGGCCCGGACGAGATCGACCTGCCCGGCGTCTACTGGGAGACCCTGCTGACGCCCTGGGCCTGCACGGTGGCGCGCCAGCTGGTGGAACGCTGGCTGCGCGTGCGCGCCATGGTGGAGGACTGGGGCCACCTGCCCCTGCATGTGGAGCTGCTGCCCGAGGACTGCGCCTTTTCCTTCGCCACGGAACACGATTTCGTCATGAGCGGCGCCCTGGGCGCGGACTGGAACACCTGGCTCATGTCCCGCCTGCTGGAGGCCGTCTGGCCCGAACGCTGGACCCGCTCCTACGCCCTGCCCGTGTGCGCCTCCTATGGCCGGCTCATCCCGCCGGAAGACAGCGGCAGCCTGAAACAGCGCCTGCGGGCCTGGGCGCGCTCCTGCGTGCTGCGCCTGCCCTGCCCGCCCCTGCGCGGCATGCGGCTGCATCAGGCCCTGCGCTATTCGCTGGCCCTGCTCCATCCCAGCCGCCAGCCCGATGCCAGCCGCCCTCTGGCCGCCCATTTCGGCAGCGCGGCCACCGGTGTGAAGCACGACCTGCCGCTCGATCCCCTGCCCATTTTCATCGGCGCCCTGCCCCAGACCCTTGCCGAGCTGGATCATCCCGACCACGTCGCCCCGGCGCGTGTCCCGCGCGTGCGCGTGGCCTCGGTCCGTGCGCATGAGGATACCCATTACCGCCAGAAGCTGGCCCTCTGGCGTGCCCGCGGCCACCGTGTCATGTTCGTCCAGCACGGGGGCAACGTGGGCCAGGTGCGCTGCCTGTGCGAGACCCCGCTGGTGGAGTTCAGTCAGCACGCGTTCGGCACCTGGGGCTGGAGCCATTATGAGGCCACGGGGGCGGGCAAGGGCGGCCAGTTCCTGCCGCTGCCCTATCCCCTGCTGGCCAACATGGCCGACCAGTGGCGCGGCGGCGACGATACCCTGCTCTTCGTAGGCGCGGAGATGCCCCTGTACGGGCACCGTCTCGACTCGCGCCCCACGCCCCTGCAGTGGCTCCAGTACCGGGAAGACAAGCAGTGGTTCCTTGAGGATCTGCCCCGCCGCCTGCACGACAAGATCCTCTACCGCCCCCATTTCGACGCGCCGGGCGCGCTGGACGATGCGCCCTGGCTGTTGCCGCGCTTCCCCCATGTGCGCCTGTGCAGCGGCCCGCTGGAAGCCCGGATGCTCACCTGCGCCCTCATGGTGCTGGACCATCACGGCACCACCCTGCTCCAGGCCCTGGCGGCCAATGTGCCCACCATCGCCTACTGGGACAGATCCATCTGGCCCATGACCGACAAAGCCCTGGCCCGGCTGGACCTGCTGGCCGAGGCCGGCATCTGGCAGCCTTCCGCCGAGGCGGCCGCCGCCAAGGTCCGGGAAGTCTGGGACAACCCCGCCCGCTGGTGGCTGGATGAGCGCGTCCAGTCCGCCCGCCGGGCCTTCTGCCGCGAGCACGCCTTCGTCGATCCCAAGGGCCCGGATGCCCATATCGTTTCATTGCTGCAACGCCTGTAAGGAGACCTCCCATGTCCCGTATGTCCACCGGCAGCGCCCTGTGCCGCCTGCCGTTGTTCGCCCTGCCCGCCGTCCTGGCCCTGACCCTGCTGCTGCCCGCGCCCATCCCGGCGGCCGATACCGCGGCTCCCGCCCCTGACGCCGCTCAGGCCGCAGAAAGCGGCCCCAGTCCCGAAGAGCGCTCCGCGGAAGCCGTGCTGGGCGAAGTCCAGAGCGCCCTGGACAGCAAGGATTACAAAAAAGCCGTCACCCTGCTCACGCCGCTCACCAAAAACGGCAATGCCGAGGCCCTGTACATCCTCGGCCGCCTGACCCAGGACGGGCGCGGCGTCAAAAAGAGCCCCCAGCGTGCCGTGACCCTGTTCCGTCAGGCCGCCGACAAGGGCCTGGCCAACGCCCAGAACGCGCTGGCCACCGCGCTGGCCACGGGCGACGGCGTGCGGCGCAACTACGGCGAGGCCGGACGCTGGTTCCGCAAGGCCGCCGAGCAGGGCCTGGCCATGGCCCAGTATAATCTGGGCTACCTCTACGCCCACGGCCGCGGTGTGCGCAAAAGCGAGAACGAGGCCATCGACTGGTACGGCCGTGCCGCCAACCAGGGCCTGGCCGATGCCCAGTACTCCCTGGGCTGGATGTACCTCAACGCCAAGGCCAGCAACCAGGACGACACCAAGGCGGCCCACTGGTTCCAGCGCGCCGCCGAACAGGACCACCTCAAGGCCCAGAACAATCTGGCTTACATGTACGCCGAAGGCCGCGGCTTTGCCCAGGACAACCTCAAGGCCGTGGAATGGTACACCCGTGCCGCCGAGCGCGGCTATGCCGAGGCCCAGTACAACCTGGGCTTCATGTACGAACAGGGCCGCGGCGTGCCGCAGGACTACGCCAAGGCCGTGGAATGGTACCGCAAGGCCGCTGAGCAGAACGAGCCCGCCGCCCAGTACAGTCTGGGCCTTATGTACGACCAGGGCACCGGTGTGCAGCGCAACCTTTCCGAAGCCACCCGCTGGTACCGTCTGGCCGCCAAGAACGGCGACCCTGACGCCAAGGCCTATCTGCGCGCCCAGAACCGCAAATAACGGCGGAGCGTTTTTTATGAGGGGGAGAGGGAGACCCTTTTGGAAAAGGGTCCTCCCTCTCCCCCTCATGCTCCCCCTCTCCTTCCCTAAAACTTTTATTATGGCCCCTGACGGTCATCAGAGACGCCGAAACCGTGCCGGGCGTCTGTGTCCCCGGCAGCACAGAAACGCCCCGTATCAAGACGATACGGGGCGTTTTTATGCCATCCAGAGGAATATATGGACGAAGCGTGAGCCTTGCGCCGGGCCGATCCAGCCTTGCGGCACCATGTCCGCCATACAGCGACGGAGACCCGCCATACAGACCAGAAGAAAAGTTTTTTCGGGGTGGGGAAGAGCGCGAGAGGGGGAGGGGCAGTTTTTACCAAAAAACGCCCCTCCCCCTCTCGTATCTCTTTCCCCGGTTCAGACGGGGAGGATCAGTCGTCATGCCGGGCGGCACGACCGCAAAAACGTCCCTGCAGCTCGTTGAGCTGGTTCACGGCTTCGCGTCCGTTGGCGATATTGTGCACGAGTATCTCGCTTTGCTGCGAAAAACGGTTGCCCACCCGCACGGTGTAGCTGTTGAACAGCCAGCTGCTGAAACCCGAGGTGAAGGCCGCATCTTCCATGTCCCGCCATTTGACGCCCACGGCGCCCCGGTTCCAGGGCAGGATGCCCCGGTACAGCCAGACGCCCTTGCTGTCGGCATACAGGTGCACGCTGCGCACCAGCAGGACCCTGTAGACCATACACAGCACCAGCAGGGCGCCCACGCCCGCGAAGATCCAGAAAAATTCCGGCATGTAGCGCTGCCCGGCCACGCACAGGGCCACGCAGACCAGCAGCATCAGCACCGGTCCGGCCCAGGCCAGCCAGGACTGACGATAACTGAGCAGGGGCCGTTCGGCGGCATCGCTGCCCTCAAGGATATGTTCATCAGACATGCGCGTTCCTCCTTGAAAAAGGACGTCGCCGTGAAGGGCTCCGGGGCGCAGGTGCGCCCGCAAGAAAACACGAGGGGCGTGTCTTTGGGAAAAGGTCTCCCTTCCCCAGGACACGCCCCATCACATCACAACATCAGATCTCGCTGCCCGGGGCCAGATGCAGCAGGCGCTCCAGTTCGGCGGTGGCGGCATCGCTGTCCCGGCCCTGGCGACGGGCCAGATCGGGCAGGTTGTCCACGGCATCGCAGGGGCGCACATACAGCGGCTCGATGTCCTCAGGAGCGTAGTCACCATGCCTTGCCAGCAAACACAGGGCCTCGGTGGAGGCATGGATGCAGGCGGGCAGGCAGGTCACGGCAGGCAGGTTTTCCAGCGGCGCGCAGGCGTCCGCATTGCGCCGCAGGCCCGTACCGCAGACCAGCGTGGCGTCCGCCGTATCGGCCGTGATGGCCGCCACGGCCTCGGCCGGCGTGCACAGGGTCACGCCCTGCAGGGGCTGGGCCGGGATCTCGGGCCCGTAGCTGATGAAGGGCTGGCAGTGGACAAGGTTGCGGCGGGCATGGGTCAGGACCCAGACGTGGCCGCCGTAGAGCATGCCGCGCCGCATGACGGCCGTGGTGGCCAGGGCCTGCATGTAGTCCAGCCCGGCCAGCTGCGCCCGGCCGCAACGGCGCAGGGCCGCGGCCGTGGCCAGGGTCAGGCGGATGCCCGTAAAGGAGCCCGGCCCGCGCACGCAGGCGATGCGGCGCAGATCGCTCCACCGGATGCCCAGCGACGTGGCCAGCTCGGCCAGCTCCGGGGCCAGGATCTCCGTGGCCCGCTCGCTGCGGTACCATTCCTGCGCACAAAGGATGGCCTCATCCTCCGTGACCACGATCTGCAACACGCCTTCAGCGGCGTTGAGTATCAGCTCCAGTCCCGTTCCCGGGACAGCGTGTGTCGCCATATCGATTTCTCCCGCCGGACGCTAGGGGGCCGTCTTTTCCACGGCCGAGGCCTCGTCCGGCGTATTGATGATGCGTGTCACGTCGTTGAAGGTGGCAAAGATCATCAGGCTCAGCAGCAGGGCCATGCCCACGCGCATGCCCCATTCCTGGATCTTCTGCGGCACGGGGCGGCGGAAGATCATCTCGATGAGGCAAAAGAGCATCTGGCCGCCGTCCAGCACGGGCACGGGCAGCAGGTTGAGGATGGCCAGGTTGATGCTGATGAGCGCCGCCAGACCGAGCACGCCCACAAGGCCCTGCTCCGCCTGCTGGCCCACCATCTGGGCGATCATGATGGGGCCGCCCACCTGATCGGCGGGCACCACGCGCTGGGCCAGCTTGACGAAGCTCTGCCAGGTCAGGTCCACCAGACGCCAGGTCTGGACAAGGCCCGTCTTCAACGCCTCGGAAAAGCCCAGTTCTTCCACGCGCACCGAACCCAGCGGCCCGATGCCGATGAGCCAGGCTTTCTCATCCTCGCCAAAGATGGTCTTGCGCGTGCTCCACTGCGGCGTCAGGGTCAGTTCCAGTTCCGTGCCCTGGGTCATGCCCTCGGCGGGCTGCCGGGCCACGGTCAGGGTCAGGGGACGGCCGTTGGCCTCGGCCACGGTCGGGGATATCTCGTCCCACGAATGGAGGGGACGGCCGTCGATGCTCAGGATCAGGTCGCCCTTCTGCAGACCGGCCTGTGCCGCCGCGCTCTGGGGCATGACGGCGCCCACCTGCGGCAGCATGACGGCATTGCCCCAGCCCCAGGCCACCACCCAGCACAGGATGCAGGCCAGCAGGATGTTGGCGAAGGGCCCGGCCGCGATCACGAGGAAGCGCTGCCACGCGGGCCGCAGGGAAAAGCATTCCTCCCGGGTGAAACCGCTGGGGATGTCGTTCTCGTCGTTCTCGCCCACCAGGGCCACATAGCCGCCCAGAGGCACCAGCGACAGGGCGTATTCCGTCTTGCCGTGACGGTATTTGAGCAGTTTGGGGCCAAAGCCCAGGGAAAAGGTGGACACGCCCATGCCCAGCCAGCGGGCCACGGCGAAATGTCCCAGTTCATGGAAAAAGATCAGGCCGCCAAGGACAATGATGGCGGCAACGATGGTCGTCAGCACTCGTCAACTCCGGCGCGGGCCAGCTGTTTCACCAGCTCGCGTGTTTTCAGGTCAAGGCGCGACATGCGCTCTGTCAAGATAGTCACTTCCCGTTCAAGGGCAAGACTGTCATCGCCGCTACAGGACAGCGGCGGGCAGAACGGTTCGTGCCCCGGCTCGCCGGCGGCATGGGCATCCATGGCGGCCGAGACCAGATCCGCGATGTCGGCAAAGGCGCATTTGCCGGACAGGAACAGCTCCACGGCGGCCTCGTTGGCGGCGTTCATCACCACCGACATGCCGCCGCGTTCCCGCAGGGCGCGGCGCGCCAGCTTCAGGGCCGGGAAGGCCTCGTCGTCAGGGGCGAAGAACTGCAGGGTACCGGCCTTGACCAGATCCAGCGGCGGCACGCCCGTATCCACGCAGCGGGGCCAGAACAGGCAGGCCGCGATGGGGATGCGCATGTCCGGCGTGCCCAGCTGCGCCAACTGGCTGCCGTCCGTGAACTGCACCAGCGAATGCACCAACGACTGCGGATGCACCAGCACCGTGATCTTTTCCAGCGGCACGCCGTACAGGTGGAAGGCTTCCACCACTTCCAGGGCCTTGTTCATCATGGTGGCCGAGTCGATGCTGATCTTGGCGCCCATCTTCCAGTTGGGATGATCCAGGGCCTGCGCGCGGGTCACGTTGCGCAACTCCTCGCGGCTGCGGCCGCGGAACGGACCGCCGGAGGCCGTCAGCAGCAGGCGGTCCACCTCCTGCCCGCGTCCGGCCAGGCACTGGAAGATGGCGTTGTGCTCGGAGTCCACCGGCAGGATGCTGGCATGGGTACGGGCGCAGACCTGACGCAGCATGTCACCGGCCAGCACCAGCGACTCCTTGTTGGCCAGGCAGATGACCTTGCCCGCCAGCGCGGCCGCCAGCGTCCCGGCTAGGCCCGCCGCGCCCACCTGCGCCGAAAGCACGGTGTCCGCTTCGGGCAGGGCCGCCAGACGGGCATAGCCTTCGCTGCCCACCAGGATCTCGGGGGTGTAGCCCGTGGGCAACAGCTTGCGCAGGCCCGCTGCCGAAGCCTCGTCCAGCACGGCCAGATACGGGGGCCGGAACTCCTGCGCCTGCTCGGCCAGGGTCTTGATGTTGCGCGCACAGGAGAGGCCCAGCACCACGCATTCACGCCGCCGCGAACGGATGGCCGCCAATGTGTTGCCGCCGATGGAACCGGTGGAACCCAAAAGGACAAGCTGGCGCACGCCGCGCCGCCACGCCTCGGAAGGCGCTTCCGAAATATACCGAATCGCAGGGCCGTTCAGCCCGGGCCACAGATCTGACATGTGTTTCTCCTTTGTCTCCGGGACAAAATCGTCCACAGCATGCCAAAAATCCCTTGCCGCGTCGAGAGCGGGCCGGAGGGAGGAAGGAGGGGGATGCAAAAGTGTTTGCGGGGGAAGGGAGGGGACTTTTTTCCAGCGGAAAAAAGTCCCCTCCCTTCCCCCGGCCCCCCTTCCCTCCCCCAAAAACCGCTCACAGGGCGAACAGGATCATGGAGGGAGCCTCGGGGGAAAAAAGGACTGGATGACACGACAGGCAGAGATGGAAAAAATGTGGCCCTTTCGCCTTCAGGCTGTCTTCCCCAGGAGTTGAGCGTGCCGCCCCTCCTACGGCGCGCCCCACACAGCACCGGGGACCAACATGGGGCACGGGGGTGCAGGGGCTGCGCAGGCCCCGATCCCCTGCCGCTTCGCCGCGCTTGCCCCGCCCGGATGCCGGGCAATGGCCGTCATCCGACGGCTATTCCACAGAGCGCAAGCGGATCTATTCCCCGCCAGCGTCCCCCCAAAAAACGCCAAAGGGGCCGGTCCCCCAGAAGAAGACCGGCCCCTTTGCAAAATCGGGCTCAGCACGGGCAGCCGATGCTTCCATCAGCTGCCGGCGGCATGACGGCTAAAAGAAGAAGAACCACTGGTCCACGACGGCGAACATGGGCATGGCGAACAGGATGCTGTCCGCACGGTCCAGGATGCCGCCATGGCCGGGCAGCAGGTTGCTGGAGTCCTTCACATGCACCGCGCGCTTGAGGGCGGATTCGAACAGGTCGCCCAGCTGGGCAAAGGCATTGATGGCGATCCCCAGCAGGGCGAAGGCCCACCAGCTGGCGCTGCCCAGGCAGGCGCCGTAGATGGTGCAGAAGATGACGCAGCCCACCAGACTGCCCACCGCGCCTTCGGAGCTCTTGTTGGGGCTCACGCGGGGCCACAGCTTGTGGTGCCCGAAGCGGGTGCCCACGAAATAGGCGGACGTATCGGAGACGGCCACGGCCGCCAGCACGAAGATGAGCTTGGTGGTGGAAAGATAGGTGGCGGGCAGCAACAGCAGCGGGATGTAGGCCAGACCGGCCATGAAGATGCCGCTGGCGGCAAAGGCGGGCACGCCTTCCTCTTCCACCTCGTTCCAGCGGAACAGGAAGCTCATGGCAGCCAGCACGAAGCCCGCGCCCAGGCAGACCAGGGCGTCCTGCGTGCGGTGGGCCCAGGTCAGCGTCAGCATGCCCCAGCCCAGGGCGATGGCGCAGACGCGGCTGGGGATGCGCTTGTTGCCCCAGAACAGGGAGAAGAACTCCCACAGGCCCAGCGCCGCCACCAGCAGGATGAGGGCAAGCAGCACCCAGCCCCGCAGGACGAGGGCAAGAACGACGATGGCGGCCAGAACGAGGCCGGTGATGGTGCGGCGGATGTCGGTGGCGTGATCAACGGCCATTGATTTGCTCCTGGGTTTTCCCGAATCGGCGCGAGCGTCCGGCGTAGACGGCCAGGGCCTCGTGCAGGGCCTCCACGCCGAAGTCGGGCCAGGGCGTGGGGGTGAAGTAGAATTCGCTGTAAGCGCACTGGTAGAGCAGATAATTGCTCAGGCGCTGTTCTCCGCTGGTGCGGATGAGGAAATCGGGGTCGGGCTGTCCGGCGGTGTACAGATGGTCGGCCAGGCTCTGTTCGGTGACGTCCTCGGGGCGCAGGCCCTCGGCCATCATGCTGCGCACGGCGCGCACCAGCTCGGCGCGGCCGCCGTAGTTGAGGGCCAGGTTGAGCACCATGTCCGTATTGGCCGCCGTGCGGCGCAGGCCGTGGCGCAGGGCCGTGCGGGCGGCCAGGGGCAGGGCCTCCATGTCGCCCAGGATGTTCAGGCGGATGCCCTCGCGCTCCATGCGGGGCACTTCCTGGCCCAAAAATTCCAGCAGCAGGGAGAACAGGGCCGAGACTTCGGTCTTGGGCCGCGACCAGTTCTCGCTGGAAAAGGTGTACAGGGTCAGGTGGCGGATGCCCAGACGGCGGCATTCGGTCACGATGGTGCGCACGGTCTCGGCACCGGCACGGTGCCCCGCCTCGCGCGGCAGACCGCGGGCCTGGGCCCAGCGGCCGTTGCCGTCCATGATGATGGCCAGGTGTACGGGAAGATGGGTAAGCGTTTCGCTCATGGTACCTCTCTGAACCGGGGACGACAGGCCCGGAAAACATGACCGTGCCGAAAAAAACACGGCCCGGTGCCCCTGGGGCTGGCCGGGCTGCGGAAAACGTCCGGGAGCGGCAGGGCCGCTCCCGGAAGGCGGACACTAGATGTCCATGATTTCCTTTTCTTTGGCCTGGCTGCGCTTGTCGGCATCGGCCACGAACTTGTCGGTCAGCTTCTGCACTTCGGCTTCGGCCTTCTTCTGTTCGTCTTCGGTGATGGTCTTTTCCTTCTCCAGCTTCTTCAGGGAGTCGTTGGCATCACGACGCACGTTGCGCACGGCCACCTTGGCGTCTTCGGTGTACTTGCGGGCCACCTTGACCAGCTCCTTGCGGCGCTCTTCGGTCAGCGGCGGGATGTTGATGCGGATGATGCGGCCGTCATTGACCGGGGTCAGGCCCAGGTCGGACTTGAGGATGGCCTTCTCCACCACGGAGATGCCGCCCTTGTCCCAGGGCTGGATGGTGATGGTGCGGCTGTCGGGCACGGCCACGGAAGCCATCTGGGAGATGGGGGTGGGGGTGCCGTAGTAATCGGCCTTGATACCGTCCACCAGGGCGGTGGTGGCGCGACCGGTGCGCAGTTTCTGGAAATCGCGCTCCAGAGCGGCCATGGCTTTTTCCATGCGGTCTTCGGTATCCAGAAGGATGGTATCGATATCCATAAAATCTCCTTACAGACTGTAGAGTTCGAAAAGATCGTGACTAGCAGTCGTGCACGATGGTGCCCACCTGCTCGCCCAGGATGGCACGGCGGATGTCGCCGCCCAGCATGCGGCAGACGATGATGGGCACGTTGTTGTCGCGCACCAGGGCAAAGGCAGCGGCGTCCATGACGCCCAGATGGCGGGACAGGGTCTCGTCATAGCTCAGGCTGTCGTACTTGACGGCATCGGGGAACTTGGCGGGGTCCTTGTCGTAGATGCCGTCCACCTTGGTGGCCTTGATGATGGCATCGCACTGCAGTTCCATGCCGCGCAGGGCGGCGGTGGTGTCGGTGGTGAAATAGGGGTTGCCGGTACCGGCGGCGCAGATGACCACACGGCCCTTTTCCAGATGGCGCATGGCGCGGCGACGGATGAAGGGCTCGCACACTTCCTGCATGTCGATGGCGGACAGCACGCGGGTGGGGTAGCCGAATTTTTCCAGCATGTCCTGCACGGCCAAAGCATTGAGCACCGTGGCCAGCATGCCCATGTAGTCGGCGGAGGAACGTTCCATGCCCTTGGCGGAACCGGAAAGGCCGCGGAAGATGTTGCCGCCGCCGATGACCAGGGCAAGTTCCACGCCCATGTCGAGCAATCCGCCGATCTCCTTGCAGATGGTGCCCACGGTTTCGGGGTCGATACCGGTTTTCTGCTCTCCGGCCAGGGCCTCGCCGCTCAGCTTGAGCAGCACGCGCTTGTACTTGAGTTCAGCCATATGTTCCGCCTTGGTTGAAGCCGGCCACGCCGGCTGTTGCTTTCATGGATCGTCCGATACCGAACAGCAGGCATTCGGACGCGCTCTTTTCACCATAGCAAAAAACGTCGCTATCTCAAAGCACTTTTACCATGCCGCCCCCGCAGGACGGCACGGGACAGCCCTTTGCAAGGCGGCCTGTACGACCCGGGGCGGGCACGCCGTACGGGCAAGGGACGCCGTATGGCCGGGGCGACATGCGCTCCCGCCCGCCGCCTCCTCCCCTGCCCCGCCGGGACGTCCCTGCCCTTTCCCCGGCCGGGAGGACATGCGGAAAAACACCCCGCGTCGTTCCCCTCCGCGTCGACGGTCATGCCTTTGTCGCCGCCCCTGCGTCGAGCCCGGATGGTGAGAACGTCGCAAACGGACGCCCCGATACGCATACGGACACCGCCGGGGAACGCAACCGGAGCGGGAGCCTATTTGCCTGCCCCCGCCTTTTGCGGTATCGGAAAGAGTCCCGAACCGAAGCCGCGCGCAGACCCGGCAAGGAGTCCCCATGCTCGAATGCAACAACCGTTTTGAAGATCGCGCCTTCCTCCTGCTGCTGGCCGGCGTCTCGCTGGCTTTCCTCTGGATGCTGCGCCCCTTCTTCGATGTCATCTTCTGGGGCATCGTCATCGCCCTGCTCTCCACTCCCGTCTACGATGCCCTGCAGCGCCGCAGCATGGGCCGCAACCTGGCGGCGCTGACCTGCGTGATCCTGAGCCTGGTGCTCATCATCGTGCCCTGCGCGTACATTTTTTATACGTTCATCAACGAGGTGGCCAATCTCTACGGCCGCCTGACGTCCGGCGGACATGACATCCGCGAGACGCTGGAAAAGCTGCGCGAGGTGGCGCCCGGCGTACAGGACTGGCTCACCCGCTACGGCTACGGCCCCGAGGTCATCACCCAGAAACTTTCCGAGCTGGCGGTCAAGGTCAGCGGTCTGGTGGCGCGCAACACCGTGGCCCTGGGCGGCAGTACGGTGAATTTCCTCGTGGACCTCTGCATCATGCTCTATCTGGCCTTCTTCCTGGTGCGCGACGGCAAGCAGCTGCGCGTGCTGCTCATCCGGGCCCTGCCCTTTGGCGACCACCGCGAGGATCTGCTCTTCGCCAAGTTCGCCGAAGTGCTGCGGGCCACGGTCAAGGGCAGCCTGCTGGTGGCCATGGCCCAGGGCGCGCTGGGCGGTCTCATCTTCTGGATACTGGGCATCAAGGCCCCGGTGCTCTGGGGCGTGGTCATGACCCTGCTCTCGCTCATCCCGGTGGTGGGCGCGGGCGTGGTCTGGGCGCCGGTGGCCGGGTACCTGCTGCTCACGGGCGATTATGTGTCCGGCGTGGTGCTGCTGGCCTACGGGGTCTTCGTCATCGGTCTGGCGGACAACATCCTCCGCCCCGTCCTGGTGGGGCGTGATACCAAGCTGCCGGACTTCATGGTCCTGCTCTCCACGCTGGGCGGTTTCTCGCTCTTCGGCATGGACGGCTTCGTGACGGGCCCCATGCTGGCCGTGCTCTTCGTGACGGTCTGGAAGATATTCATGGACGAATTCAAGCCGCCCCTGACGCTGGACGGCAGCGCCCCCGCACAGGATGCGGACGGGGACGGCCCTGCGGCATGACGCAAAAGGCCACCCGCAACGACGGGTGGCCTTCCATTACCTGCCCCCCGGCAGGTGAAAGATAGGGGACGGGATCCACGGCACCCGTCCCCTGTATGCGACAGCCTCCCACAGCTGCCGCTCCGGCAGCAAGGAAAAGGGGAAAGGAGGAGAACCTGATTCCTTGCTTCCGGTCAATCCTGCTGTCCCGGCGGGGATATTCCCATCCCCGGCGTCCTGCAGCGGCCCGGGACACACGGGCCGTCCGGCATGCCCTTCCGGGCACCGGCGGCAGACGCCGCCCCGCCGGGACAGCTAATGTTCCAGACGGCGGACCAGCACCTCGTCGATGCGGTTGCCGTCCATCTTCACTATCTTCATCCGCCAGCCCTGGATGCGCACCCGCTCGCCTTCGTGCGGGATATGCCCCAGGGCCTCCAGCAACAGCCCCGCCAGTGTGGCCGAGGAGCTGCGCGGCGGCAGGTGGATGCCCAGCCAGGAGGTCACGGCATCCACGGTCAGGCGGCCGGGCATGAGCCACGAGCCGTCAGGCTGGCGGCAGGCTTCGGGCCCGGCGGGCATGTCGCCCATCTGGCCTGCCAGCACGCTCACCAGATCCGTGGGCGTGATGCAGCCCACCACGCTGCCGTATTCGTCACGCACGAAGGCCAGGGGCGTGGGCTCTTCGCGAAAAGTTTCCAGCATCTCCGTCAGCGAGGCATGCTCGAAGATCGTGGGCGCGGGCCGCAGCAGGGGCCGCACGCTCCAGACACGCCCGCTGCCGTCATCCTGCGGCGCTGCCGTACCGGGACGCTCCGTGCCCGTCACGGGCCCCTGGGGCGTCACGGCCGCCAGATCCCCGGTATGGATCACGCCCAGCACTTCGTCCCTGTCCGGGTCCAGCACCGGCAGCCAGGGCGAGAGGCTCTCGCTGGCAAAACGGCAGGCTGTGGCATAGTCGGCCTCGCTGTCCAGCCAGCGCACCCGGTGGCGCGGGGTCATGATGAAGCGGGCCGTGCGTCCGCTCAGGCGGATCACGCGGGCCACCATGTCGCGCTCTTCCGGCTCGAACAGGGGCTGGGCATCGCTCTCGCTGGCCAGGGCCGCGGCATCGCGCCGCGCTTCTTCCTCGCCGGGACGTCCGCCGCCCAGCAACCCCAGCACCGCCATGGCCATGGATTCACGCATGTCGCGCATGCTGATGCGCTTGCGGCGGTTGCGCAGGGCCACCTGGTTGCAGATCTCCACCAGCACCGAGAAGCAGATGGCCGCATAGAGATAGCCCTTGGGGATATGGTAGCCCAGACCGTCCATGAGCAGGCTCAGGCCGATCATCATCAAAAAGCCCAGACACAGGATGATGACCGTGGGGTGACGCTCCACAAAACTTGTCAGCGGCGCGGCGGCCATGACCATGACCAGCATGGCCACGATGACGGCCAGCATCATCACCGGGATATGGTCCACCATGCCCACCGAGGTGATGATGGAATCCAGGGAGAACACGGCATCCAGCACCAGGATCTGGATGATGACCTGCCAGAAGCCCGAGCGCGTGGGCGCCGAGGAGTATTCGGCCATGCCGCCTTCCAGGCGCTCGTGCAGCTCCATGGTCCCCTTGAGCAGCAAAAAGATGCCGCCGCCCATGAGGATGAAATCTCGCCACGAGAAGGCTTTGCCGAAGATCGTGACCAGGGGCTCGGTCAGACTGACGATCCAGGCGATGGCGGAAAGCAGCACCAGGCGCGTGACGAGCGCCAGACCAAGACCGGTGAGGAAGGCCCGGCGGCGCTGTTCCTGCGTATGCAGGCGCGAGGTGAGGATGGAGATGAAAACGAGGTTGTCGATGCCCAGCACGACCTCGAGCACGATCAGGGTGCCCAGCCCGGCCCAGGCCGAGGGATCGGCGATCCACGAGAAATCCCACATGGGAGCTTTCCGCCTCCTTGCGGCAGTGATGCTGAAGTGATGCCCGGCCCTCCCGCTCCGCACGGAGTCCCGGACTGGATGGAGGCAGCATACGCCGGCGTCCGTCAGGAAAGCGTCGGCATGGCCGGGAAAAGAGCCAAAAAAAGGAGGGGCCGGAGCCCCTCCTGGGATCTTTATGGCGGACAGCTTATTCAGCGGCCAGCTGGATGCGGCTGAAGCCGGCGACCTTGATGTCGCCACCGGCGGCCTTGGCCACTTCGCGCACCACTTCGGTCATGCTCTTCTTGTCGTCGCGGATGTAGGGCTGTTCCATCAGGCAGACTTCCTTCTGGAACTTCTTCACGGCGCCTTCGGCGATCTTTTCCACGATCTGTTCGGGCTTGCCTTCTTCGCGGGCCTTCTGGCGGTACACTTCACGCTCGCGTTCCATGGCGGCGGCGTCCAGGCTGGCGCCGTCCAGGGCCATGGGGTTGGTGGCGGCCACCTGCATGGCCACGTTCTTGGCCAGTTCCTGCACTTCAGGCTTGGCGGCGGTAGCGGCGCTGTCGCACACCAGGTCCACCAGCACGCCGATCTTGCGGTTGGCGTGGATGTACTGGCCGATCACTTCGTTGTCTTCACGGGTGTGACGGGTGAAGTTGCCGAGCTGCATGTTTTCGCCCACGGAGGCGATGAGCTGGGTCACGTCTTCGCCCACCAGGCCCTTCAGGGCTTCGGCGTCGGCGGGGTTGCTGTCCAGCACGCTCTGGGCCACCTTGGCGGCCAGGGCTTCGAACTGTTCGCCGCGGGCCACGAAGTCGGTCTCGCACAGCAGGGCGGACATGGCCACGGTCTTGCCGTCAGCGCTCACGGCGGCCATCACCAGGCCTTCGCTGGTGGCACGGCCGGACTTCTTGGCAGCCTTGGCCATACCCTTCTGGCGCAGCCAGTCGACGGCCTTTTCCAGGTCGCCGTCCACTTCCACCAGGGCTTTCTTGCAGTCCATCATGCCGGCGCCGGTCTTTTCGCGCAGTTCCTTCACCATAGCGGCGGAAATAGCCATTGTATTCTCCTGTGTATCCGGCCTGGGCCGGAGCAAGATTCCAAAAAATCGCGCAGTGCGCAGGGTGGCGGCACAGCCCGAAAGCCGCGCCGCCACCTTTTTGAAGCATGGGGGGGGCCGGAGCCTTGCTGCTCCGGTTCCTGCGTCGCCCGCTACGGGGCATCCCCGTCCGGGCGCGGACATCAGCAGGGCCGATGCCCGGGGCAACAGCGTTGCCCGAGGTCAGAAGACCGTACCGGAACTACTCGGCGGCAGCTTCGGTCTCGGCAGCCTTCTGCATGGCTTCTTCGGCGTTGGCTTCCACGGCGGCGCCGTCCTTCATCTGGGCTTCGCCTTCCTGGCAGGCTTCGGAGAAAGCCGTCACGAACAGCTTGATGGCGCGGATGGCGTCATCGTTGCCGGGGATGATGTAGTCGATGACATCGGGATCGCAGTTGGTGTCGGTCACGGCCACGATCGGGATGCCCAGCTTGCGGCATTCCTTCACGGCGATGTCTTCGCGATGGGGGTCGATGATGAAAGCCAGCTGGGGCAGGCGATCCATGTTCTTGATACCGCCCAGGGTCTGTTCCAGCTTCTGCATTTCGCGTTCCAGCAGCAGGATTTCCTTCTTCTGGTAACGGTTGATGCTGCCGTCGGCGAACATGCCTTCCAGCTTCTTCAGGCGTTCCACGCTCTTCTGGATGGTGACGAAGTTGGTCAGGGTGCCGCCCATCCAGCGGTTGGTCACGTAGTACTGGTTGGCCTTGGTGGCTTCGGTGGCCACGGCTTCCTGGGCCTGGCGCTTGGTACCGATGAACAGCACCTTGCCGCCGTTGGCCACGGTGTCGACCACCTTGTCATAGGCCACGCGGAACAGCTTCACGGTCTGCTGCAGGTCGATGATATGGATGCCATTGCGGGCGCCGAAGATGTAAGGACGCATCTTGGGGTTCCAACGACGGGTCTGGTGACCGAAATGCACGCCGGTTTCCAGCATCTGCTTCATGCTGACGTAAGCCATTTTTCAATCCTCCAAAAGGGTTGTGATCTTCCACACCGGCCCAGACCCTGCAACCCGGCCTGCCGCCGCCCCCGGCCCCATGACCGGAAGACAACGAAAAATGCGCCGTAGCGCATTGCCGGGCACCCCGGGCCGCTGCCGGAGTGTGCTTCGATGAACGAGCTTCCATAGACCAAAAGCCCGCAAATGGCAAGCCCCGACGGCAACAAGGCGCTTCTTTCCCCGCCGGCGGAGCCGTCTTCCCGCCGCAGCCGTCCCGTTGCGGACGTATGGCAGGGCCGAAGGAGCGGCGCCCGCCGTTCCTGTTCCATTCCCGTGGCAGACAGGCCCACCGGCGAAGCCCTGCTGCGATCACCGCCGGGCCCCTGCCGCAGGGCTGTCATGAGGCGAGGTACCGCGATGCGTCCCCTGCCGCGACGCACGCCCGTCTTTTCCCGGGCGACCGGCGTAGACCGGCTGCCGTCGTGCCCGGCACAGCGGCAAAGGCCCTTTCCGGCGGCTCTGCCCGGAAGCTCCGGCAGTCGGCATTTTTCCTGGCGCGTCCTCCCATGTGCCGTCTGATGCGTCCGAACACTCCGGCACATTGGCAAAAAGAAAGGCTCCCCAAAACGGGGAGCCTGACCGGGGAAGACTGCGGCGTTGCCTGCCGGCGCTTGAAGGCGACATGGCAGGGGCTGCTGCCGTTCCGTGGCCGTACCGGTAACGGAGCCGTGACGCGGCACGTGGCCGGGTCCGATGTTCTCCGCTAGCGGGAAATTTTCCGGGATCACCGGCAGCCCCTCAAGGGGGGGCGGGGCTGCCGGGGGGGTATCAGGAGGAGGAAGGTCGGTATGTTCCCGGCCGGCTCCGAAGGAGGGACGAGCCGGCCGGGGAGGGACTTTTTCAGGAGGAAGGAGGTTGCTGTTTTCAGTCCCGGCCGGTCCTGGGGGGGGACAGGCCGACCGGGGGAAGGAGGTCTCAGAAGAAGCGGAGGATGTTCGTTTCAGGTTCGAAGGAGGTCCGTCAGGCTGTCCACGCTACCGCGGTCTGTCGCGGGCCGAGGCAGCAAAGAGGCCATGCGGCTGCCGCGGTAGCGCGGACGGTAAGAAATTTGTGGTGTTCCATGACGGACCTCCAAAAAGGAAGAAGATGGTATGGCATGTATATCTGTTCGGCGCTGTCCCCGTAGTGGTGGCGGACCGGAGGGCCCGTCCCGGACGATGCCGTTGTTGTACGGGATACAGCAATCGCCGTGCCAAAGTATATTTTCACAATAAAAACAATAGATTACAAAATAAGGTTTAAAAAAGGCGTTTCCCTGGCCCCGGCACCTGTACAGAAATTGAACACTTTTTCCCGCCATTCCGGCAGGTTGTAAAAAAATTGGACGCTTTGCCCCGCAGCAGGCGGCCCATGTGCTTTTTTTATACAGTCCGCGGCCGCCGTTTCGGCAAAGGGTCCTGCGCCGGGGCGCCAGCACGCTCTTTGCAAAGCGGCAGGCTCCATAGTATAGCCGAACCATATGAATCTTACCAACGAACCTTCCCTGAAAGGATCCCTCATGAACAGTCATGGTTTCGAACTCGTCACCGAGCGCCGCCTGCACGAAGTGGGCGGTACGGCCCGGCTCTGGAAACACGGCGTCACCGGCGCGCAGCTGCTCTCCGTCAGCAATGCCGACGAGAACAAGTGCTTCGGCGTGAGCTTCCGCACCCCGCCAACGGACTCCACGGGCGTGGCCCACATCCTGGAACATTCCGTGCTCTGCGGCTCGGACAAATATCCGGTCAAGGAACCCTTCGTGGAGCTGCTCAAGGGCTCGCTCCAGACCTTCCTCAACGCCTTCACCTTCCCGGACAAGACTTGCTATCCCGTGGCCAGCGCCAACCTGCAGGACTTCTACAACCTCATCGACGTCTACATCGACGCCGTCTTCCATCCCCGCATCAGCGAGGACATCTTCCGTCAGGAAGGCTGGCACGTGGAGGCCGAGGACACCAAGGGCCCCTGGACCTACAAGGGCGTGGTCTACAATGAGATGAAGGGCGCCTACTCCTCGCCCGATTCCGTGCTGGCCGAACAGAGCCAGCAGGCCATCTTCCCGGACATGCTCTACAGCCTGGACTCCGGCGGCAACCCGGAAGTCATCCCGGACCTGACCTACGAGGCCTTCCGCGATTTCCACAGCCGCTACTACCATCCCTCCAACGCGCGTTTCTTCTTCTGGGGCGATGACCCGGAAGAAAAGCGTCTGGAGATCGTGGCCGAGGCCCTGCAGGGCTATACCGCCCGCGCGGTGGACTCCGCCGTGCCCCTGCAGCCCCGCCGCGACACGCCCCGGCAGGTGGAAGTGCCCTACGCCGCCACCGACGGCCAGAAAACGGCCCTGTTCACAGTCAACTGGCTGCTGGGCGAACGCGGCGACGTGCATCAGGCCCTGCTCATGGAGATGCTGGAGCACATCCTCGAAGGCCTGCCGGGCTCTCCCCTGCGCAAGGCCCTCATCAGCTCCGGCCTGGGCGAGGACACCACCGGCTGCGGCCTGGAGACCGACCTGCGCCAGATGTACTATTCCACCGGTCTCAAGGGCGTGGACCCGCGCAAGGTGCAGGACGCCGAGATGCTCATCTTCGAGACCCTCGCCGACCTTGCCGAGGACGGCATCGACCCCGCCGCCGTGGAAGCCGCCGTCAACAGCGTGGAATTCTCCTACCGCGAGAACAATTCCGGCCGCTTCCCGCGCGGCCTCTCGGCCATGATCCAGGCCCTGTCCACCTGGCTCTACGACGGCGACCCGCTGGCCCCGCTGGCCTGGGAAGGCCCGCTGGCCGACATCAAGGCCCGTCTGGCCGCCGGGGAGAAGGTCTTTGAGAACGCCATCCGCGACCACTTCCTCAACAACGAACACCGCGCCACCGTGGTGCTGCTGCCTGATGCCCGGCTGGCCAAGGCCCGTGAAGACCGCGAGGCCGCCCGCCTGGCCGCCGTGTACGAGGCCTGCTCCGACGCCGAGCGGCAGGAGCTGGTGGAGGCCACCAGCCGTCTGCAGGCCGCCCAGTCCGCTCCGGACAGCCCCGAGGCCCTGGCCACCATCCCCAGCCTGGGCATGGATGCCCTGCCCCTGCGCAACACGCCCGTGCCCTGCGTGCGGGAGGCCCTGAGCGGCGGCCAGACCTGGCTGGCCCACGACCTGCCCACCAGCGGCATCGCCTATACGGCCCTGCTCCTGCCCCTGAACGCCGTCCCGGCCCGCCTGGAGCCCCTGCTGCCCCTCTTTGCCCGCAGCCTCACCGAAGTGGGCACCGCCCGCCGCGACTTCAGCGAACTGGGCGCGCGCATGGCCGCCAAGACCGGCGGTGTGGGCGCCGATCCCCTGCTGGCCACCACCCGCGGGGAGCGCGGCCTGGTCAAATACCTGAGCGTGGCCGGCAAGGCCGTCTACGACAAGGTGCCCGACCTGTTCGACATCTTCCGCGAGATCCTGCTGGAGCCCCTGACCGACCGCGCCGTGCGCCTGGAGCGCCTGCGCCAGATGCTGCTGGAAGACAAGGCCCGTCTGGAGCACGGTCTGGTGGCGGCCGGTCATTCGGCCGTGGGTTCCCGCCTGCGCGCCCACTTCACGCCCTCCGGCCTGCTGGCCGAACGCCTGTCGGGCATCAGCCAGCTCATGGCCGTGCGCGAACACCTGCAGCGTCTGGACAGCGATCCCGACAGCCTGCTGGCCGATCTGGACGAGCTGCGCCGCCTCATCGTGGCCAGCCCCGACGTGCTGGTGGACTGCACGGCCGAGACCGCCGGTCTGGATGCCGTGCAGCGGCAGGCAGCCGACCTGCTGGCCGCCCTGCCCGCCGGTCGTGACGCGGCCCTGATCCTGCCGCCCTTCAGCGACGGTCTGCCCGCCGCCGAGGCCTTCCTGGCCCCGGCCCAGATCAACTATGTGGGCAAGGCGGCCAACCTCTACGACCTGGGCTACACCTACCACGGCTCGGCCAGCGTCATCCTGCGTTACATGCGCATGGGCTATCTGTGGGAGCGCGTGCGCGTGCGCGGCGGTGCCTACGGCGCCTTCTGCATGCTGGACCGCATGGGCGGCACCCTGGTCTGCGCCTCGTACCGCGATCCCAACGTGGACGAGACCCTGACCGCCTATGACCAGATGGCCGACTACCTGCGCTCCTTCCGTCCCGACAAGGAGCAGCTCACCAGCGCCATCGTGGGCGCCATCGGCGACCTGGACAGCTACCTGCTGCCCGACGCCCGCGGTGCGCAGGGCCTGGCCCGCCATCTGGCCAAGGACGACGAGGAAGCCCGCCAGCAGATGCGTGACGAGATCCTCGGCACCACGGCCCAGCACTTCCGCGACTTCGCCGACGTGCTGGCCGAAGCCGCCGGCCACGGCGTGACCTGCGTACTGGGCGGTGCCCAGACCCGCGCCGCCGCCGAGGCCCACGGCTGGCAGACGCAGGAACTGCTCTAGTCCCGGCCCTGAGGCCTGGATGCGTACATGACCATCCGGGGAAGGGGGACAGCTTGCGCCGCGGCGAAGGCTTTCCCCTTCCCCTTTTCCGTTCCTCCCGCCCGAGCTCACCGGCCCGGCAGCTCCACCAGGGCGGATACGGCAAGGGCGCTGCCTCTCCGGCATCCCGGCCCGCAGGGACAGGGACCGGTACGCCCTTCCCGATCCATGTCGCCGCGGACGGAGCCGGGACGGCCCCTGACGCAGGACACGGCCTGTGGCACGGGAGGCCCTCAGCTCTCCCGCCCGTAGCGGCAGCAATGCCTGGTATTGCCTTTTCCCTCTGGAATACCTACCTTTTCAGGAAACCGTCAGGCAGGGCCCCGCACGGGCTTTGCTGCCCGGATGCCGTCTTGCCGCGCTGCAGCCGGTCTGCTGCCGGTCCGGGATGCCTTCGATCTTCCGCATCCCCGGACGCCATGGCTTCAGGCAACGGCCATCCCCGCCCGTATTCGGGAGCCCTTCCCCCAAGGCGTTCCCCTTCCCTGCTCCCAAGGAGGATCCATGAAGCAGACCCCCGGCCCCGTCATCGGCGCTCCTTCTTTTGTCATGCCCGCCAATGTGGCCGACAATGCCCGCTTTCTGGCCGGGCGCGTCGATGAAGTGGCCCTGTGCCTTTTTGAAGCCCGTTCCTGCCTTGCCTATGACGACGAAGACCTGCCCCCCGCGCTGGCGGACCTGCCCCTGAGCTGGCATGTCCACCTGCCCGTGGATCTGCCCTGGCCGCGCAAGAAGGATGCCGAAGCCGTGCGCGTGGCCGTGGAGCTGGCCCTGCGCGTCTTTGACCGGGTGGCCTGGCTCAAGCCTTGGGGCGCCGTGCTCCATGCCCCCAAGGGCAGCCCCGTGCTGCAGCGTTTCATCCTGCGTCAGGCCGCCGCCTGCTGGCAGCGCCGCAGCAAGATCCCCCTGCTGCTGGAGAACACCGACATCTGCGACATCGCCGGCCTGGGACGCGGCTTTCCGGCCGATCACGGCCTGGGCTTCTGTCTGGACGTCGGCCACCTCATGAGCTATGCTCAAAACGCACTTTGGGCATCTCCCCTGCCCGAGACAGCGGCCCTGGTCCACTGGAGCGCCCCCGGCACCCAGGACCAGCATCTGGCCCTGCACCGGTTCACGGCAGCCCAGCAGCATCTGGCACGGCAACTGGCCGGCCGTCTGCCCGGGAACTGCCGTCATCTGCTGGAGATCTTCCGCTGGCAGGGGGTGGAGGAATCCCTGCCCCTCCTGCGCGACCTGCTGGCCAGCCAGCCGGATACCGTGTCCCCCGGCTGCCCGCACGGCCCCAACAACGCCAAAACAGCGGAGTAAAGCGGTCATGACCAATCCCTATGTAGCGCAGATGCGACAGTGGCGGCAGACACTGACCAAGGATCAGCGCTGGGCCATCCTCATCTCGGCGGACCCGGACGCCCTGGCCTCGGCGCTGGCGCTCAAGCGCATCATGGCGCATCGTGTGCGCGGTGTGGACATCTTCCGCATCAACGAAGTCACCCGGCCCGACAACCTGGCCATGATCCGCTACCTGCGCATCCCGGCCAAGCTCTGGCAGCCCGAAAAGGCCGATCTCTACACCAATTTCGCCATGGTGGACTCCCAGCCCCACCACAACCCGGCGTTCCAGGGCATCACTTTCGACCTCATCATCGACCATCATCCCCTCACGGCAGGCCAGCTGCCGCAGGCGCCCTTCTGCGACATCCGCCCCGGTTTCGGTGCCACCAGCACCATGATGACCCGCTACCTGCAGGGTCTGCGCATCAAGCCCGGGCCGCTGCTCTCCACGGCGCTGCTCTACGGCATCCGCACGGATACCGCCACTTTCGAGCGTTCCGGCGGCGAGGACGACCTGCGCGCCTACCAGTGGCTCATCAAGCATGCCGACGCCACCCTGCTGCGCCGCATCATCCGCAGCGAGTACCTGCGCGCCTGGCTGCCCCTTTTCTCCCGCGCGTTCCGCTCCCTGCGCGACTGCCGGGGCGGGGCCATGGTCTGGCTCAACGAGGTGGACAGCGCCGACCTGCTGGTGGCCGTGGCCGACTTCTTCACCCGTGTGCACGGCCTCAAGTGGATCGCCGTCTGCGGCGTGGTGGAAAAGACCGTGGTGGTCATCTTCCGCGGTGACGGCAGCCGCGACATCGGCCGTCTGGCCGACGCCTGCTTCTACGACGTGGGCTCCGCCGGCGGCCACCGCAACCTGGGCCGCGCGGAATTCCCCCTTGCCGCCATCCCGGCGGGCACCAAGCCTGCGGATTTCATCTTCCAGCGTCTGCACAGCCGCAAGCTGCGCCCGGTCACGGCCAGCGCCGCGCCCCTGGCCGAGAACGCCGGACAGCAGGCCGTGCACAGCGAAACGCTGGAGCCCGCTCCCGTCCAGGCCCTGGCCCACGGGGCGTAAGACGCACGACAATCAGGCAGAAAGGGCAGATGACGTTCGCGTCAGCTGCCCTTTTTTTCTGCGGCAGTGGTGCCTCCGCAAGGAGCGGCGTACCGCCGCTGCGAGCGCTGCCGGTGTTCCCCTATGCAGGAAATCAATTTTTTAATTTAATAAAAACAATAAAATACGAAATCGCCTCCCGCCATTTTCCGGCGGGAGGCATTTTTTTCACGAGCGACTCTTGACAAGCCCCGGGCTGCGGCGTAGCGTTCATGGAAACTGTTGGAGTTTTGAAGATGTCCCGTTTCGTTCCTGCCACCTCCTGCTACGCTGCTACCGGCTTTTGCTTTAGCTGGTTTTATTTTGCGTACTTTAGCGGAGCCTGTGGTCAGGAGCTTTGCTGACATCTTCTGTCAGAGAGTTTCGGGGCCGCAGGCATTAGCCGGCGGCCCTTTTTTTTGTATCCAGCGCCGCCGGAACGGCTCCATTCCACAAGGAGAGATCCCATGTACCTTGGCAAACAGGTTCGTCTGGAACGCATCATCAATCGTGAAACCGGCCGCACTATCATCGTTCCCATGGACCACGGCGTGACCATCGGTGCCGTCGACGGCCTCATCGACATGCGCGAGACCGTCAACGACATGGCCGTGGGCGGCGCTGACGCCGTGCTCATGCATAAGGGCCTGGTCCGCTGCTCGCACCGCAACGCCGGCAAGGACGTGGGCCTCATCGTCCACCTGTCCGCCTCCACCATGCTCTCTCCCCAGGGCAACACCAAGACCCTGGTGGGCACCGTGGAAGAAGGCATCAAGCACGGCGCCGACTGCGTCTCCGTGCATGTGAACCTGGGCGATCCCAACGAGCGCCTGATGCTGGCCGACCTGGGCCGCGTGGCCGCCGCCTGTGACGACTGGCACATGCCCCTGCTGGCCATGATGTACGCCCGCGGCTCGGCCATCAAGAACGGCTTCGCCCCCGACGTGGTGGCCCACTGTGCCCGCGTGGGCGTGGAACTGGGCGCGGACATCGTCAAGGTGCCCTACACCGGCGACATGGAAAGCTTCTCCGACGTGGTCTCCGCCTGCTGCGTGCCCGTGGTCATCGCCGGCGGCGAACGCATGGATTCCACCCGCGACGTGCTCCAGATGGTGCACGATGCCATCAAGGCCGGCGGCGCGGGCATCTCCATGGGCCGCAACGTGTTCCAGCATCCCAACCGCATCCAGCTCGTGCGTGCCCTGCGCGCCATCGTGCATGAGAACGCCACGGTGGAAGAAGCCCTGGCCATCGTGGGAGAATAGCATGGCCCGCATCTACTACCGTTGCGAACCGTTCAGCAAGGCCGACGTGACCCTGGCCCTGGAATCCGGTGTGGACGGAGTCATCGTGCCCCGCGCCCAGGTGGAGAAGGTGGCCGCCCTTTCCCGCTGCACCGTCTGGGCCTGCGAGGACGTGGCCAGCGTGCCGCTGAACGTCAAGGCCGACGAGGAGGCCCTGGTGGCCCGCCTCAAGGCCGGTGAGACCGCCTGCCTGGCCCGCGGCTGGGAGATCATCCCCGTGGAGAACCTGCTGGCCCAGGCCGACAACGTGCTGGCCGAGGCGGGCAGCCTGGAAGAGGCCCGTCTGGCCGCCGGCATCCTGGAGCGCGGCGTGGACGGCATCGTGGTCCTGCCCGAGGCTCTGGCCGAACTCAAGGCCATCGTGGCCCAGTGCAAGATCTCGCAGGGACGCGAGGAATTGCAGAAAGCCGTCATCACCCGCGTGGAACCCGTGGGCCTGGGGCACCGCGTCTGCGCCGATACCCTTTCGCTGCTCAAGCGCGGCCAGGGCATGCTGGTGGGCAATTCCAGCGCCTTCACCTTCCTTGTCCATGCCGAGACAGAACACAACGAATATGTGGCCGCCCGTCCCTTCAGGGTCAATGCCGGGGCCGTGCATGCCTACGCCCGCCTGCCCCACGACAAGACCTGCTACCTGGGCGAACTGGCCGCAGGGCAGGAAGTGCTCATCGTGGGCGCCGACGGCCAGACCAGCGTGGCCACGGTGGGCCGGGTCAAGATCGAAGTGCGCCCCATGCTGCTGGTGGAAGCCGAGGCCGAGACCCCCGAAGGCCCCAAGCGCGGCGCCGTATTCCTGCAGAATGCCGAGACCATCCGCCTGACCGCCCCTGACGGCACGCCCCTGAGCGTGGTCAGCCTCAAGCCCGGCGATACGGTGCTCTGCCGTCTGGATCAGGCAGGCCGCCACTTCGGCATGCGCATCCAGGAAGAGATCCGCGAGGTGTAGCATGGCCGACGCACATTCCCCCTCCGACGCCCCCCAGCGCCTGACCGCCATCCGCGGCGAGATCGACAGCGTGGACCAGGAGCTGCTGGCCCTGTTCAACCGCCGCGCCGCCCTGAGCCTGGAAGTGGGCCGCATCAAGGCCGGTGATCCTGGTATCGTGTTCAAGCCCCTGCGCGAGCGCGAAGTGCTGGACGGCCTGGCCCGCAAGAACGACGGTCCCCTGCCCGAAGAGCACCTGCGTGCCATCTGGCGCGAGATCTTCTCCTCGTCGCGCGCCCTGCAGCGTCCGCAGAACGTGGCCTATCTGGGCCCGGAAGGCACCTTCTCCTATTTTGCCGGTGTGGAGTATCTGGGCCATGCCGCCAGCTTCCACCCCTGCAACGACCTGCCGCAGGTCTTCGCCGACGTGCACTCCGGCCGCTGCGAGCTGGGCGTGGTGCCGCTGGAGAATTCCCTGCAGGGCACCGTGGGCGTCAGCTTCGACCTGTTCCTCAAGTATGACGTGCATATCCAGGCCGAGCTCTTCTCGCCCATCTCGCACTGTCTGCTGAGCCACGCCGCCAGCCTGGCCGAGATCACCACGGTCTACTCGCACCCCCAGCCCCTGGCCCAGTGCGGCGGCTGGCTGCGCAGCCATCTGCCCCAGGCCGGTCTCATCCCCGTGGAGTCCACCGCCGCCGCGGCCCGCATGGCCGCCGCCAATCCGCAGTCCGCGGCCATCGGCAACGGCAAGCTGGCCGACATGACCGGCCTTTCCATCCTGGCCCGCCGCATCGAGGACGAGCCCGGCAACTGGACGCGCTTCGTCATCATCGGCCCCAAGCCCGTGGGCCAGCTGGACAAGCTGCCGCGCACCGCGCCCGTGCCCGGCCATACCGGCGCGGACAAGACCTCCATGCTCTTCACCCTGCCAGACAAGTCCGGTGCGCTCTCCGGCGTGCTCTCCCTGCTGGCCGAGCACAAGATCAACATGCGCAAGCTGGAGTCCCGCCCCCTGCGCGGCCAGTGCTGGAAGTACGTCTTCTTCACGGACGTGGAATGCGACCTGACCGCCCCCCAGTATGAGGATCTGCTCCGGAAGCTGGCCGAGACCTGCACCAGCTTCCGCATCCTGGGCAGCTACGCCACCGGCCCGCAGCTGGACCGCATCGGCCTGGACGACGTGGAGGACAGCCATGCCTAGTCCCGATACCGCCTGCGTGCGGGCCCCGGCCTCCAAATCCATCTCGCACCGCTACTGCATCGGCGCGGCCCTGGCCCACGGCACGTCCGAGCTGCACCATGTGCTGGGCAGCCGCGACCTGGAATGCACCCGCGCCATCCTCTGCGCCGCCGGTGCCCGTATGGAAGCCCTGCCCGGCGAGGAAGGCGGCTGGCGCGTCACCGGCATGGACGGCCGTCCCCGGGGCGGCACGGACACGCCCCTGAGCTGCGACGTGCACGAATCCGGCACCACCTGCCGCCTGCTGACCGCCGTGCTGGCCGCCGGTCACGGCCTGTTCCGCATCCACGGCGCGCCGCGCATGCACGAGCGGCCCATCGACGAGCTGACCCGCGCCCTGGAGGCCCTGGGCACGGACGTGCGCTTCGAGCAGCGTCCCGACTGTCCGCCCCTGCTGCTGCGGGCCGCGGGCCTCGATCCCGCCCGCAACGGCGGCCGCGTGCGCCTGGGCATGGATGCCTCCAGCCAGTATTTCTCCGGCCTGCTGCTGGCAGCGCCGCTGGCCCCGGCGCCCCTGTGCGTGGAACTGGGCGGGCAAAAGGCCGTGTCCTGGCCCTATGTGGGCCTGACCCTGCATTGCCTGGAAGATTTCGGCATCCGCTTCAGCGTGGAGACCCGCGAGCCCGACGGCCCGTGGCAGCTCCTGCCCGACGGCGGCTGGCGCGCCCTGCGCACCGCCCGCCCCGACGGCCTGCGCATCACCGTGCAGCCCGGTACCTACCGTGCGGGCAGCTATCAGGTGGAAGGCGACTGGTCCGGGGCCTCCTACCTGCTGGCCGCCGGTGCCCTGGGCAGCCGCCCCGTGCGTGTGGACGGCCTGAGGGCCGATTCCCTGCAGGGCGACCGCGCCATGCTGGACATCCTGCGCGCCATGGGCGCCCGCGCCGAGGTGGAGGGCACGTCCATCACCGTGCATCCTTCGGCCCTGCACGGCGTGGACGTGGACATGGGCCACTGCCCGGATCTGGTGCCCACGGTGGCCGTGCTGGCCGCCTTTGCCCAGGGGCCCACCCGGGTGCGCAACGTGGCCCATCTGCGCATCAAGGAATCCGACCGCATCACCGCCCCGGCCACCGAGCTGGCCCGTCTGGGCGTGCGTGTGGACGAACATGACGACGGCCTGACCGTCCACGGTACGGGCCCCGACGGCCCGGTCTGGGACGAGGCCGCGCGCTTCTCGGCCCACAACGACCACCGCATCGCCATGTCCCTGGCCCTGCTGGGCCTGCCCCACGGCAAGCGCATGGACGCCCTGCTGGACGATCCGCTGGTGGTGCGCAAGTCCTTCCCCACCTTCTGGAAAGTCTGGGAGCGGCTGCTGTGAGCCCGGACAGCTCGACGGCGCCCAGGGCGGACGGAGACGGCACCGGCCCCGTGCCCGCGAAAGCCGCGGCCTCCCTGCGGGGACGCGCCGTGCTCGTCGTGGGCTGCCGGGGCCGCATGGGCACCATGCTCTGCCGCCGCGGCAAGGCCGCCGGTCTGGACATGCGGGGCGTGGACGTGCCCCTGACGGACGCGGTGCTGGCCCCGGCCTGCAAGGATGCGGCCCTGGTGCTGCTCTGCGTGCCCGCGGCCGTCTTTGCCGACGTGGCCGCCACGGTCTGCGCCCATCTGCCCGCCACGGCCATCCTGGCCGACATCACGTCGGTGAAGGTGCGGCCCCTGCAGCAGATGGAAGCCATCTGGCCCGGCCCGGTGGTGGGCACGCACCCGCTCTTTGGCCCGGCCACGCCCGACGAGGACGGCCTGCCCGTGACCGTCACGCCCGGCCGCACGGCCCGCGAGGAAGACACGGCCCTGGTGGAGGCCTTTTTCCGGGCCCTGGGGTGCAGCACCTTCCGGGCCACGGCCGACGAGCACGACCGCGCCATGGCCCGCGTCCAGAACATGAACTTCATCACCAACCTGGCCTACTTTGCCCTGCTGGCAGGGCAGGAAGACCTGTTGCCCTATATCACCCCCTCCTTCCGCCGCCGCCTGCACGCGGCAGAGAAGATGCTCACCGAGGACGGCACCATGTTCACCGGCCTCTTCGAGGCCAATCCGTACAGCCACGAGGCCGTGCGCCAGTATCGCAAGATGCTCAACGTGGCCGCTGCCGGTGATATCGAACTGCTCTGCCGCCGCGCGCAGTGGTGGTGGAAAAAATGACAGCGGGGAAGGGAGCGCCCTGGACAAGCGCTTTCCTTCCCCTTTTTCCTGCTTTGTCCGGCGGTGCCCTGTGACCGCCCTCCTCCGGCCACGCCCATAGCGGCGGAGCGATCCGCCCAAGCGCCGTCCCCCCCCTGCTCCACCACTCCGGCCCTTGCCCTTCCCCCATGGCAGCGTCATGCCGCTCCCGGCGACCCCGAAAAATCGTTGCCGGCGCAACCTTGACCGCCGCGACCCTGTTGCCGCATCATGGTCCCCTCTCTTGCAACCCATGGAGGACCCATGACGACCTTCCTGCTCCTCATCGCCTGCGGCATCGTGGGCGGCCTGCTGTTTTTCTTCCTGCATATCCCCGGCGGTGCCATGCTGGGGGCCGTAGTGGCCGTGCTGGCCGTCAAGATGCTGGGACATGTGGAGACCGATACGCCCCATCTGTTCCAGCTGGGGGCCCAGATCGCCATCGGCGTCATGGTCGGCAACATGATGACCGGCGGCACCCTGCTGGAGATCCGCGCCATGGCCCCCCTGATGTTCGGCTCCACGGCCCTGCTCGTCGTGGCCGGTGCCCTGGGGGCCTGGTTCATCTTCCGCTCGGCCGGGCTGGACGCGGGCAGCGCCATCCTGGCCACCAGCCCCGGCGGCCTGCAGGCCGTGGTGGGCATGGCCTCCGACCTGGGCACCAACGCCCCTGCCGTGCTGGCCTTCCATCTGGTGCCCCTGTACACCGTCCTGCTGCTGGCGCCGTTCCTGGGCTGGCTGCTGCACCGTCTGCTGCCGCACAGCTGATACCGGCCATAAAAAAACGGCCGGGGAAGGAGCGTCCCCTCCCGGGCCGGATAGCCACAGTCCTGCGGCAACGGCGGGCCGCATATCATCAAAACAGCGCGGGCACATCCCCGCCGCTCCCTTACCGGATGCCATAAAAAAAGCTCCGGTGCTGCCGGAGCCATGATGCCTCAGTGAGTCCTCGCCCGCATACCGTCGGGGGCCGGGAAGAAGATGCCTTTCCCGAAAAACTACAGCGAAAAACGCAGGCGCGGCAACGGGCCGTCCAGATAGTCCAGGGCCTGCGCCAGCACGGCGGGCCGGGTGGCGATGTCGTCCGGCCGCAGGGGCAAGGTGTCGAAACGGAAACCGAAGGAGCGCGCGTAGCGGGCCACGTCAGCGAGCCCCGCCCCCACATCGGCCTTGTCGTGGGCATCGGAGGCCAGACAGACGTCCACGCCGAAGTCGGCGGCCAGGCGCATGATGGCCGGGCAGGGATAGGGCTCGGCAAAGGGCTGGCGCAATCCGGCCGACGAGACTTCCATGATGACCCCGTTATCGGCCATGGCCTGCACGGCGCCGGCCACCACGTCCAGACTGCCCTCTTCGCGCAGCCACGCATGGAACAGATCATAGGAGGCCCGCTTGATGAAGTCGGGATGCGAGGCCACGTTCACCAACCCGCTGGCCGCCATGCGCGCCATCTCTTCATAATATTCCCGGTAGCGGGCATAGGCGGCCTCCCGGCCGTCGGTCCAGGTGTTGGGACGCGCCACCGGGAAGAGCCCCACATAATGCAGGGAGCCGATCACATAGCTGAACGGCCAGCAGGAAAGGAAACGGCACATATGCCTGGGGTAGTCGGGCAGCCAGTCCAGCTCCACCCCCAGCAGGGGCAGCGGCCGGTCTTCCCGCTCCAGCTCCCGTTGCCGCAAGGCCTGCACATCCTGGACGAACTGGCGGAAATTGCCGGGGAACGCCGCTACATACAGCTTGCAGGCATATTCCTCCGGCAGGGGGGAATGCTCGCTCAGGCCGAAGAGGTCCAGCCCGGCCGCGGCGGCGCCCTCGTACATCTCGGCGGCGCTGTGGTGTCCGTGGGACGTGTTGGTATGGGTATGCAGGTCTGCCAGCATCGTGATTCCTCCGGCGGACACCTTATGCCGGAGCGCGGCAGGACTCAAGCGCGATCCGCAGGAGATTCCAGGGCCGCCAGCAGGGCCTGCGGCCTTCTGATGACGATGCCCCGGCCGCGGATGTCGATGAGGCCCTCGTCCTGCAGCTGGTGCAGGGTCTCGCTGACCGTGGGCTGCGTGGAACAGACCATGGCCGCCATCTGGCCCTGGGAAAGGCTTACCGGCAGGGCCAGCGGCTGTTCCCAGGCGGCCGGGTCGCGCAGGCTCTCGTGCGCCAGCGAGAGCAGCAGACGGCCGACCCTGTGGCGGACATCGCAGGTCTGGACGCTGAGGCTGTCGCCCAGATAGCGCAGACGGCTGCCCATGACGGTGATGACCCGCCGTGCCAGGGCGTAATTGCGGGACAGCAGATCGTCGAACGCCTGCCTGTCCAGCCGGAAGATGACGGAAGCGGCCAGGGCCTGGGCATTGACCTTGCGGGGCAGGTCCTGCAGGACCTCCGACAGGCCGAAGATCTCGCCCGCGGTGCGCAGGAAAAAAGTGGATTCCTTTCCGGCCTCGGTCACGCAAAAGATGCGCAGCAGCCCGGACGCCACATAAAAACAGGCCCCGCCCGCGTCGCCTTCAAAAAAAACGATGTCGTTCTTTTTCAGTTCGATGCGCTGGGCACTGCGCAGGAAGTGTTCCTTGCACTCTTCTATGCCGTCGAAGAAATCCCCTTTTTCCAGATGCCAGAAACTGCGCATGCCGCCTCCCGTGCACCAGGCCCGTGAAGAGGCGTTCCCTGTCTGCCGTACAGACGCCGGAACCGGTGCGCCGCAACCAGACATTGCGGCGCACCGGCAGCGCGTTCCCGGACCCGGCCTTAGCCGTGTCGTGTTCTAGTGACGTATCCGGTTGACATACTTATATGTATATTCATTTCCGTCAATATCACGGCATTTCCAGGTGATGCAGTCCTTGCCCATGATGGGGCGCAGGCTGGCCTTGTAGTAGCCCAGCTGGTAAGGCATGCGCGTCTGCAGGGCACCGGTGGGACAGACCTTGATGCAGGACATGCAGTCCCAGCATTCGCCGGTGGCCCGGCAGCGGGCCTTGCCCGTCTCGGGGTCCAGCATCATGAGGTCGCCGGGGCAGACCATCTCGCAGACGGTCTCGGGCTTGCCGCCGCAGCCGTTGCACTTGTTCAGATCTATTCTCGGGGGCATGGTTGGCTCCTTGCTTACGCGGTATAACGGTCACCGGGGATCAGCTGCTCGTACGGACGGGTGAAGGTCTCCACCTTGCCCGTGGCGGGATCGCGCCGGGATTCGATGAAACAGTCGAAATTGGCATCGTCGCGTTCCGGGTAGTCGGAACGGGTCTGCCAGCCGGCCCAGCGGGTCTCCTTGCGGGCCTTGAGGTGATGGACCACAGCCTCGGCCACATCGACCCTGTCCATGGTCTCGTGGGCCTGCATGAGCTCGTGCAGGTCGCGGGCACGCAGGTAGCCGAACTGGGACTGCAGCATGGCGATGTGCTTCAGGGCGTAGTCCAGACGCTCCTCGTTGGTGCGGTAGAACTGCGACACGCCGCCGGCGTATTCGTCCATCAGGCGCTGCAGGCGTTCCTTCATCTCCACGGGGCGCACGCCGTCTTCGTCCCGGGCCAGCAGGGGCGCGTAGACGCGGGCCTTTTCCTGTTCCACGGCCGCCATGTCCAGGGGCGGCAGCTCAAGATCCTTCATGTAGGCGATGGCCCCGCGGGCCGCCAGCTTGCCTTCGGCGCAGCAGCCGCCCACGAACTTGTTGGGGTTGCCGCCTGCGGTCTCGCCCGCGGCGAACAGGCCGGGGATGGTGGTCATGCGCTGCATGTCCACCCAGAAACCGCCGCCGGTATGGCCGCCCAGGATGTAGGGGTCGGAACCGTAGATCTCGATGGGCTCGCGGGTGACGTCCTGGCCGCGGCTGGCCAGGAAGAGCACGAAGGAAGGCCGCTCGTTGAGGTAGTCCTCCATCATGGCCTTGGCCGTTTCGGGGGTCAGGTGGGTGGTGTCGCAATAGCAGGGGCCGCGACCGGCCAGCCATTCTTCCATGGGCGCATTGGCGCGGATGTAGCGCGGCGCGGCGTCCCCGCCCAGATGTTCGTAGCGGCTCATGACGCGCTCACCGTGCGCGTTGATGATGGGCGCGCCGTAGCCCACGGAGATCGTGTCCACCGGGCCGCAGAAGTCCTTGGTGCGCGTGGCCACCCAGCGCTGTTCCAGGCTGGTGAGCTCGGCGCCCTGACGGAAGCCGATGGCGTAGCCCGTGCCCACGCAGTAGGGGCACATCCAGATCTGCGCGCCGCTGTCGGTGCTGTCGGCGGTATAGGACTTGTACAGGGTACCGGCCCCGCCGGTGCTGACCACCGTGGCCTTGGCGCGGAAGATGTAGAACTTGCCGTCACGCACGCCGAAGCCCATGGCGCCGGTGCAGCGGCCTTCGTGCATGATGAGGGCCGTGGCCGTCACGCGGTTGTAGACGTCCGCGCCGCTCTCCAGGGCTTTCTCGGCCATGATGGGCTTGAGCTGCTCGCCGTGGATGGAGATGTCCCACTTGCCGCGGTAGCGGATGCGGCCCTGCTCGTCGCGCAGGATGGGCAGGCCCCAGCGTTCCAGATCGTCCACGGACTCGTTGAGCTCGCGGGCATTGGAAAGGGCCAGATCCTCACGCAGGGGGCCGCCACCCACCTGGGCACGGCTCCAGCGCACCAGGTCTTCGGGGGTCTTGCCTTCGGGGATGTAGGTATTGATGGCGTCCATACCGGCGGAACAGGCACCGGAGCGCATGATCTCGGCCTTTTCCATGATGGTGACGCGGACGTTGGGGTCCACCAGGGCGGCTTCCGTGGCCACGAAGCAGCCGGCATTGCCGCCGCCGATGATGAGCAGGTCGGTCTCGACGACGACGGTCTCGATATCGTCCAGGTTTTCAGGGGTGAACTGGCGCATGTGCGCCGCAGGGATGTTGGCCATGATGTTCTCCTGTAAAAAGCTGTTGGAGCCGGGGCCATACCGCCCCGGCAGGTCGGCAAAGGGCTAGAAGGGCCAGGGGGCGCTGGCGTCCCAGACGGGCATGCCCCACAGGGCGTACCAGGGAGCCATGACCAGCAGGCCATAGGCGATGGCGATACAGACGGAGACCCAGCCGGCACGGGCATAGTCCGTAGAAGAGAAGGTATCCGTGCCGTGTGCGATGACGGCCGCGGTGATCTGGGTGGGCAGGATGTAGGCGAAGGTATCCGTGTCACAGACCAGCATGGTGAAGGCCACGGGATGCAGGCCCAGCTTGGGCGCCATGGCAAAGACCACCGGCGCCAGCATGGCCACGGCCGCCACGTTGGAGAGCATGCCCAAGCGGATGATGTGCGTGCCCACCATCATGGTCAGGATGGCCTGCCACCAGCTCATGCCCACCACCCAGGCGTGGATGTGGTCGGCCAGCCACTGGGCCAGGCCGGACTGGGTCATGGCCGTGGTCATGGTCATGGCGCCGCCCAGCAGCAGGAAGGTGCCCCAGATGGTCTTTTCCTGCACGGACTTCCAGGAACAGGGCATGAGGCCGGGCGCAAAGAGCACCAGCATGCCCAGCAGGCCGATGACGCCCAGAGGCTGGTGGTGCAGCTCGGCGATGAAGCTGCCCTTGCCGGTCATGAACATGATGCCCGCCAGGGCAAAGATGCCCAGCAGCACCTTTTCGGGCATGGTCATGGGACCGAGGTCGTCGTATTTCTTCTGCAGGGCCTCCACTCCGCCGGCGATATGCACCTTGCGCGTGCCGAAATGCCAGCGGATCCAGGCCTGCGTCAGGGCGAACATGCCCAGGTAGGGAGCCTGCAGCAGCATCCAGTTGAGGTAGTTGAGGTTGCTGAAGCCCGCCTTGTCGAAGATACCCACCATGATCATGTTGGGCAGGTGGGCGGTCATGATGAACATGCCGCAGATCATGGAGCCGTAGACTAGGGACTGGATGACGATGGCCTTCTTGGCGGCGCGTTCTTCCGGCGTATCACCGAGCAGGCGGCAGATGCCCTGCACCACGGGCAGCAGGGTGGCGGCGCGGGCGTTGGCCGCGGGCACCAAGAAGCCCAACACGATGTTCACGAAGAACATGCCCCAGATGACGCGGCCCACACTGGAGGCCTTGAGCCGGGCAAGGATGCCCAGGGCGATGCGCTTGTCCAGGCCCACCAGCTGCATGACGGCCCCCACCAGGAAGGCGAACAGGCACAGCCAGATGACGTGATTGGTGAACCCGGCGAAGATGATGGACATGGGCGGTTTGCCGCCCTGCCAGGGAATGGCCTGGGTGATGAGCAGCAGCGTGGGGATGGAGATACCGGTGATGCCCGTGGGCATGGCCTCGCTGACCCACATGACGCTGGCCCAGAGCACGATGCCCAGCACGGCCATGCCGTTGTGGGTCAGGCCCGGGAAGGGCGGCAGCACGGTCCAGAAAAGGAAAAAGAGCGCCCAGGCGATGACGAAGCCCGTGTAGACACGCACGGGGCTGCGTCCGTTGCGGCGCAGGTTCCCGGCCAGGTACTGCAAAAACGAACCGGAACCGGCAGAGGTTTGCTCAGGCATGGCAGACTCCTTTTTTCATGACAAAACGGAACATCTGCCTGCAACCTATCTGGGAAAAAATTCTCAATCTATCAGCCCGCCGATAGTTCGTGAAAAAAAGACCAGGGCTTACCCAAAATGAGAGACCACCCGAGATGCGGGTGGTCTCTCATCTAACCGAAAGGCATTGGCCTCAACAGCCTGACAGAAAAAATTTTTCAATTTAAGCGGAACCCAAACGGACTACGGGCGGCTTGATGCAGGTGGATAAGCTGTGCCCGCACAATCTCCGCTTTTCAGCAGAGGCTAAGCAGTATGTAACCAAGGGAACCAATCGCCCGCTGTGTTATGACACGACAAGCTATCTGTGGACAGGTCGAAGCTGGCCACTAGCAAACGCAGGGCCGGCGCATTGGGCAATGACAGCGGCGGACGGAAAAGGAAGGGCGGCTGATGCGGGAAATGCGCATGCCAAGGGTAGACAAGCACGACATCTCCCCGCCCGCCCAACCACTGCCAGCCGTAGGCATAGAGCTGGTGCACATCCTGGACACTGATGCCGTCCTCCCCGCTACCCTGTCCGAGACGCTTCCACTTGGTGTCCAGTACCCAGGCCTCCTGTCCGTAGCGGATGACCATGTCAGGCCGAAGGATAAAGGCCGCGCGACCTTCCTGCGAGCAAAGGGCCCTTCCCGATGACTGTATCTCCATGCGGGCCCCGGGCATGAGCCGATTCCGTAAAGCCTGAGCCACATAGCGTTCAAAAAGCTCATGCATGGAAAACAAAAGGCTGATGCCGCGCTGATGGTCGGCAATGCCCCTGGGCATGTATTTACCCAGCACCAGCTCGCACCACGGCCGTACAGCTGCATAATCGGCCATGAGCCTGTCCTGTTGCCAGCGGGCGAAGTCTGCCCGGATATTCTGGCTGGGAGGCACGGCAGACAGCAGAGGACGCAGAGACGCGGCCAGACGCCAGTTTTCCGGTGCCCGTACACTGGCCACTACCACGTCCAACGCGCTACGCAGAAGGCGGTTTTCGGGCCTGTCCGCGCTGAACACGTCATACCGGATGTGAAACAGATGCCGCCGGTGCGGCAACTGCCCGATCTGGCGTCGCACGTCCAGCTGGCCACGCAGGTAAGGTTCTTCCTCTTCCACCCGCTGATAGTCGAAACGCAGTCCTCGCCGGACAAGGGCATGCGCATGCCTCAAGAACTGTCTTGCCACCCACTCCGTCAGCGGCAGGGCCAACAGGCTGATGTCGGCCTCGCCCGTCTCGCGACAGGTCACATCCAGCACTTTGGACAGCATACGCACCAGCTGCGCACGACAGGCCGCCGCGTCATCCACCTCAGAGTACGTCTTGGGCAGTATCTCCAACTCCAGCCCGCAGGGCGTGCGCAGGACACCCACGAAACTTTTCCACTGCAAGGTCTGCCTTGTCCGCAGGGTGGCCACGTCCTTTTCCTGCTCGCAAAAACGGCAGAGCCAGTCAAAGGCCGAGGGCGTGACCTGGGCCCTGTCCAGCGTAGGAACGGGGACAGGAGCGGTGGTCAAACAGCCGTATTCACGAATAGTGATGAGGCTCATGCCTTCTGTCCCAGCTCCTTCAGCTTCTGTATCAAACGTTTCCCTTTTTCCTGTGTATTCATAGTTTTCTTAAATAAGATACCTAACTGAAGAGCGATTTCGTCAAGTTTTTTTGTAACATCTCCAGAATTAATATATTCACCATTATATTTAATACAAATTGGAGTACTTGTTTTTTACCTTTATATTTTTTCAATAGTATACCCATTCCAATTCGCGGCATCTATAGGTTACCTCAGCCCACTAGCATTCTCCACCTCTACAATATCAGTCTCGCTGTCCTCATCTCCGCCTTCAACTTCATCCTCTGCCCATAATGTCGCATCGATGATCTGGACATAAGCATCCATATTTTCAAAGGCGTCCTCATTCCAGTGCAAGGCCTGTCCTCTGTCCGGCAACTGGACACTCTCTCCGAACAGCTCGACCGGATCGCCCTCATCCTGCCGCAACAAACGGTTTTCCGGCTCCTTGCGGTGGTCATTGAGGACCCACCGGATCTTTTCCCAGTCCTCGAAGAAGTATTCTTCCAGCAGGGGCAGGATATGGTTACGGAACACGATCGCCAGCGCCTCCGCCGTCACCACCGTTCCAAGCCCCATAAACCAAGCGTGACCAAGACGATGTTCCTTATCCAGCAGCACGGTGATACGGCGGTTTATGCGGTCCAGCAAGTCAGCCAGGGAAAACTCCGTCCCCTGCAGGCGGCTGCCCTCCAGTAGTTCAGGGCGAGGCGGCATCTCCGTAAAGGAGAAACGCCGCCGCAGGGCCGCATCCAGCCCGGTAAGGGAGCGGTCCGCCGTGTTCATGGTACCGATGATGTAGACATTCTCCGGCACTGAAAAGAGGTCACGAGAATACGGCAGGCGCACGGTGATGCTGTCCCGCGTGTGCGGACTGTTGGGCAGGCAGGCCCGGTGCGACGCTTCCACCAGAGTGATGAGTTCGCCGAAGATACGGGAGATGTTGCCCCGGTTGATCTCGTCAATGATGAGCACATAGGGCGTCGTCTTGCCGGTCTTCGCGGCCTCGTGCGCTTCCCGGCACAATTCCTTGAAGATGCCGTCCTCCACTTGATAGGTAATTTTGCCTTCATCCGTCGACGCCCGGATGCCTTCCACGAAGTCCTCGTAGCTGAAGCTCTGATGGAAGGTCACGAAACGGATATGGCCGTCAGCGACCAGCTCGTCGAAGCGCTGCCTCTTCTTCTCCCGAGTAGCGCCTACATCCCGCATACCCGCAGCGGCAAATATTTCCAGTGCTTTTTCCACTGTGGCGTAGGTCTTGCCCGTACCGGGAGGGCCGTAGAGTATCTGGTTCAGGGGGATGGAAGCTCCTGACGCTGCTGGCTGCGGCGTACCCGTAGTCTCTCCCTTGCCATCAACGGGGGGCTGAGGTGTCATATTCCAGACCTCCTCACTGTATTCGTGCAGGTTTTTGCCGTTACGCCGGGCCATGAGGCGGCGGTTCAACTCAGCCATACTGAGTTTCTCTCTGTCCACGTCGTCCAATGCGGCAACAAGTTTATCCTGTGTATACACAGAG
>ENA-UEQL01000052-UEQL01000052.1-human-gut-metagenome-genome-assembly--contig:-NODE-52-length-57625-cov-7.778706_pt1 | contig 57625 bp, 61 predicted proteins | sample MGYA00242905_ERZ507926 | MGnify/ENA primary metagenome ERZ507926 (study PRJEB26167, sample SAMN06115531) | human gut metagenome | host: Homo sapiens | place: China:Henan | collected 2015-09-09 | study...
CAGGGCGACGATGGCCGTGCCCTGCTCGTGGCTGACCGTGGCGCTGGCAACGCCGTCCAGGGCTTCCAGGGCCTTCTTCACAGCGGCCTCGCAGTGGCCGCACATCATGCCTTCAATGTGAATCGTCTTTTTCATGGCAGTTCCCTCCGTTTGGGTGGTTTTATTTTCCGGGGCAGGCTGCACGGGGCAGCTGCCGGTGGGGCAGGGGATCTCGGGCGCAGACGCACGGACCGGAGCTCTGCGCTTCGGCGGGGCATCGTGGGCGGCGCTGCGCGGGTCAAATATTAGTATACACCGGGCTTGCGGCGGACAAAAGACGTGATTTTGTCCAAAAACCCTCTCCCCTGCCCGTCAATATCGACAAAGACGCGGTGTCCCGGTGCAGCGGGGCGGTAGGGCTTGACATTTACCGGGCAAATGTTATAGTGAGAGAACAACTGTATGGGCAGTGATTACGAATATTTGGAGGGTCACATACCATGGAAGCGTTTGATATTCTCGTCATCGGCGGCGGCCCCGGCGGCTATTCTCTGGCCATTGCGGCGGCCCGCAAGGGTCTGAAGACAGCGCTCTTTGAAAAGGAGCATCTGGGCGGCACCTGCCTGAACATCGGCTGCATCCCCACCAAGTATCTGGTGGATAAGGCCAGCACCATGCGGAAGCTCCGCGGACTGGTGAAGAAGGAGATCCTCATGGAGACAGGCAGCCTCAACTACCGGCAGGTGCAGCAGGGCAAGAGCGAGGTCAGCGCCAAGCTGGTCAACGGCGTCGGCTTCCTGTTGAAAAAGAGCGGCGTCACGGTGATCACCGGCGAGGCGATTTTGAAGCCTGACCGGGTGGTGGAATGCGGCGGCGAGGCGTACACCGGCAAGAACGTGGTCATCGCCACGGGCAGCGTGCCCATGATGATCCCCGTTCCCGGTCACGAGTACTGCATCGACTCCACCGGCGCACTGGCGCTGACGGAGCTGCCCGCCAGCATGGTGGTCATGGGCGGCGGCGTCATCGGTCTGGAGCTGGCCTGCGCCTTTGCGGCCTTCGGCACCAAGATCACGGTGGTGGAGATGATGCCGGAGCTGCTGCCCCGGGAGCAGAAGGAGGCGGTGCGCGTCCTGACGCGGGAGATGAAGAAGCTGGGCATCTCCATGAAGACCGGCGCCAAGATGCTGCGCATTGAGAAGAATGGCGAAAAGCTGCGTGCGGTCTACGAGATCAAGGGTGCGGAGGAGGCCGTGGACTGTGAGCAGGTCTTGATGGCTGCCGGCCGCAAAACCAATCTCAGCGGCATCGACGCCGAGACGCTGGGCCTGAAGCTGGACGGCAAGAAGTGCATCGTGGTGGACGACCATATGCGTACCAACCTGCCCGGCGTCTACGCCATCGGCGATGTGGTGGGCGGTTATCAGCTGGCCCATGCCGCCTATGCCGAGGGCGAGGCGGCGCTGGCGGACATTCTGGGCGAGGACAAGCCCTACGGCACCATGCCGGTCCCTGTCTGCACCTACACCCTGCCGGTGCTGGCGTCTGTGGGTCTGACCACCGAGGCTGCCGAGGCCGCCGGCTATGAGCCGGTGCTGGGCGCCTTCGACTACGGCGCCAACGGCATGGCGTTGGCGGAGGGCGCTGTGGGCCGCGTGTTCGTGGTGGCGGACAAGAACACCACCAAGACGCTGGGCGTCTCCATCGTGGGCGAGAACTCCGCCGAGATGATCGCCCTTGCCTCCGCCGCCGTGGCGGAGGGATGGACCACCGAGCAGTGGGAAAAGACCGTGGTGGCACACCCCTCCCTGTGCGAGATGGTGCGGGAGGCGGCGCTGGCGGCCTTTGGGCGCTCCGTCCACACCGCGTGACTGCCCGCCGCGCAGAAGCGGCATAAGACATATCGCGCAAAAAAAGATGACGGCAAGAGCCGTCATCTTTTTTTGCCGCATGGGGACATCCGCGCCTCAAGGGTGAGAAGCAGCGGTGCGGCGGCGTTATTCGTCGTATTCCGCGTTGGACTCCATTTGCAGCGTATCGAAGCAGTCCCGTACCGCCTGATCCCGTTTGGCGCAGAAGCGGCTGTAGAGTGTGTGCGCCGACAGGAACAGCAGGCCGCTGCCGATAGCGAATTTTGCGAGGGTGTGTCCCCTGCGGTGCTTTCCGCCGCAGGTACGCGCAGTCGTTTTCATCGTATATACCTCCGTCAATTTCCGTGCTCCTCCGCCCACAGCTTGTCGGCCTCCGGTTTCCAGCAGTCGGCGTAGGCTTTGCATTTCTCACACAAATGCTCGGCGCTCTCCGGCGCTTCAAGGTCGGTGGAGTGTGCGCCGGACTCCGCCACCATCTGAGGCAGCAGCTCGGGGTTTTCCAGCATGGGACAGGGGCGCAGGTGGTTGCCGCTGAAGGGCTGCCCCTTCCGGTACAGCCGGAACAGCGGCTGCTGCAGGCACTCCAAAAAGCTCTTTTCCCGGATATTCGCGCCGGAATAGTGGATAAACACGCAGGGCTCCACGTCGCCCGCGGCATTGATGTGGCAATAGATGCGGCCGCCGGCTACGCAGCCGCCGGCGAACTCGCCGTCGTTCTGGAAGCCGATGCAGTAAAGCTCCTTGCCGCCTGTGACGCCGCGGATCTCGCGGACGCGGTCTTTCATGTAGGCGCGCTGCTCGGGAGTGAGGAGAAGGTCGGTACCTGCACCCATGCCGACGGGCATGTAGTGGAAGTACCAGGCAAAGTAGCAGCCCTTGGAGATGATGAGATCAAGGAACGCATCGCTTGTGACGTCCTTGCAGTTCTTGCTCGTGTAGCAGATGGACACGCCGAACGGGATATGGTTTTTGTGCATGAGGTCCATCGCGGCGAGCGCCTTTTCAAAATGTCCCGCGCCGCGGCGGCCGTCGTTGGCGTCCTCAAAGCCCTCGATGCTGACCGAGACGATGAAGTTGCCCACGCGCTTGAGCTCGTCGCAGAACGCCTGGTCGATGAGCGTGCCGTTGGTGAAGGCGTGGAAGGCGATGTCGCGGTGCTTTTCGCACAGACGGAAAATGTCCGCCTTGCGCATGAGCGGCTCGCCGCCGGTGAAGAGACAGGCGTGGGTGCCGAGCGCTGCGCCCTCGGTCAGCACGCGGTCCATCTCCTCGAAGGTCAGGTTCTGCTTGTAGCCGTACTCCGCCGCCCAGCAGCCCGCGCAGCGCATATTGCAGGCGCTCGTCGGGTCCATGAGGACGATCCACGGGATGTTGCAGTCGTATTTTTCGGAGTTCGCCCGCGCCTGCTGGAAGCCGCGGAAGCCGCCCTCGTAGGCGGCGGCCGTCAGGAAGGTCCGGAGAAGATACGGGTCGCACTCGCGCAGCAGACGCTCGGCATAGTGCGCCCACTTGCTGTTCGGGTCGTTTGCGATCTTGTGCAGCATCGCAAAGGTCTCCGGCTCCCAGACGCTCGAGTGGATCTTCTGCACCATACTGACAAGGTCGTCGGCGACCTTGCCGACGTCCTGCGTCCGGCTTTTCCTGATGAGTGAGTCGAGCATCGTCTCAAACGCCTTGCGTTCGGCGGCGTGGGCGAGCTTTTCGGTTACGGTCATGGTTCCGTGCGCTCCTTTCAGCGTCCTGATTGTGATCAAAATTTTGCCGTGTTCGGCGGGCTTGTCATTTGTTCCCTCATGGTAGCATTTGCAAAGAGGGACAAAAATAGACAAACAGGCGCATTTCACACAAAAACCGGGCACTCGCCGAAAATTGCCCAAATCGGCTCTCTTGCGGAAATTACGGAAGCAGCGCTATAATAATGCCGCAGAACGAAAAAAATACCATTGCTTCCGTTTTGGAAAGCGAGGGGGAGGAGGAATCACTTTGGAGCGGAATACAGCCTCTGTGAGAGCGGCGGACGAGCGGCTTGACGCGCTGCTCGGCCATCGCGGCGCGGCGACCGTTTCGCTGCTGTTTGCTTTGTCGGACGGCGCGAAGCGCTTCGGCGTGCTCCGCTCACAGATGGGGCGGATGTCGCAGAAAACGCTGGTGGCGGAGCTGCGGGCGCTGGAGCAGCTCGGCGCGGTGGAACGCATCGTTTTCGCGGAGATCCCGCCGCGCGTGGAATATTCGCTGACCGCGGCAGGCGAGGAGCTGGTCCCGCTGCTGCGCGCGGTGGAGACATGGTGTGCGAGGCGCACGGGAAGGGTGGAGTGACATGGCAGTACGCACCAAGCAGGCGATCCGGCAGGCGTTCATCGAGCTGCTCAACGAGCGCCCGCTCGACAAGATCTCCGTGAAGGATATCGCCGAGCGCAGCACGGTGAACCGCAACACGTTCTATTACTACTACGCGGACATTTACGCGCTGGTGGAGGAGATCTTCCAGACGGAGACGCAGCTTTTCATGGAAAAGCTGCACAGCTATGCCTCGTGGGAGGAGGCGTTCCGCGAGGCGACCGCCTTCGTGTCTGAGAACAAGCGGGCGGTGCACCACCTGTTCAACTCCGGCAACCGGAACATTCTGGAGCATTATTATCATAAGGTCACCTACGCCGCCATGCTCTCCTATGTGCGCGGACAGGCCGAGGGCCTGAGCGCTGCTGAGGAGGACATTCAGGCGCTCGCGCAGTTTTACGCCGCGGCGCTCTCCGGTATGACCGCCGACTGGCTGCGCGGCGGCATGAAGTCCAACGTGAACGACCACATCGACCGGCTGGGACGGCTGCTGGAGGGCAACATCCGGCAGGCGCTCGAGCGCAGCTGCCGCTGATACGAAAAAAGGAGGACCGACCCCGGCGGGGGCGGTCCTCCTTATGTCTTACTGTGCGCTTGCGGGAGCGGGCAGGGCGTATTTGGCGGCGTAGCGCTCAAACTCGCTGCGGAAGGCGTGCGTATCGCTGTGCGCCGCGCGGAGCGTTTCGTGCAGATTGAGATTGTGCTGCGCGGCGTCGATGACGCAGCCGGCGATGTTGGAGCAGTGGTCGGAGGTGCGCTCGAGGTTCGTGAGCAGATCGGACCAGACGAAGCCGGCCTCGATGCTGCAATGCCCCTGCTGCATCCGCAGGATGTGGCGTGTGCGCATCTGCTCCTTGAGCGTGTCGATGACCTGCTCGAGCGGCTCGACCAGCTCGGCGAGGGCGACGTCCTGCCGCTCGAACGAGCGCAGCGAGAGGTCGAGGATCTCCCCGATGGCGGCGGCGAGCACGTCGTATTCGCGCGCGGCTGCGGCGGAGAAGGCGAGCGACTTGCCGCGCAGCTCCTCGGCGGATTCGAGAATGTTCACGGCATGGTCGGAAATGCGCTCAAAGTCCCCGATGGACTTTAAGAGCTCGGTGGCCTCCTCGCTCTCGTCCACGCCCATTTTGCGGGCGCTGAGCTGAACGAGATAGGTGCCGAGGATGTCCTCATAGTGGTCGCAGCGTTCCTCGTCGTCGCGGATGCTTCGGGCGAGCGTGTCGGTGTATTCGGTGAAGGAGCGCAGGGCGTTGTTCAGCGCGCGCACGGCGCACTGCGCCATTTCGCAGGCGACGGCGCGGCTGCGGCTGAGCGCCAGCGAGGGCGCGGCGAGCAGACGCTCGTCCAGCTCGGAAACGGTTTCCGCACTCTTGCTGTCGGGAACGAGGCGGATGGCGAGCTTTTCGAGCAGATCGCCCGCGGGCAGCAGCATGGCTGTGCAGAGAAGATTGAACACCGAGTGCGCCACGGCGATGCCGGCGCGTGTGGCGCTCTCATCGAGCAGCGCGGGAGCAAGGACGGCGCGCACGATGCAGAACACGCTCAGCAGCACGGCGACGCCGATGACATTGAACAGCAGGTGGACGACCGCCGCGCGGCGGGCGTTCTTATTCGTGCCGACGGAGGAGAGCATGGCGGTGACGGTAGTGCCGATGTTCTGCCCCATGATGATGGGGATGGCGGCGGCGTAGCTGACCGCGCCGGTGGCGGAGAGCGCCTGCAGGATGCCGACGGAGGCGGAGCTGGACTGGATGATGCCGGTGAGCACCGCGCCGACCAGCACGCCGAGGATCGGATTCCGGAAGGCAAGGAACAGATTCGTGAACGCGGGGACCTGCGAGAGGCCGGAGACCGCGCCGCTCATCGTCTCCATGCCGAACATGAGCGTGGCAAAGCCGAGGAGAATGGTGCCGGTGTCCTTTTTCTTTGCGTCCTTGCAGAACATATAGAAGACGATGCCGATGAGCGCGAGAACGGGCGTGAAGGAGCTGGGCTTGAGCAGCCGCAGCCAGACGCTCGAGCTCTCGATGCCGCCGAGGCTCAGAAGCCACGCGGTGACGGTGGTGCCGACGTTCGCGCCCATGATGACGTTGATGGCCTGCCGCAGCGTCATCAGCCCCGAGTTGACAAAGCCGACGACCATGACGGTGGTGGCGGACGAGCTTTGAATGATGGCCGTTACGCCCAGACCGGTCAAAAAGCCGACGAGCGGCCTGCCGGTCATCTGGTCGAGCAGCGAGCGCAGCCTGCTGCCCGCGCGGCGCTCCAGCGCCGAGCCCATCAGGCTCATGCCGAACAAAAACAGCGACAAGCCGCCGAGCATCGTCAGAAAATCAAAAATATCCATATTCCATCCCTCTTTTGTTTCCTTGATCTTACCCATTCTTGACCAAGATAAAGCATAAGGGAGAAATGTCAAATCCGTTACCGCCCTTTTGTAAAATCCGTGTAAAATGAACAGCACCTGCCGGAAGGCAGGCGCTGCTTTGCGATGTGTGCTTCGTTCAGCTGATCCACTCGGGGCCGTTGATGCGGTAATCGCCCCACACGCCGTCATTGTTCTGCACGGCGACACACTCCGAGAAGCCGTAGGCGCCGAGCGCCGTGCGCCACTTGCTCGCGTCGAAGCTGACGGTGTTTTTGATGTTGTACTGCGTCATGGACGGGAGTTCCCCGCCCTCCGAGAGGCTGGGCAGATTGAATGTGACCGGATCGTCGGTCTCGGTGATGGTGAAGAGAACGCCGTTTTCCCACGCGGGGAAGATGTCCTCGCCCTCCAGACCGCTGATGTAGCCCTCCTCACAGAGCTGCTCGTAATTCAGTTCCAGCGGCATGGCGTCGTGCGCCTGCGCGAAGGTCCATGCCACCGCGCTGCGCTCGGCGGGCGTGAGCGAGGTCGCGGCAAGATCGACGCTGATATACTCTACGCCGCTGCCGTTCAGCCCCTCGTCCTTGCCCCACAGGTCGTTCAGCACACGCAGATAGAGCGCGCAGCGGTCGTCGAACCGGTCGGGCAGGACGGTGATGCGCTCCACCCCGCCGAACAATGCGGGATAGCTCTCCAAAATATCGCCGCCGAAGGCGACCTCGACCAGCGCGCCGACCGCAAGCTGACCGTCGTCGAGCAGCTCGCCAAGCTCCGCCTGATCGTGCTCGAGCGAAAGCTCGCCCGCGTCGAGCGTATAAATGTCGCCCCGCTCGCTGTCCACATCCGCGAGCAGCAGCGTGTTGCCCTCGCCGACCGCGACCACGCGGCAGCGCGCGACTGCGCCTTCTGTTTTGGGCGAAGGCTCCTGATTGCCGCCGTCCGACGCAGGCGGGCAGGCCGTCCCCGCGCAGCCCGCGAGCAGGGCGCAGAGCAGGGCGAGGGCAAGCAAAAGGGAAAGACTTCGTTTCATGGAAGGTACCTCCTCGAATGGTTTCTGTTTCCTTAGACGGACGGGAAGAAAATTTTGTTCCCAAAATTTTTACAAAATCGCGGGGAAACGGGCTTGACATTCCGAAGAAAAGGTGGTATTTTGACCTTTCTTAATTGGGCGACGCCCAATCGGGAGTTGAAGAAAGCGCCCCGCTGTGCTATGCTGAAGGACAGAAAAGCACAAGGGAGGACGCTCCATGCAATACGATGCCGCCATCATCGGCGCGGACGGCGTGTATCTCATCGGCGAGGCTGCGGGCTTCATCAGCGCTGGTTCATGTATACGCCGTGGGTGCGCTCGCTCATCATGCGAAGCGGCATCGAGAGCATCCGCGTGCGCCGCTCAAAGGAGGACTGACTGTGACCGCATCACCCTACATTGCCGTCGTCGGCGGCGTGAACATCGACATCGGCGGGCGGAGCGACGCCCCGCTCGTCGCCGGAGACTCGAACCCCGGACGCATCCGCTCGAGCCTCGGCGGCGTGGGCCGCAACATCGCCCACAACCTCGCCCTGCTCGGCGCGAAGGTCAGGCTCATCACCGCGCTCGGCGCGGACGACGGCGCGAAGCGCGTCGAGGCGTCCTGCGCCGACCTCGGCATCGACTTGACGGACAGCCTGTATGTTCCCGACGGCGCGACCTCGACCTACCTGTTCCTCGCGGACAGCAACGGCGACATGGCGCTTGCCATGAACGATATGGCTATCTACGAGCACCTGACACCCGCCTTTCTGGAGACGAAGCTAACTACGCTCAACGCCGCCGCGCTCGTCGTGCTTGATACGAACCTCAGCGCGGAGAGCATCCGCTATCTCGGCGAGCACTGCACCGCGCCGCTCTTTGCCGATCCCGTTTCGGCGGCGAAGGCCGGAAAGCTCGAGCCGATCCTCGGACGGCTCCACACGCTCAAGCCCAACCGCATGGAGGCCGAGCTGCTCTCCGGCGTGACGGTCACGGACGAGGCGAGTCTGTATCGCGCAGCGGATACGCTGCTCGCCGCGGGCCTGCAGCGCGTCTTCCTTTCGCTCGGCGCGGACGGCGTGCTCGCCGCCGACCATGAGAGAAAGATCCACCTGCACAACCTCCCCGCGCGCATGGTCAACACCACCGGCTGCGGCGACGCCTTCATGGCTGCCGTCGCCCGCGCGTTCCTCGACGGCGCGGACCTTGAGACCGCCGCGAAGCGCGGCCTTGCCGCATCCGCCATCGCGATGGAGAGCGCCGACACCATCAACCCCGCCATGAGCCTTACGGCCGTGGCTGAAAGAATACAGTAATTTCAGAAAAGGAGTCATTCGCTATGAACCGTTATCTTGACATTGCCCCCGAAGTAAAGGAAGCGCTGGACGCCGGCAAGCCCGTCGTCGCGCTTGAGTCCACCATCATTTCCCACGGTATGCCCTATCCCCAGAACGTGGAGACCGCCCTCAAGGTCGAGAGCATCATCCGCGAGGCGGGCGCAGTCCCCGCGACCATCGCCATCATCGGCGGCCGCCTGAAGGCGGGCTTGACCCGTGAGGAGATCGACTACCTCGGCAAGACCGGCGCGGGCATCCCCAAGGCGTCCCGCCGCGACCTGCCTGTGCTCGTCGCGCAGGGCAGGGACGGCGCCTGCACCGTCACCACCACGATGATGATCGCCGACATGGCGGGCATCCGCGTGTTTGCCACCGGCGGCATTGGCGGCGTGCATCGCGGCGCGCAGGAGACGTTCGATATCTCCGCCGACCTCGAGGAGCTGGCCGGCACCTCCGTCATGGTCATCTGCGCGGGCGCGAAATCCATTCTTGACCTCGGACTGACGCTCGAATACCTCGAGACCCACGGCGTGACCGTCATCGGCTACGGCACCGACGAGCTGCCCGCGTTCTACACACGCAAGTCCGGCTTCGGCGTGGACTACGAGCTTGATACTCCTGCCGAGCTTGCCAAGGCGTTTCATGTCAAGCGGGAGCTGGGCCTGCGCGGCGGCCTGCTCGTCACCAACCCCATTCCCGAGGAGTATTCCATGGATAAGGCCGTGATCGACAAGGCCATCGCCGAGGCCGTCGAGGACGCGAAGAAGGACGGCATCCACGGTAAGGCCACCACGCCCTATCTGCTCGCCAAGATCAAGGATCTCACCGGCGGCGACAGCCTCGATTCCAACATTCAGCTCGTGTTCAACAACGCCCGCCTCGGCGCTGCCGCCGCGGTGGAGCTGGCGAAGCTCGAACGGTGAGCGGGGCGCTCTCGCTCGGCGTGATCGGCGGGGCGGACGGCTCGACGGCGGTATTCGTCACGGGCAGCCCTGCACCGCTCGCCATCTATCTGCTTGCCATCAATGTGCTGGCCTTCGCCGTCTACGGCTGGGACAAGGCGCGGAGCAAGGTGCAGGGCGCGCGCCGCGTGCCGGAAAAGACGCTCTTTCTGCTCGCCATCCTCGGCGGCAGCGTGGGAGCCATCCTCGGAATGCGCGTCTGGCACCACAAGACGCGCCACTGGTACTTCAAATACGGCCTGCCGGCGATCCTGCTCGCGCAGCTCGCGCTGGCCTGGTATCTCGGCGGCCTGCATTAAAACAAAGGAGGACCTTTCCATGAAGCGGATCACAAGGCAGGAGACTCTGCCGGCGCTCGCCGTGCCGGAAGTGCTGAGCGTGCCGGAGCTGGCATACCCCGCGAGGCTCGGCAAGCGGGCGGTCGTGCAGGTGCTGCGCAAGGCGGACGTGAAAAAGGCCGCGCTGGCCGTCGGCGGGACGGCGCTGGTGCTCTCCGCGATCGGCGCGGCGGGCAAGCGGCAGTTCTATAAGCGCATCGTCGCCTCGGAGCTGAAGCGCCAGCTGGCGGTTGTGAACGGCAAGCTCGACAATCTGCAGGCGCAGAATGAGACCCTGCGCGCGGAGCTCGCGCGGCTGAAGCAGGAAAAGTGAGCCGGACAGAAAACGGGAGCCGAAGCATCGCTTCGGCTCCCGTTTCGGTTTCTTATCGTTTCGGCTGCAGGTTGGCGCGCGCGTGCGAGCAGATGGCGTCATAGGTCTGCTGGCTGATGTCGTGCTCGATCTTGCAGGCGTCCTCCTCCGCGGTCTTGGCATCCACGCCGAGGGCGATGAGGAAGGCGGTGAGCGTTTTGTGGCGGTCGAGCATTTTGGCGGCAACGGCCATGCCGGTCTCCGTGAGCGTGATGAGCCCATCCTTATCCATCGTGATATGCCCGCTCTCCTTGAGACGGCGCGTGGCGTAGGTGACGCTCGGCTTTGTCACGCCGAGGTGCTCCGCCACGTCAATGGAGCGAATGTATCCGTGCTTGAGCTTCATCATCAGCATGGACTCAAGATAGTCCTCCGACGCGCGTAAAATTTCCATCGAATTGCACGACCCTTCCGGTTAAAAGTATTCTTAGGTTAACACAGTTTAACCAAAATTGCAAGCGGCAAAAAGTTTTTGAAAAAGGCTATTGACAAAAGAGGGTTAGACGTGCTAAACTGCACAGCGGTTAGAGGGGATTAACACCTTGACCATTCTTTTTTCAATATCGGTTAGAGACTGTTAACCGAAGAACGGGGAGGGAATACCATGATGCCGCTTGCACTTGCCAATGTCGGCGAGGAAAATCTGATCCTCCGAGTCGGTGGGAGTCCGGAGCTGCGCAAGCACCTCGAGGACCTCGGCTTTACCCCGGGCGGGACCGCCACCGTGGTCGCCGCGATGGGCGGAAACATCATCGTCAAGATCAAGGAATCCCGCGTGGCCATCAGCGAAGAGATGGCGCGCAAGATCATGATTTGAGCGCAAATATTTTTGAAATAGAAGGAGAGAGGAACATGAAAACTCTGCGAGACGTCCGGATCGGCCAGACCGTCAAGGTCGTGAAGCTGCACGGCGAGGGGCCTGTCAAGCGCCGCATCATGGACATGGGCATCACCAAGGGCACAGAGGTCTTTGTCCGCAAGGTAGCGCCTCTGGGCGACCCGATGGAGGTCACCGTGCGCGGCTACGAGCTGAGCCTGCGCAAGGCGGATACCGAAATGATCGAAGTGGAATAAAGCAAGTCATAAATTTTTGCAGATCGGTTCAAGCGCTTGAACCGGAAGGAGCATGATATGGAAAAGCAGATCAAAATTGCCCTTGCGGGCAACCCCAACTGCGGTAAAACGACATTGTTCAACGCGCTGACCGGCTCCAACCAGTTCGTCGGCAACTGGCCCGGCGTCACCGTGGAGAAGAAGGAAGGCAAGCTCAAGAAGCATGACGACGTCATCATCATGGACCTGCCCGGCATTTACTCCCTGTCCCCCTACACGCTGGAGGAGGTCGTCGCCCGTAACTACCTCATCACCGAGCGTCCCGACGCCATCCTGAACATCATCGACGGCACGAACCTCGAGCGCAACCTGTACTTAACGACGCAGCTCACCGAGCTGGGCATCCCCGTGGTCATCGCCATCAACATGATGGACGTGGTCCGCAAGAACGGCGACCAGATCAACGTCGCCGAGCTCTCCCGCGAGCTGGGCTGCGAGATCGTTGAGATCTCCGCGCTCAAGGGCGACGGCGTGATGCAGGCGGCGGAGGCCGCCGTCAAGGCCGCCAAGAGCGGAAAGACCATCCCGATGCACACCTTCTCCGGCCCCGTGGAGCACGCCATCGCGCACATCGAGGAGGCCGCCGTCCACAATATGCCCGAGGAGCAGCAGCGCTGGTACGCCATCAAGATCTTCGAGCGCGACGATAAGGTGCTCGAAAAGCTGACCATCCCGGCCGAGACCATGCAGCACATCGAATCGGACATCAAGGCCGCCGAGACCGAGCTGGACGACGATGCCGAGAGCATCATCACCAACGAGCGCTACGTTTACATCGCACAGATCATCAAGGGCTGCTACAAGAAAAAGAACCACGGTCAGCTCTCTGCCTCCGATAAGATCGACAAGATCGTCACCAACCGCTGGCTTGGTCTGCCCATCTTCGCGGTCGTGATGTTCCTTGTTTACTGGGTCGCTATGGTCGGCGTCGGCGCGCCCGCGACCGACTGGGCGAATGACGGCCTGTTCGGCGACGGCTGGCACCTGTTCGGCATCGGCACCGCCGAGTACACCGAGGTTGCCGATAACTACACCGCCGCGATGGAGGCCATCAGCGGCTACTTCGAGCTGGATACCGAGTTCGAGGGCTTTGACCCCGAGGCCGCGCTAGCCGATCTGATGTCCGTCGAGCCTGACTCCGACAGCGTCACCATCGAGGTGGAGGACGAGGAGACTCTGGCCCGGAACGAGATGACCGTCTACTATGACGCCATCCCCAAGGACGCCGACAAGGAGACCACGGTTCCTATGACCTATGTGGACGCCGTGAAATATGTGAGAGAGAACGGCTTTGACGAGCCCGACCCCGCCGATTACGGCGTATGGGTGCCCGGTATCCCCGTTCTCATCGGCAACGGTCTGGAAGCCGCCGGTACGGCGGACTGGCTCAGCGGCCTGATTCTGGACGGTATCGTCGCCGGTGTCGGCGCGGTGCTCGGCTTCGTGCCGCAGATGCTCGTGCTGTTCCTGATGCTCGCCTTCCTCGAGGCCTGCGGCTACATGGCCCGTATCGCCTTCGTGCTCGACCGTATCTTCCGCAAGTTCGGCCTGTCCGGTAAGTCCTTCATCCCCATGCTCATCGGCACCGGCTGCGGCATCCCGGGCGTCATGGCATCCCGTACCATTGAAAACGAGCGTGACCGCCGCATGACGATCATGACCACGACCTTTATCCCCTGCGGCGCGAAGGTTCCCTTCATTTCCATGGTTGCCGGTGCGATCTTCGGCGGCGCCGCATGGGTCGCCACCTCCGCCTACTTCGTCGGCATGGCCGCCATCATTATCTCCGGCATCATGCTCAAGAAGACCAAGATGTTCGCGGGCGATCCCGCTCCCTTTGTGATGGAGCTTCCCGCTTACCACTGGCCGACCGTCGGCAATGTTCTCCGCTCCATGTGGGAGCGCGGCTGGTCCTTCATCAAGAAGGCCGGCACCATCATCCTGCTTTCCACCATCGTTATATGGTTCACCACCTACTTCGGCTGGGTCGACGGCACGTTCCAGATGCTCTCTGAGGAGCAGATCGACGCCTCCATCCTCGCCAAGATCGGCAACGCCATCGCGTGGATCTTTGCGCCTCTCGGCTGGGGCACCTGGCAGGCGGCTGTCGCCTCCATCACCGGCCTGGTCGCCAAGGAGAACATCGTCGGCACCATGGGCATCCTGTATCCCGACGGCTGGACCGAGATCGGCGCGGCCTTCACGCAGATCAGCGGTTATTCCTTCCTCGTCTTCAACCTGCTGTGCGCTCCGTGCTTCGCGGCCATCGGTGCCATCAAGCGCGAGATGAACAACGCCAAGTGGACCTGGTTCGCCATCGGCTATCAGTGCGGCTTCGCCTATGTTGTCGCCCTGATGATCAACCAGTTCGGCAACGCTTTCACCGGCAGCCTGAACGTTCTCGGCCTGATCGCTGCCGTCGCGGCGCTCGCGCTCATCGTGTATATGCTCTTCAAGCCCTACAAGGAGGCCACGAAGCTCAGCGCCAAGGTCTGATTACCCATTTGATTATTTTCTTCCGAAGGAGTGAGCTTTTATGTTGAACTGGATTACCGCAAATCTGTCAACGATCGTTATCTCTGCCATTTTGCTTGCCATTGTCACCTCAATCTCTCTTCATTTGATCCGGCAGAAGAAACAGGGAAGATCCTCCTGCGGCTGCAACTGCGCACACTGCGCCATGCATGGCCAGTGCCACGGTAAGCAGTAAAGCAGAAAAGGCGGCATCGCATGAAACGGTGTGATGCCGCCTTTATTCCGTCCGGAAGGTTAAGGATGACCGGCTGCGGAGGCTGCCGGACCGATCGAAAAAGGAGTGCATATTGCCATGACTGAAACAACGGTAAAGATCAGCGGTATGATGTGCGGAATGTGCGAGGCGCATATCTGCGACGTCATTCGCGCCCGGTTTGCGGTCAGGAAGGTCACCGCCTCCCACAGCAAGGGACAGGCGGTCATCCTCTCGGAAAACGGGCTGGACGAGGCGGCGCTGCGTCAGGCGATCGCGGAGACCGGCTATGAGGTCACCGCAGTGAGCGCGCGCCCCGCCGGGGAAAAGAAGGGTCTGTTCGGCTTCCTGAAAAGGTGAAGCCCTGACAAGAAAAAGCTCCGTCTGCCGATGGCAGACGGAGCTTTTTTCACTTGTTGAGCCGCTTCACCGGGCGGATGTACTTGAAATACTGCCCGGGATTGAAGTAAAAGTAGGTGACGCGCCCGGGCGTCTGCGTGTCGAGGGCGCAGCCCTCGGCGGCGTAGTCGAATTCGCGCATCGCCGTCTCGACCTTCTCCTCCACCGTGCGGCACTCCTGCTCGTAGTCGAACGGGCCGTGCTCAAAGACGAGGTATTCCCCCTCGGGAATGTCCGTGAGGAGCATCTGTGCGGGCACCTCGCCGCGGTAGTCGGCGGGAAGCCGCGCGCCGTAGCACTCCGTGCGCAGATAGCCCCAGTCGCACAGACGGCCCATCGCGTCGTTGAGATAGCCCATGACCTGCCCGGCGTACTCGCCGCCGTCATCGTCGAGCTTGCCCCGGATGCTCTCGAGCAGGCCGCAGATCGTTTCGCAGTTCTGTCCGGGGATGAGCGCCTGCTTCTGCCAGAAGTCCCAGTAGCCGTTGCTCTCGCGGTTTTCGATGTGCAGGAACTTGTGCGCGGGGATCGTCACAAAATAAGTTTTGACGCCGTCCTTTGATGTTGCCATACCAATTTCTCCTAAACCAAGAAAGTAGCGGTCAAACGGGTGGATCTTGGTGCGCAGGACCACGGGCCTCGGCGCAGCGCGGTACGCGCTGGGCGTGACGCCGTAGGCGTCCTTGAAGGCACGCGTGAACGCCTCGTGCGAGGAAAAGCCATAGTCGAGCGCGATGTCGAGAAGGCTGCGCTCGCTGTCGCGCACCTCGCGCAGGGCAAACGCCAGCCGCCGCCGGCGCAGATAGTCGCGCAGCTGCATCCCGGAGATCTCGCGGAACTTCCGCGTGGTGTAATACTCCGAGTAGCCCAGCGTGCGTGAAAGCGAACGCAGCGTGAGCGCTGCGTCGTCGTGGCTGCGGATGCAGCCGTCGATCTCATCGACGATCTGCTGGATCTGCCTGCGCCATTCATACATCCTCGTTCACCCCGTTCCGAACCGCTCTGCACGCAGTATACCGCGCGGCGGCGTTCGGCGCTTGATTTGACTTGCAAAGTTAGTCTTCCGTCTCGGAAAGTCCCGCGAGCAGCGCGAGCTGGTAGAACGCCACCGCGCTCGCTGCGGCGACGTTCAGCGAGTCCACACCGTGCGTCATCGGGATGCGCACCGTGCAGTCGCACGCGGCGATGGTCGACTCCGCGAGGCCGTCGCCTTCCGTGCCGAGCACGACGGCGAGGCGGTCCGCCCTTTTGAGCTGCGGGGCGTAGATGGGCAGCGAAGCATCGCACAGCGCCATCGCCGCCGTCGTGAAGCCGAGGGTGCGGAGCGTCTGCGGCCAGCCCTCCGGCAGGTATGTCCACGGCACCTGAAAGACCGTGCCCATGCTCACGCGGATGGCACGGCGGTAAAGCGGGTCGCTGCACGCCTGCGTCAGCAGCACGGCGTCGATGCCGAGCGCCGCCGCGGAGCGGAAGATCGCGCCAACGTTCGTGGGGTTCATCACATCCTCCAACACGGCGACGCGCTTTGCGCCCGCGCAGACCGTCTCGACCGCCGGCAGTGGGCGGCGGCGCATGGCGCAGAGCATCCCGCGCGTGAGCGGGAAGCCGGTGAGCTGCTTGAGAACGTCCAGCGGCGCGGTGTAGACGGGCACCTCGCCGCAGCGCGCGAGAATGTCCCGCGCCTGCGTTTCGACGTGGCGCGGCTCCATCAGGAACGAAACGGGCACATAGCCCGCGTTCAGCGCCCGCTCGATGACCTTGGGGCTTTCCGCGATGAAAAGCCCCTGCGAGAGATCCTCGCGGTTCACGAGCTGATTTTCGGTCAGGCGCGCGTAAACGTCCAGCGCGGGATCGGCAAAATCGGTGATGGGGAAAAGGTTCGGCATGGCGGCTGTCCGCCTTTCTTTCATAAAGTAAAGGGCGCGGCGAAAGCCGCACCCTCAGTATAGCCCCTCCCACGCCGCGGCGCAAGACCTTTCAGAAAAGCCGCTGCGCCGCGAGCAGCGCGAGCGGGACGCCGGCGAGCGCCTGCACCGCCTTTCCGATCACGCACCGCCGCGCGGACAGGGCGCTCCCCGCGAGCATCGCGCGGGTCTGCGCCTGCACGCTCAAGCCGCCCCAGTTCATGATAGCGGCGCAGAGCACAAAGCCCGTGCGCGTGGCGGGCAGGGCATTCACGCCGTTCGTCATCTCCATAAAGCCGAACAGCGCCGCGCGCGGCAGCGGCGGCAGCGCAGCGAGCGCGGGCACGAGCGACAGGAGCCGCAGCAGCACCATGAAAAAGATCACAAAGGCGCTGACGCTCCCGACCGCCGCGAACGAGCCCTGTACCGCCGCGGGGAGCGCCGCGGCGAGGTCGAACGGCGCGCGCTGCCGCGAAACGGCCTTCCGGCGCGGCAGGCCGAGGTCGCGCCGCAGCAGGACCCCGGTCACAAGCGCCGCGCCGACGTGAATGAGGTAGAGATACATTCCGGCACGCGCGCTGCCGAACACCGCCGTGCCGCACACGCCGAGAAAAAAGCCGGGGCCGGAGTTGTTGCAGAACGCGAGCAGCTGCTCGGCTTCCTCCCGTGCGATCTCGCCGCGTCCGTACAGCTCCGCGACCGTCCGCGCGCCGACCGGATACCCGCCCAGCAGTCCTAAAATGAGCGCGCTTGCGCCCGCGCCGCTCACGCCGAAGAGCGGGTACATGACGCCCGCCATCGCGCGGGAGAGCAGCCGCGGCACATCGCTCTGCACGAGCAGCGACGAGAGCACGAAGAACGGAAAGAGCGACGGCAGCACCGTTTGCAGGCACAGCGTCACGCCTTCCCGCGCCGCCGCCGCGCTCACGTCGGGGAAAAAGAGCAGCGCCGCGCCGAAAAATACCGGAAAAAGCAGCGCCGCCGCGCCGCGCAGTCTTGCCACAGCCTCGCCCCCCTTTCGGAAGAGCGTATGAGCGCCGTGTGAAAATTATCCGCGCAGCGAAGAAAAGAGAGCCGGCCAAACGGTCGGCTCTCCTGTGTCAGATTTCGTAGTCCGCGGCGACGCGGTCGATGCGGATGGACTTGCAGAGGGCGCTCACGGCCTTGTGCCGCGGATCGTCCTTATAGGTCTGCAGATCCTCCATCGATGCAAACTCGGAGACGAGCACGGCGTCGTAATTGTCCTTGCCGACGCAGCGCTTCACCTCGCAGCGCCTGAGCTGGGGAATGACCCCGAAAAGCCCCTGCAGTCCGGTGAGGAACTGTTCCTGCTCGCGCTCCGTCCCCTCGCGGAACTTCCACATCACGATATGGCGGATCATTTTGCGTTATAGACCTCGATGGCCTTCTTGAGGATATCCATGGCGCGCTCGATCTTCTCCGCTTCGAGAACGTAGGCCATGCGGACCTCGTTGAGCCCCTTGCCGGGCGTCGCGTACATCGGCGCGCCGGGAGCGAACATGACGGTCTCGCCGTTGTCGTTGAACTCCTCGAGCAGCCAGCGCTGGAAGGTGTCGGCATTGTCCACCGGCAGAGCCGCCATCAGGTAGAACGCGCCCTTCGGGCAGTCGAAGATGACGCCGGGGATCTCGCGCAGCTTGCGCACGAGCGTGTCACGGCGCTTCTTGTACTCGTCGCGCACGGCGGCAAAGTACTCGGGGCCCACGGTGTAGAGGTGCGCGGACGCGACCTGGTCGAGCGTGGCGACGGAAAGGCGGGACTGGCAATACTTGAGCGCGTGGCCCAGCAGCTCCTTATTCTTGGTGATGAGGCAGCCGATGCGCGCGCCGCAGGCGGAAAAGCGCTTGGAAACGGTGTCGATGACGACGATGTTCTCCGGCGCCTCCTCGGCAAAGGAGCCGAAGGACTGCAGCGGCTCGCCGCCGTAGACGAACTCGCGGTACGCCTCATCGCCGATGAGGAACAAATCGTGCTTCTTGGCGAGGTCAACGAGCATCTTCATCTCGTCGTCCGTCAGCACCACGCCGGTGGGGTTGCCGGGGTTCGTGACCATGATGGCGCGGGTGTGCTCATTGATGAGCGGCTCGATCTTCTCGCGCTCGGCGTAGTGATAGCCCTCCTCAGGGCAGGTCGGAATGGGGGTGATGGACGCGCCGCAGGTGCGCACCATGGTGTTGTAGTTGGGGTAGAACGGCTCGGGGATGAGGATCTCGTCGCCGTCGTCGAGGATGCACTGGAGCGTGATGGCAAGCGCCTCGCTGCCGCCGGTGGTGATGTAGATCTCGCTCTTATCGAAGTGCATATCGAGCTTATCGTAGTAGCCCTTGATGGCGTCGATCAGCTCGGGGATACCGGGGGAGGGAGCGTATTCGAGCACGGGCTGCTCGAACTTGCGGATGGCTTCAAAAAAGGCGGGAGGTGTCTGCACGTCGGGCTGGCCGATGTTCAGGTGATAGACCTTGATGCCGCGCGCCTTGGCTGCCACCGCGTAGGGGTGGAACTTACGCATCGGGGACTGGCCGCATTTTTCGACCTTGCTGGAAAACTTCATGAAAAATTCCTCCTCATTTTTTAGATACGCCTTGATCCCTGGAAAGTATTCATAACCACATGAGATTATATAATAGAACGAGTGAAAAAACAAGTCGGACGAGCGCCAAAAGCGCAGAAAAAAACTTAGGTAGAATGACTAACGGAGCATAAAAATTCCGTTAAGCTTTGTTCACCTTCACCATAGACCGTCATGCCGTTCGCCTTCAGAAGCTCCGCCGTCACGCCGTCTCCGACGGTGAGCGCGCCGGTGAACGTGCCGTCGTAAATTTCGCCGCTGCCGCAGCTCGGGCTGCGTTCCTTGAGCACGGCGGCGAGGACGCCCTCGCGCCGCGCCGTCTCCAGCGCACATTCCGCGCCGCGGCGGTATTCCGCGGTCACATCGCGCCCGTCCTTCCGCACCACGCACGCGCCGCGCCGCTCGCTCGGCGTGCGCGGCGTGGGCAGTCCCCCGAGCACCTCGGGGCAGACGGGGATCAGCTCGAACCGTTCCGCGAGAGCGCAAACGGCCTCGTTTTTCTTCGACTTGCCGTCATAGCGGCAGGGCGTGCCGAGCAGGCACGCGCTCACGAGCAGCTTCGGCTTCATCGTCCTACCTCCAGCGATGCTCCGTTAAGCTGCGCGAGTACGAGCGTGTCGCCCTCATACTTGAGCTTGAGCGAGAAAAACGGCTCGTCCGTGTCGAGCAGCCGCAGGAAGATCTTGTCGCCCTCCCAAAGCCTGAGCTTCAAAAGCTCGCTCTTTTTGATCCATGCCAGCTCGCCCTCGTCGCACTCCTTCGGCGTGCCGGTCCAGCCGTCGGCGGTGAAGAGGTGCATATACTCCGTCTCGTAGCGATCGGAGACAAAGGTCACGAGACCGCGGTAGCGCCAGCGCGTGAGCGTCAGACCGGTCTCCTCCCGCGTTTCGCGCAGGGCGCAGTCCTCGGGCGACTCGCCGTCCTCAAATTTGCCGCCCACGCCGATCCATTTGTCGTGGTTGAGGTCATTCTCCTTTTTCGTGCGGTGCAGCATCAGATATTCGTCGCCGCGCTCAAGATAGATGAGCGTCGAGTTGACGGCGCGGAAGATGTTCGTTCCCATGGCGTGCCTCCTTGCATTTGCTTGCCCATAGTATAAAAGCGCGGCGGCGAAAATGCAAGCGCCGCGGACAGGCAAGTTTCCGCCCCCGCGCGCATACCCTTGCCTGACAGGGACAAACGCACAGGGAGGTAGCGCAATGGATGTGAACGGAAGGGAATATCTGGCCCGTATGGCAGAGCTGTTCGATCTGCCCGCCGACGTGGCGGCGGGACTGAGCCACATGGAGCTGCTCGGCGACCGACAGCTCCTTTTGGAGGGGCACGAGGGCCTGCTCGCCTACGGCACGGAGCTCATCGACGTGAGCGTGGGCGGCGCGGTGCTGCGCGTGACCGGCGAGGGGCTGACGCTCAAAAGCATGACCGAGCGCGAGGTGCGCATCGGCGGACGCATCGACGGCGTTGAATTTCTGCGGTAGGGAGGAGGGCGAGGACCATGGATCGTGCGGCCCGGCTGCTGCGCGGCACGCTGCGCGTGCGCGTGGAGAGCGCCTTTCCCGAGCGGGTGCTCAACCTCTGCGGCGCGCACGGCATCGCCTTTTCCGACCTCCGGTGGGAGAGCGCGAGCGCGCTGTCCTTCACCATCCGCGCCGCCGAGCGGAAAAAGCTCGAACGGCTCCTCGCGCCGCTCGACGCCGCGCTGACCGTCGAGCGCGCGGCGGGCGCGCCCTTTTTCCTGCGCCGCTTCCGCCGCCGCTATACGCTGCTCGCGGGGCTGGCGCTCATGCTCGCGCTGTTCTTTGCCAATTCCTTCTTCATCTGGGATTTCGAGGTCAGCGGCAGCGAGACCGTCCCGGCGGAAAAGATCCTGCGCGTGCTGGAAAAGCAAGGGCTGCGCCGCGGCAGCTTCGCCTACTCCTTCCGCCCGCAGGACATCTGCAACCGCGCCCTGCCGGATCTGCCCGAGCTTGCGTGGCTGACGGTCAACGTCCGCGGCTGCCGCGCCTACGTCAGCGTGCGCGACCGCGTGCCCAAGCCCGAGCTGGCGGACGACCGCACGCCCACGAACGTCGTCGCGAAGCGCGACGCCCTCGTCACCGAGGTGCGCGCTTACGACGGCAGGGCGATGGTGAGGAAGGGCGGCACCGTCACGGCGGGTCAGCTCCTCATTTCCGGCGCGGTGCAGACCGAGGGGCCGGAGCGCCCGAACGTTCCGAGCCGCCTGCTCGCCGGGCGCGGGCAGGTCCGGGGCCGGACGTGGTATGAGCTTTCGATCCGGGTCCCGCTGCAATATGAGGAAAAGCGGTACGCCGACGCCGAAAAGCACAGCTATGCGCTGCTCGTGGGCGAAGGACGGGTAAAATTTGGCGCAAAAGGGAGTAGCAATTTGCAGGGCAGTTGTGATAAAATAATACATCAAACAAAATTGTCTCTGCCCGGCGGCATGGCGCTCCCGCTCACCTGGGAGGAAACGACGCTGCGCCCCTACGAAACGCGCACCGTCACAAGAACGCGCACAGAGGCCGAGGAGCTCGGCGCGCGGACGCTTTCGGCGTATCTTCTCACGAGGATCGACGGCGCCGTGACGGCGACGCGCGTCGCCTCGGCGGTGCAGGGGGATTGGCTGCTCGTCACGCTCTCGGCGGAATGCCTGGAGCAGATCGGCGAGACCGTGCCCATTTTAACGGATTGAACGCATTTTCCTGCGGCGCTGCCGCAGGAGCTTATGAAAGGACAAGCTTTTCTATGGAACAGCGCATCAGCATTGAACGCCTGGAGCAGGCGATCAACCTCTTCGGCTCGTTTGACGAGAATATCCGCCTCATCGAGTCGGAATTCCACGTCACCGTCGCCAACCGTGAGGGCGAGCTGCGCGTCAACGGCGAGCCGGAGGACACCATGCTCGCCTGCAAGGCCCTCTCCGCGCTTCTGACGCTCTCCAACCGCGGCGAGGCCATCAACGAGCAGAACGTCCGCTACGTCATCGGACTGGCCCGCTCGGGGCAGGAGGAGAAGATCGGCGAGCTGACGCAGGACGTCATCTGCATCAGCGCCAAGGGCCGCCCCATCAAGCCCAAGACCATCGGCCAGAAGGAGTATGTGGACTCCATTTCTCAGAATACCGTCACCATCGGCGTCGGCCCCGCCGGCACGGGCAAGACCTATCTCGCCGTCGCCGCCGCGGTCGCGGCGTTCCGCGAGCGGAAGATCAACCGCATCATTCTCACGCGCCCCGCGGTCGAGGCGGGCGAGCGGCTCGGCTTTCTGCCCGGCGACCTGCAGAGCAAGGTCGATCCCTACCTCCGCCCGCTCTACGACGCGCTCTTTGATATGCTCGGCGCGGAGACCTATCAGAAGTATCTCGAGCGCGGCAACATCGAGGTCGCGCCTCTCGCCTATATGCGCGGCCGCACGCTCGACGACAGCTTCATCATTCTCGACGAGGCGCAGAACACCTCCTGCGAGCAGATGAAAATGTTCCTTACCCGCATGGGCTTCGGCTCGAAAATGGTCATCACCGGCGACGCGACGCAGATCGACCTGCCCGCCGATAAGCTGAGCGGTCTCAAGCAGGCGGTGCGCGTGCTCAAGAATGTCGAGGGCATCGGCATCTGCGAGCTGACCGATCAGGATGTGGTGCGTCACGTCATGGTCCAGCGCATCATCAAGGCCTACGCGGACTATGAGGACGCCCGGAACGAAAAGAGGAAACGATAATGGCAAAGAGACACTATATTCCCATCACCGCGGATGTACCCGGAGCAGGCGAGAGCAAATGCGCCTTCATCCGCAAGGTGATCCGCACGGCGCTTGCCGCCGAGGGCGTGGATTTTCCCTGTGAGATCGACGTGCGGCTGACGAACGACGAGACCATTCACGCGATCAACCGTGAGATGCGGCAGGTGGACCGCGCAACGGATGTTTTGAGCTTTCCAATGTTCGAGCTTACCCCCGGCGAGCTTCCGGGCGAGGAGGACGCCGACCCCGGCACGGGCCTCGTCCCGCTCGGCGATATGGTCATCTCACTCGAGCACGTCGCCGCGCAGGCGAAGGAATACGGACACTCGAACCGCCGCGAGCTTGCCTACCTTGTGACGCACTCGGTGCTCCACCTTTTAGGCTACGATCATCTGGACGAAGGCTCCATGAAGGCGCAGATGCGCGAGCATGAGGAAGCCATCATGAAGCGGCTCGACCTCGAGCGGTAGGATACGGAAAACGCTTGTACGCCGCAAAAGCGGCGAAACATAAACCAAATTGTTCAACATAGAAGAAAGTTGAGGATCACCTATGCAAAAGACAAAAACCGCCATGATCACCCTCTGCGGGCGTCCGAACGTCGGCAAGTCCAGCCTGACCAACGCACTCGTCGGCGAGAAGATCGCCATTGTTTCCAATAAGCCGCAGACCACGCGCAACCGCATCTACGGCGTCGTGACCGAGGGCGATACGCAGCTCGTCCTGCTCGACACTCCGGGCTTTCACAAGCCGCGCAGCCGTCTGGGCGACTACATGGTGAAGGTCGCGCGCGATTCCATCGCGGACGTGGACCTCGTCGCTCTGCTCGTCGAGCCGGTGCCGCACGTCGGCATCCCCGAGCAGGAGCTGATCGAGAAGATCCGGCAGTCGCATCTGCCCGCCATTTTGTGCATCAACAAAATCGACACCGTTGCGAAAAAGGACGACCTGCTCGCCGTTATCGCCGCCTACAGCGAGGCGTATGATTTCGACGGCATTTTCCCCATCTCCGCGCGCACGCGCGACGGGCTGGACGAGCTGCTGGACGAATTCAAGAAGTACGCCGTCGAAGGCCCGCAGCTTTTCCCCGACGGCATGACCACCGACCAGCCCGACCGTCAGGTCGTGGGCGAGATCGTGCGCGAAAAGCTGCTGCGCAACCTCGACAAGGAAATTCCGCATGGCACGGCCGTGGAGATCACGCGCTTCATCGAGCGCGACGACGAGGTCATCGAGGTCGACGCGACCATCTACTGTGAGAAGGCCAGCCACAAGGGCATCATCATCGGCAAGAACGGCGCGATGCTCAAAAAGATCTCCACCGAGGCGCGGCAGGACATCGAGCGCTTCATGGGCACGAAGGTCTACCTTGAGACCTGGGTGAAGGTCAAGGAAAACTGGCGCGACAACATGAATTATATCCGCTCATTCGGCTACAACGACCAATAAAAAATTTCCAGCCATATTCTCCGCGCTTCTCCTCATGCTAACGCCGAGAGGTGAAGCAAATGGACAATGGCTACTATCGGCTTTTTCTGCAAACCGGGAATCCGACCTTTTATATGCTGGCAAAGCAAGCGGAGGAGTGTGAACAGCCGCCCAATGCCCGATAAACTTGTCACCCGCGGCCTCGTGCTCCGTGCAACGGAGACAAAGGAGGCCGACTACATCTTGAACGTCCTCACCGCGGAGCATGGACGGCTCGCCGTCATTGCGCGCGGCGCGCGGCGGCGTACCAGCAAGCTCGCCGCGGCCTGCCAGCACCTTGCCTTTTCCGAGCTGGTGCTCTACCGCCGCGGGAGCTGGCACTACCTCGACGAGGCCTCGACCATCGCGCTCTTTGACGGCCTGCGCGCCGATCTGGAAAAGCTCTCCCTCGCGTCCTACTTCGCCGAAATGGCCGAGGCGGTCACGAGCGAGGACCTGCCCTCCGGCGAGGTGCTGTCCCTGCTGCTCAATTCGCTCTACGCGCTCGACACGCTGGACCGCCCGAACGAGCTGGTGCGCGCCGCCTTCGAGCTGCGCCTGCTCGCGCTCTCCGGCTATGAGCCGCTGCTCGACGACTGCGCCATGTGCGGCAGGACCGATCCCGCCGAGCCGGTGTTCGACGCGGCGCAGGGCGTGGTGCTGTGCAGAAAATGCGCGGGGCCGTCCGGCGGCGTCCCGCTCGACGCGGGAGCGCTTGCCGCGATGCGCCACATCGTCGGCGCGCCGTCCAAGCGATTGCTGTCGTTCACGCTTGAGCCTGCCTCGCTCGCGCGCTTGAGCGTGGTCTGCGAGACCTTTGCTGCCGCGCAGCTCGACCGGCGCTTCAAGACGCTCGATTTCTACAAATCCATCAAGTTGACATAAAATAGGAACACGTCATGACAGAACTGTTTGAAAAATCCATCCGTGTGCTCGAGCTGCCGCAGCTTTTGGAGCGCCTTTCGCAAAAGGCGGTCAGCGAGGCGGCAAAGGAGCGCGCCCTGCGCCTGACGCCCTCCACCGATGCGGACGATGTGCGCCGCTTACAGGATGAAACGGACGCCGCCCGCGCCCTCATCGGCCTGCGCGGCAGTCCGTCGTTCTCCGGCGTGAAGGATGTGCGCGAGGCACTTGCCCGCGCCGAGCGCGGCGGTATGCTCAATCCCCGCGAGCTGCTGACCATCGCGGGACTGCTGACGAACTCCCGCCGCGTGCGGGAATACTACGAGGCCGACCAGGGCGAGGGCACCGTCCTCGACCGGATGTTCGACTCGCTCCACGCCAACCGCTTTTTAGAGGATAAGATCACGACCTCCATCCTCTCCGAGGACGAGATCGCCGACGCCGCCAGCCCCGAGCTGGCGGATATCCGCCGTCACAAGCGTGCGGCAAGCGCCAAGGGCAGACAGATCTTGCAGAAGATCATCTCCTCGCCCAGCTACAAGAGCACGCTGCAGGAGGCGCTCATCACGCAGCGCGACGGGCGCTTCGTCGTGCCCGTCAAGGCCGACCACCGCGGCGACCTGCCCGGCCTTGTTCACGACATTTCCGCCTCGGGCGCGACGCTCTTTGTTGAGCCGATGGGCGTCGTGCAGGCGAACAACGAGCTCAAGGAGCTGGAGGCCAAGGAAAAAAAGGAGATCGAGCGCATCCTCTTCGCCCTCTCCGCCGAGGCGGCAGGCTTTGCCGAGGCGATCTTATGGGACTATGACATTCTCGTCCACCTCGACCTCATCTTTGCCCGCGGCGAGCTGAGCTACCAGATGGACGCCGCACGGCCCGAGATCCGCACGGACGGCAGCGTTTCCCTCCGCCGCGCCCGCCATCCGCTGCTCGATCCCGCTAAGGCCGTGCCCATCGACATTGAGGTGGGCCGCAGCTTCGATACCCTCGTCATCACAGGCCCCAACACCGGCGGCAAGACCGTCAGCCTCAAAACGCTCGGTCTGCTCTGCCTGATGGCGCAGTGCGGACTGCACATTCCCGCGGGCGACCGCAGCGCGGTGAGCGTGTTCACCGGCATTCTCGCCGACATCGGCGACGAGCAGAGCATCGAGCAGAGCCTTTCCACCTTCTCCGCGCACATGAAGACCATTGTCAATATCCTCGACGAGGCGGACGGCGATTCCCTCGTCCTCTTCGACGAGCTGGGCGCGGGCACCGACCCGGTCGAGGGCGCGGCCCTCGCCATCGCGGTCATCGAGCACGTCCGCGCCCGCGGCGCGAAGGTCGCCGCCACCACGCACTACGCTGAGCTCAAGACCTTTGCCATGACCACGGCGGGCGTCGAGAACGCGAGCTGCGAGTTCGACGTGGAGACGCTTTGCCCCACCTATAAGCTCCTCATCGGCATCCCCGGCAAGTCTAACGCCTTCGCCATCTCCGCGCGGCTCGGCCTCGACCCGCGCGTCATCGAGACGGCGAAGCAGCAGATGGACGCGGAGAGCATCCGCTTCGAGGACGTTCTGACGCAGCTGGAGATCAAGCGCCAGCAGCTTGAAAAGGAAAAGGAGGAGATCGACCGCCTGCACGCGAAGCAGGAGGAGGACTCCCGCCGCGCCCGCGAGTTCCGCGCCCAGATGGAGCGCGCCAAGGAGAACGCCCGCAGCCGCGGCGAGGCCGAGGCCAAGCGCATCCTTGCCGACGCCAAGAGCGCGGCGGACGCCGCCTTCCGCGAGCTGGACGAGCTGCGAAAAGCGCAGAAAAAGCAGCTCGACGCGCAGGCGATGAACGAAAAGCGCGTCGAGATCGTCTCCGAGCTCAACGCCGCACGCGAGCGCGCCGGTGTGCGCGACGAATCACGCGAGCCGATCCCCGCGCCGTCCCGCCCCATCCGCGCGGGCGATCTGGTGGAGATCCCCGGCACGAACCGCCCCGCCGAGGTCACCGCCGTCAAGGGCGACCGGCTTGTGCTCAAGGCGGGTGTTCTCTCTATGACGGTCAAGAACAACGAGGTGCGCCTCATCGAGGACGACGAGCGCGCCGCCATGAAAAAAACGACCGCGCCCGCGTCGCCGAGCCGCCGCATCCTCAATACAGCCGCAGCCGCCCGCGAGCTGGACCTGCGCGGCATGGAAACGCTCGAGGCCGAAAGCGTGCTGGAGAATTATCTCGACGCCGCCCGCCGCGCCCACCTCGAGACCGTCACCATCATCCACGGCAAGGGCACCGGCGCGCTGCGCAAGGCCGTGCAGGCATACCTGCGCCGCGATAAAACGGTCAAGTCCTTCCGCCTCGGCAATTACGGCGAGGGCGAGAGCGGCGTGACCATTGTGGAGTTCAAGTGAGCACTGTCCGCCTGCTGCGGACAAACCGGCGCTTTCGGCAGACTGCCCGAACGAAACGCCCTGTTTTTCCCGAAGTTTGTAAAAAAGTGGATTGACGAATGGGGTTTGGATGGTATAATATACTCAATATCCCGTTAGTCTGATTTGGGAGGATGAGAGAATGGTTACACAGGAAGTCACCATCAACAATGAGGTTGGTCTGCACGCGCGCCCCGCGACCTTTTTCATTCAGAAGGCCAACGAGTTCAAGAGCGGCATCTGGGTGGAGAAGGACGAGCGCCGCGTAAACGCCAAGAGCCTGCTGGGCGTGCTGTCCCTCGGCATCACGAAGGGCACCACCATCACCCTGCTTGCCGACGGCAGCGACGAAAAAGAGGCGGTCGCCGCACTCAGCGAGCTGGTTTCCGGCAACTTCGGCGAATAAACGATCATAGTTTCAAGGAAAGGCGGTTTCGCACAGGGCGGAGCCGCCTTTTTCCGCGGAAAGGAGGGAGCGCATGACCAAGGAGCAGCTGCTCGAAAAGGCCAACGACCTGCCGCTCGCCCCGGGCGTTTATCTGATGATGGACGCATCGGGCAAGGTCATCTACGTTGGCAAGGCGAAAAAGCTCAAAAACCGTGTCAGCCAGTATTTCCAGCTTGGCACGGGCCACAATGAAAAGACCCGCCGCATGGTCTCGCAGGTCGACCATTTCGACACCATCTTTGTCTCCAGCGAGTTCGAGGCGCTGATCCTCGAAAACTCCCTCATCAAGCAGCATCAGCCGCACTACAACATTCTGCTCAAGGACGATAAGGGCTACCCCTTTGTCCGTCTCTCCCACGGCCCCTACCCGCGCTTTACGCTCGCCAACAAAACGGCGGACGACGGCGCGCGCTACTTCGGGCCTTTCGGCGCACGCGGCGAGACCCGCGCCGCCATCGACGCGGTCTGCGCCGCCTTCCGCCTGCCGACCTGCACGCGCCGGTTCCCGCGCGACATCGGGAAGGAGCGCCCCTGCCTCAATCACCACATGGGCCGCTGCGACGGCTTCTGCCGCGGCGAGCCGGACGCGGAGGAATATCAAAAGCGCATCGAGCAGGCGTGCTCGCTCCTCTCGGGTCACTATAAGACGCTCGCACGCGAGCTGAAGACCGAGATGGAGCACGAGGCGGAGCAGCTGCGCTTCGAGCAGGCCGCCGTCCTGCGCGACCGCATCGCCGCCATCGAGGTGCTCGGCAAGCGCCAGAAGGTCATCGCCGGCGTCTGCGCCGACACCGACGTCTGGGGCCTCTACACGGGCGCCGCCAAGTCCGGCTGCGCCATCGTTCATGTGGAGGACGGCAGCGTCACCGGCCGCGAGACGAGCATTTTTACCGCCCCCACCGACGAGACCGAAGCCGATACGCTCTCGGCGCTCCTGTCGCAGTATTACCTTCCGCGCGGCGTGCTGCCGCGGGAGATCCTGCTGCCCTTTGCCGTGGATGAGCTTTCCGGGCTGGAAACGGTGCTCACCTCCCGCGCGGGGCATCGCGTCACGCTGCGCGTGCCGCAGCGCGGCGAAAAGGCGGAGCTGCTTGCCATGGCGGAGCGCAACGCCCGCGAGGAGGTCGAGCGCGTCACCACCGCCGCCGAGCGCGAGGACAAAACGCTCAGGAGCCTTGCTGCCATGTGCGGTCTGAGCGCCGCGCCAAAACGCATGGAATCCTACGATATTTCCAACACCGGCGCGAGCGACATCGTCGCGTCGATGGTCGTCTACGCCGGCGCGAGGCCGCTCAAGCGCGACTACCGCCGCTTTAAGATGAAGTCCGTCACGGCTCACCCCGATGACTACGCCTCGATGGAGGAGGTCCTGACCCGCCGCCTGCAGCGCTACGCTGACGGCGACGAGAAATTCGCGCCGCTGCCCGACGTGTTCCTCATCGACGGCGGCATGACGCACGCCGCTGTCGCGGAGAAGGTCTGCGCGGCGTTCGGACTGCACATTCCCATTTTCGGCATGGTCAAGGACGACCGCCACCGTACACGCGCCCTCACAACCGCCGAGGGCCATGAGATCGACCTGCACGCCGACCCCGCCGTTTTTGCCCTCATCGGGCAAATTCAGGAGGAAACGCACCGCTTCGCCATCACCTACCATCACGAGAGCCACACGCGCTCGTCCGTCGCCTCCGCGCTCGACGGTATCCCCAACATCGGCGAGGTGCGCAAGCGGAAGCTGCTGGCTCGCTTCAAGAGCGTCAAGGCCATCCGCGAGGCGGAGCTGCCCGCCCTGCAATCGGAGCTGGGCCGCGCCGCGGGCCGCGCGGTGTACGACCATTTTCACCCCAAGGAGGAAACGCCATGACCGGCAAGCTCTACGGCACGCTCGGCCCCGCCTGCGCCAACACGGATACGCTCCGCGCTCTGCTGCGCGCGGGGATGCGCGGCGTGCGCTTGAACCTTTCCCACGGTCCCCTCGAAGAGCGTGCGCCGTGGCTGGAAAGCCTGCGCCGCGCCGAGACTGCGGAGGGCGTTTCCTGTGACTTGCTCATCGACCTGCAGGGCCCCGAGCTGCGCGTCGGCGCGCTTTTCGCGCCGCTGACGCTGCGCGAGGGCGATACGCTCACGCTCGGCGAAGCCTTTCCTGTCCCGCCGATCCTGACCGGAAATCTGCAAGACGGCGACGAACTGCTGCTCGACGACGGCACACTCTCCCTGCGCGTTCTGGACGCGCGGGCGATGACCTGCCGCGTGGAGCGCGGCGGGGTGCTCCGATCCCGCAAGAGCCTTGCCGTCGCGGGCCGTGAGCTGCCCGCGAGCGCGCTCACGGAGATGGATATGGAAAATCTCAGCCGCGCGAGGGAGTACGGCGTCACCGCGCTCATGCAGCCCTTCGTCCGCGGCGCGAACGATCTGCGCGCCGTGCGCGCCGCCCTGCGCGAGACCGGTGCGCAGGAGATGAAAATTTTTGCCAAGATCGAGAACATGACCGGACTGCATCGGCTCGACGAGATCCTTCCGCTCGCGGACGTCGTTGTGATCGCCCGCGGCGACCTCGGCAACGCCATGCCGCTCTGGGAGCTGCCCCGCGCGCAGACGCTCATCGCGCGCAAATGCCGCGCGGCGAAGCGTCCCTTTATGGTCTCCACGCAGATGCTCCACTCGATGCACCACGCCGCCGTGCCCACGCGCGCCGAGGTCACGGACGTCTATCAGGCGGCGAGAAGCGGCGCGGACTATCTGCTCCTCACCGGCGAGACCGCCGTGGGCGAGTATCCGGTCGAGGCCATGACCTATTTTGCGAAGATCGCCGCGAACGGCTGGGCCGACGCGGAATGAGAAGGGAGGACGGAGAGATGGACAAGGCGCTGCTGCGCAATATCCCCAAGGTGGACGAGCTGCTCGCCCCCGTGCGTGCGCTCTGCCCCAACGCCTCATCCGCCGCCGTGACGGCGGCGGTGCGCCGCACGCTCGACACGCTGCGGGAGAGCGTCCTTTCCGGCGAAGCGCCGGAGATACCGGAGACCGCGGCGCTCTGCGCCCTTGCCGCCGAGGCCGTCCGCCGGGCGGAAACGCCCTCGCTCCGTCCGGTCATCAACGCAACCGGCGTCGTGCTCCATACGAATCTCGGCCGCGCCCGCCTGAGCGGACGCGCGGCTAAAGCCGCGGCGGACGCCGCGGAGCACTATTCTACCCTTGAATACGATGTGAAAAGCGGCGGACGCGGCTCGCGCAACGCCCATGTCGAAGAACTCCTCTGCCAATTGACCGGCGCGGAGAGCGCGCTGGTCGTCAACAACAACGCCGCCGCCGTGCTGCTGCTCCTCACGGCGCTGACCGCCGGCGGCGAGGTCGTCGTTTCGCGCGGCGAGCTGGTCGAGATCGGCGGCAGCTTTCGCGTGCCGGAGATCATGTCCGCCTGCGGCGCGACGCTGCGCGAGGTCGGCACGACCAACAAGACCCGCGCCGCGGACTATGCCGCCGCCATCGGCGAGCATACCCGCGCGCTGATGAAGGTCCACACCAGCAACTACCGCATCGTCGGCTTTACCGAGAGCGCGAGCCGCGAGGAGCTTGCCGCGCTCGCTCATTCCCGCGGTCTGCCGTTTTTCGAGGACCTCGGCAGCGGCAGCCTTTTTGACCTTGAAGCGTTCGGCATTCACGGCGAGCCGACGCTGCAGGGCTCCGTCCGCGCGGGCGCGGACGCGGTCACCTGCTCGGGCGATAAGCTCCTCGGCGGCCCGCAGGCGGGTATCCTTGTGGGGAAAAAGTCCTGCCTTGACGTGCTCAAGCGTCACCCGCTCCTCCGCGCTCTGCGCGTGGATAAAATGACGCTCGCGGCGCTGGAGGCGACGCTCCGCGCCTATGCCGACGGCTCCGCTGTCTCCACGCTGCCGACCCTCGCCATGCTCGCGGCATCGCCCGAGGAGCTGCGCGCGCAGGCGCGGACGCTCTGCGAGAAGCTGACGGAGCGCGGCATTTCCGCCGAGGTCCTCGCGGAGGGGGACGCGGTCGGTGGCGGCAGCGTGCCGGCGCAGACGCTGCCCGGGTTCGCCGCGGCGGTCACGCCGCGGCATTGCCGCGTGGACGAGCTGACGGAGCGCCTACGGCAGCGCGAAACGCCCGTTGCCGCGCGCATTGCGCACGAACGGCTGCTGCTCTGCCTGCGCACCCTCCGGCCGGAGGAATACGACGAGCTCGTGCGCGCCGTCGCGGAGAGCGACCGATGAAGCACGTCGTCATCGGCACCGCCGGTCACGTCGACCACGGAAAAACGGCGCTGGTCCGCGCCCTCACCGGCGTGGACACCGACCGTCTGGCGGAGGAGAAGCGGCGGGGACTCACCATCGAGCTCGGCTTCGCGCGGCTCGACTTTCCCGACGGCAGCTGTGCCGGCGTGGTGGACGTGCCGGGTCACGAGAAATTCATCAAAACCATGCTCGCCGGCGCGGGCGGCATCGACCTTGCGATGCTTGTCGTCGCGGCGGACGAGGGCTTCATGCCACAGACGGTCGAGCATCTGAATATCCTCTCGCTTCTCGGTGTGCGCCGCGGCGTGGTCGTCCTCACCAAATGCGACCTCGCGGACGCCGACTGGCTCGCCATGGCGCGCGCGGAGCTCGCCGCGCGCGTGAAGGGGACCTTTCTGGAAAACTCGCCGGTCATTGAGACCTCCACCGCCACCGGGCAGGGGATCGAAGATCTGCGGGAAGCGCTGCACGCCCTTGTGCGGCAGACGCGGGAAAAAAGCGCCCGCGTCCCGTTCCGCCTGCCCATCGACCGCGCGTTTTCGGTGGACGGCTTCGGCACCGTCGTCACCGGCACGCTCATCGAGGGCGCGCTGCACGTTGGCGGCGAGGCCGAGCTGCTGCCCTCCGGCACGCGCAGCCGCGTGCGCAATTTGCAGGTCCACGGGGAAAATACGGCGATCGCCGTCGCCGGTCAGCGCGTGGCGGTGAATCTGGCGGGCATTAAAAAGACTGACGTTATCCGCGGCGATACGCTGGCTGAGCCGGACAGCGTCCGCGTCTCGCGCCTGCTCGACGTGCGCCTTTCCTGCCTGCGGGATTCGGAGCGCACCGTTGAAAACGGCTCGCGCGTCCACTTCTGCCACGGCACGGCGGCGCGGCTCGCCAAGGTCGTGCTGCTCGACCGTGACGCCCTCGCCCCCGGCGAGAGCGCCTATGCCCAGCTCCGCTTCACCGAGGACGTCGCCGCGAAGTGCGGCGACCGCTTCGTGATCCGCTTTTATTCGCCGCTCGAGACCATCGGCGGCGGCATCATCCTTGACGACGCGCCTGCGCGCCATAAGCGGAACGACGCCGCGGTACTTTCCGCCCTCGCCGTGCAGGAAAACGGCAGCGGCGCGGAGCGCGTGCTGCAAGCGCTGACCGCCTTGGATACCGCGCTGCCCTCGGCGGCGCAGCTCGCCGCCCGCCTCGGCCTGGAGGAGACGCGGCTCGCGCCGGAGCTTGACGCGCTGCTTGCGCGCGGCGAGGCCGCCGCGCCGATGCCGGGACGCTTCATTGCCTCCGCCGTGCTCGACGCGCTCTGGGCGCGCTGTGAGGCGCTGCTGACCGATTACCACGCAAAAAACCTGCTCCACGCGGGCATCCGCGCGGCGGAACTGCGTCAGAGGCTTTTCCGCGCTGTCGAGCCGGAGCGCGCGGACGCTCTGCTCACGCTCTTCGTGCGCGAGGGGAAGCTCCGCTTCGCTGCGGAGCGCTACGCCCTCGCGGACTTTACCGTGCGCTACACCAGACGTCAGACCGCCCTGCGCGCCGAGCTGCTGGCGCTTTACCGCGCGGCGGACCTGCGTCCCGAGCGCACGGACCGCGTGCTCGCCCGCTTTGACGCAAAGGACCGCGCCGAGGCGGAGCGTGTGCTCGAGAGCCTGCTCACCGGCGGCGAGCTGATCGCGCTTGCGCCGCGGCTCTGCCTGCACCGCGAGGTCTACGTGTGCGCCTGCGCGCTCGTGCGCGCTTATTTTGCCGACCACGAGACGCTCACGCTCGCGGCCTTCCGCGACCTCCTCGGCACCTCGCGCGACAGTGCGCTGTTGGTGCTGGAATGTCTTGACCGGAACGACCGCACGAGGCGGGAGGGCGATCTGCGCCGCCCGGGGCGGCGCCTGTACGAATAGCTTTTCCATGGGGGTGGATGGGTGCTGGTGTGCCCCGCGGTCTTCAAAACCGTCTGCGGGAGGCTCAAAACCTGCCGGATGAGTTCGATCCTCATACACCCTCGCCAGAAAAAAAGGAGTGCGGCGGCTCGGCTGAGCCGCCGCGCTCCTGCTCTTTTTGTTGCGGAAAGATACGATATCTTGTGGGAAACGGGCGATTCCTGCCGCAAAATGTTGCCTCCGACACGCATGGCTTGACAAACGGCGGGGAATAGGGTATACTCCTCGGAGTTTAAAAGGTTACAAAATGGTTACAATAAAATGACAATTGTAACCATTTTGATGCGCCGCCTGTTCGGCGCACAGCAAACTTCGGAGGTCAACTATGTTAGCAAACTGGAAGAAGCGGGTCTTCCCGCTCAACCGGCGGCAGGCGGTTTTCGCCATGCTGCTGTGTCTGGTGCTGGCTGTGAACGCGGTCCCCGCTCTGCGCGCAAGCGCGCTCTACCTCATCACCGACGGCGAGGCGACCACGGCGGTCGAGCTGGCCGAGCCGGTGACGGCGGATAAACTGATCGTCGTCGGCGCGGCGGACGGCTCGGCCGAGCTGCGCTTTGAGAGCGGACACAAGGTCACGGTCACCCATGGGACGGACGCGGTGCAGTACGCCACCACCCGCACCAATGAAACGGCCGACGCGCTTTTAAAGCGCATGGGCATCTCGGTCGGCCCGATGGAGATGGTCAAGGTCGATGTGAGCGAGCCGGAGATCTTCATTGAGATCGCCGCGAGCTTCACCTACTACGAGACGCTCACCGAGCCGGCGGAGCACGCCACGGTCTACACTGAGAGCTATAAGGTCCCCAAGGGGGAGACGCAGGTCTGGCAGCAGGGCATGGACGGTACGCGCGAGGTGGTCTATGAGGTCGTTTACGCCGACGGCGAGCTGGTCTCGCGTCAGGCGGTCGCCGAGCAGAACAACACCAGCGTCACCGAGTACGCCTACGTCGGCACCCTCGTCAAGGAGGCGCAGGCGGGCGATACCATTGCCTCGGTCGTGAAGAACAGCGACGGCAGCGGCTATCTGCTCATGCAGTCCGGCGACGCGCTGCACTTCACCGGCTCGATGGAGGTCAAGTGCACCGCCTATACCACCGGCTACGACGGGGTTGGCACCATCACCGCGACCGGCACCACGGTCGCGCGCAGCTGCGTGGCGGTGGATAAAAGCGTCATCCCGCTGGGGACGACCATGTTCATCACATCCGGATCCTACACCTACGGCATGGCGCACGCGGAGGATACCGGCGTGCGGGGCGCGAAGATCGACCTGTTCATGGATACCTACGATGAGTGCATCCAGTTCGGGCGGCGCAATTCCGTCGCCTATTTTCTCGACTGAGAGCATGAAAAAACCGAGGGCGGCCGCCCTCGGTTTTCTTTTCGCTTTTCTCAGAACAGCAGCTCATAGAGCATCTTCACGAACAGCAGCCCCAGCACCAGAAACATCACGCTGCGGATCTTCTTGCTGCCGCCGCGGATGGCATAGAGCGCGCCGAGATAATTGCCGGCGATGCTGCACGCGAGAGCGGGGATCGCCAGCGCCCAAAGCACCTGCCCGTGCAGGATCCACACCACGGCGGAGGCGGCGCAGGAGGCCAGGTTGCTCGCCTTGGCGCAGCCGCCCGCGGTGATGAGGTCGAGCGAGAGCAGCGCCGTGAAGCCGAGGATCATAAAGGTGCCGGTGCCCGGGCCGACCAGCCCGTCGTAGCAGCCGAACACCAGTCCGATGAGGGCGGAGCGCAGCAGCTCCTGCCGCGGCGTATAGACGGGACGCTCCTCGGCGGGAATGTCCCGCCCGAAGTCCTTTTTGACGCTCAGAAAGACAGCCACGCAGGGCAGGGCCACGAGCATCAGCGTCTCGAGCGTCTGCTCGGAGATGAGGGCCGCCAGTTCCGTGCCGACAGCAGAGCCGATGAGCGCGCACACCGCCGCCGTGACGGCGGGACGCAGCAGGACCTTGCCGCTGCGGAAATACTTCAGCGCGGCGACGAGCGTGCCCGTGCCGTTGACGACCTTGTTCGTGCCGGCGGCCAGATGGGCGGGGATACCGGCCATCAGATAGGCGGGCAGTGAGATGATCCCGCCGCCGGCGACGGAGTCCACAAAGCCCGCGAGAAACACGAGCGGCAGGACGATGAGATAGGTGACAGGCGTCAGCTCCATAAAAACGACCTCTTTCTGCAAATATCGGCAGAATCATAGCACAGGCGCGAAAAAAATGCTACTCTTTTTCGCCCCTCTGTGGTAAAATATTTTCGATTCTTTCACCTGCAAAGGAGACACGCATGGAGCATTGTGACTTTGCCGCCATCGAGGCGCTGCTGCGCCGCCACGGCTTCCATTTCAGCAAGTCCATGGGACAGAATTTCCTCATCGACGCCTCCGTCCCCGCCGCCATCGCCGAGGCGAGCGAGGCGGGGGAGGGAAACGGTGTGCTGGAGATCGGCCCCGGCATCGGCGCGCTCAGCCACGAGCTCTGCCGCCGCGCGGGCAGGGTCGTCGCGGTCGAGCTGGACAAGGCGCTGCTGCCCATTCTGGACGAGACGATGGCGAACTTCGACAACTTCGAGGTCGTCTCCGCCGATATCCTCAAGACCGACATTCCCGCCCTTGTGCGCGAGAAGCTCGCGGGGCTCACGCCCATCGTCTGCGCGAACCTGCCCTACAACATCACGACGCCCGCCATCACGGCGCTGCTCGAGTCGAAGTGCTTTGAGAGCATCACGGTGCTCGTGCAGAAAGAGGTCGCCGAGCGGCTCTGCGCTGCGCCGGGCACCGCCGCCTATGGCGCGTTCTCGGTCTATATGCAGTACCACACCGCGCCGCGTCTGCTCTTCGAGGTCGGGCGCGAGTGCTTCCAGCCGCAGCCGAAGGTGACCTCCGCCGTCCTGCGCGCCGAGATGCGTAAGACGCCGCCGGTCGCGGTGGAGGACGAGAAATTCTTCTTCCGCGTCGTCTATGCCGCCTTCGCCCTGCGCCGCAAGACGCTCGTCAACAGCCTGATGACCGGCTTCGGCAGTCAGCTCACCAAGGAGCAGGTGACCGGGGCGGTCGTTTCCGCTGGTCTTGCGCCGACGGTCCGCGGCGAGAAGCTGGGGCTGGAGGAGTTCGCCCGTCTGACCCGCACGCTGGCTGAGCGTCTGCCGGCTTGACGGCGGGACGCCATTTATAGAAAATAATAATGAGTCGATTTATTGCTATTGAAGAACCTTTCTGCTAAACTGCTGAAGCAGGAGGACTCTCAATAGCAATTTTTCTCTGTGCATCGGTCAGCTCCCTCTCCCGTCCGGGATGCAAAGCGAACCACACAGCCACGGGGTAAAAATTTTCTTTTCATTTGCCTCGCGGATATGCTGAAGAGGAAAGAAACGAGATGACAAAACCCGAAAGCAAGACCGCTCTGAAGTGGATGGACGCGGCAAGCGCCCTCACGAAAAACGAGGCCGTTCTCCAGTGGATGGAGGAAATGGCCGCCATGACGCAGCCGGACAAGATCGTCTGGATCACCGGTGAGGAGGAACAGCTCGAGGCGCTGCGGAAGCAGGCCGTCGAGGAGGGCATCCTCATCAAGCTCAACGAGTACAAGCTCCCCGGCTGCTATCTCCACCGCACCGACCCGGACGATGTCGCCCGCGTCGAGGACCGCACCTTCATCTGCTGTGAGCGCGAGGAGGACGCCGGTCCCACCAACCACTGGATGGACCCCAAGGAAATGTACGAGAAGATGTACACTCTCGCCGACGGCGCTTACAAGGGCCGCACGATGTATGTCATTCCGTACTCCATGTCCATCATCGGCTCGCCGTTTGCCAAGTACGGCTTTGAGCTGACGGACTCCATCTACGTCGTTCTGAATATGGCGATCATGACCCGTATCGGCAAGGCCGTGTGCGACGCGCTCGGCGACGATACCGGTTTTATCAAGGGACTGCACTGCCAGTGCAATCTCGATAAAGAGAACAAGTACATTGTCCACTTCCCGCAGGACAATACCATCATTTCCATGAACTCCAACTACGGCGGCAACGTGCTCCAGGGCAAGAAGTGCTTCGCCCTGCGCATTGCCTCCAACCTCGGCCGGCAGGAGGGCTGGATGGCGGAGCATATGCTCATCCTCGGCATCCAGAATCCCCGCGGCGAGATCAAGTACATCTCCGCCGCCTTCCCCTCCGCCTGCGGCAAGACGAACCTCGCCATGCTCATCCCGCCTGAGGGCCTGCAGCGCTGGGGCTGGCGCGTGTGGTGCGTGGGCGACGACATTGCGTGGCTGCGCATCGGCAAGGACGGCCGCCTCTGGGCGGTGAACCCCGAGAACGGCTTCTTCGGCGTCGCGCCGGGCACCTCCATGAAGTCCAACCCCAACGCCCTCATCTCCACGCATAAGGACACCATCTTCACCAATGTCGCACTTGACCTGAGCGACAACACCGTGTGGTGGGAGGGACTGAACAAGACCCCGCCTGCCCGCGCGATCGACTGGCGCGGCCGTCCCTGGACGCCGCAGAGCCCCGAAAAGGCGGCGCATCCCAACAGCCGCTTCACCGCGCCCGCCCGCAACTGCCCGTGCCTCAGCCCCGAGTTCGACAATCCCGAGGGCGTGCCCATCAGCGCCATCATCTTCGGCGGCCGCCGCGCCAAGACCGCGCCGCTGGTCTACCAGTCCTTCAACTGGCAGCACGGTGTGTTCGTCGGCTCCATCATGGCGTCTGAGACCACCGCCGCCGCGACCGGTCAGGTCGGCGTCGTGCGCCGCGACCCCATGGCGATGCTGCCCTTCTGCGGCTACCACATGGGCGACTACTGGCAGCACTGGCTGGATATGGGCAAGAAGATCCCGCACCCGCCCAAGATCTTCAACGTCAACTGGTTCCGCACCGACGACGAGGGTCACTTCGCCTGGCCCGGCTTCGGCGACAATATGCGCGTGCTGCAGTGGATCATCTCCCGCGCGGACGATGAGATCGGCGCGGCGGAGACTGCGCTCGGCTACGAGCCCAACACCCATGACATCGACATGGAAGGCCTTGAAATGTCCATGTACGATATGCGCCGCCTGCTCTCCGTCGACCGTGACCTCTGGCTGCAGGAGTGCTCCGACGCCCGCGCCTACTACGAGAAGATCGGCAAGGTGCCCGAGGAGCTCTACGAGGAGCTTGACGCCCTTGAGATGCGTCTCAACCGCGGCTACAAGAGAAAGTAACACCGAAAAACACAACAAAGGACGCTGCCCGCCGGGCAGCGTCCTTTTGAGCTTAGCGTGATTCGTCCGCTTCGACAGCCTCCGCGGCGGCCTCGCGCGCCGCGGTCACGGCGTCAAGCACCTCCTGCAGCGTCATGCCCTCGCCGGTGAGGTCGGCCTCCAGCACCGGATCGAGCGGCACACAGAGGTACATATTGTTGCCGTAAACGTATGCGCCGGTCGTGACGGCGACGGCGCGGCCGTATTCGTTGAGCAGCGCGCCGCCGCTCGAGCCGCGCGAGATGGTCGCGTCGCTGACGATGCAGGGCAGCGTCGAAAGGTCGGCCTCATGCGCCGTGGCGCTCACGATGCCCCGGCTCATGGCGAGACCCAACCCCAGCGGATTGCCGAGCGCGTAGACCGTGTCGCCCATGCGCACCTCCTTCGCGCCCGCGAGCGCGATGGCGTGAAAGCGCGGAACGGTCTCACCCTCTGCGGTCGTGCGCGCGATGCGGATAACGGCAAGGTCGATGTCGGCGTCGTAGTAGATCACGCGCTCGATCGCGCACACTTCGCCCGTGATGAGCGTCGCGCGCCCGCTGATCGCGCCGTCGATGGAGTGGTAGTTCGTCACGGCAAGACCGTCCGGCGAGATGAGAAAGGCGCTGGCGTTGGCGGTCGGCTCATCGGCCTCGATGGCCTCCTCGTCCGCGAAAAGGTCAAGGCAGAGAATGGCGGAGAGGTGGCGGTCGGCGGCCTCGCGGGCGGTCAGCGTCTCGCGGCGCAGACCGAGCGCGCCGACGGCCGCGGTGGTGCAGAGCCCCTTCGCGAGCAGACCGTCGAGCAGCGTGCCGCCGTCCCTGACAGGATAGGTCAGCGCGGCGAGCGCCGTTTCAAAGAGATCGCCGCGCGTGAGCGTGCCCTCGAGCGGACGGGAGATAAGGCCGATGCGCAGTGCGGTCCGCGCCGCGCTGCTTCCCAGCTCGGAGCCGCAGCCGAGCGCGCGCAGCAGCATGGCACACCAGAGTTCTGCGTCCAGCGCGCCGCCGGCGTGGTATTCGCTCCAGTCGATCAGGTCATGAAAGGCGCAGTAGTTCACTGCGCTCCGCGCCCAAGAGGGAATACCCGCCCAGCCGCAGCTGCGGCGGTCGGCCTTTGCGGCTTTCTCCGCGCCGAGCAGACGCACGAGCAGCACGGCGGCCTGCTCCTGCGTGGCGGGCTTCTCTGCGGCATAGCCCGCTCCGGTGCCGGTCACAAGACCGAGGGATGCGAGCGCCTCCGCAGCGCGCGTGCCTTCGCCCTCCAGCGCCTGTGCGGCGGGGAGCAGAGAGATCGTCAGCGCGAGCGCGCAGACGAGGGACAATAGTTTCTTTTTCATGGGATACCTCCGATGCTTGCGAGTCTGCCGCCATTATGGCACACTTCTCGCCAAAGGGCAACTCTTTTCCGCCGCGGGCGGACATAGGCGGCGGGCGCGCGGCATAGGTATGAGAAGATCATTCTGCATGGAGGCCGCCCTATGAAAAAGCTCGCCGCGCTGCTGCTCAGCGCTCTGTTCCTGCTCCCGCTCACCGCCTGCCGCACGAAGGAGACCGCCTCCCGCGCGGAGACGGTGCAGGAGCGCTATGCCGCGCTCACGTCCTACACGGCTGCCGCCGCGGTCGAGCTTGCGGACGAGGAGGAGAACGTGCACTATACACTCCGCTTCGATGCCGACGCGGAGGAGACAAAGGTCACCGTCCTCGCGCCGGAGCTGCTCGCAGGCGTGACGGCGCACCTCGCCGCCGATACGCTCAAGCTCGAATACGACGGCCTTGTGCTCGACGCGGGCGGGACGCCGGGAGGCGTCAGCGCCGTGACCTGCGTGCCCCTCGCGCTCCGCGCCGCCGGGGAGGGCTGGCTGACCGAGCGCAGCGAGGAGGAGATCGAATACGGCGGCGGGACGGTCCGCGCCCTGCGGCTGTGCTTCGAGAGCGAGGCGGGCGGCGAAACGATCCGATGCACGCTCTGGTTCGGCGCGGATGACGCGCCGCTGCGCGCGGAGATCGCGGAAAAGGATAAAATTACCGCATATATGGAGTTTACGAGCTTTGCTTTTTGTGATACAATAGCGGCGGACGAAAGCGAAGCCGGCGGCTGAGCGTTTCTCCCTGCCGCGCGGAACGCCTTGCGTTACACTTGGAAGGAAAGCAGTGAACTTATATGGAGAGTACACTGAAGCGCACATGGGCGGAGATCAGCTTGGATAACCTCACCCATAATTTTGAGACCATTCGCCGTCAGGTCGGACCGAAGGCGAAGCTCCTCGGCGTGGTCAAGGCGGATGCCTACGGTCACGGCGCGGTGCGCGTGGCGAAGCATCTTGAAAGGCTCGGCGCGGGCTATCTCGCCGTGTCGAACCTCGACGAGTGCGAGGAGCTGCGCGTGAACGGGATCACGCTCCCCATCCTGATGCTGGGCTTCACGCCCGCCGATCAGGCCGAGCGCATCCTGAAAAACGACATGACGCAGGCCGTGCCGAACCTCGCCATCGCCGAGGCTTATTCCTCCGCCGCGGTCCACGCGGGCGGAACGATGAAGGTCCACATCAAGCTCGACACCGGCATGGGCCGTCTCGGCTTCCAGTGCGACGACGCGCACTTCGACGCGAGCCTGCGCGACATTCTGAAGATCCTCACGCTTCCGGGGCTGGACGTGGAGGGCGTGTTCACGCACTTCTGCGTCAGCGACGAGGCGGCGGACGAGTGCGTGGAATTTACGAAGGTCCAGCACGACCGCTTCCTGCGCATGATCGACGCCGTGGAAACGCAGGGCAATTTCCGATTCCGCCTGCACCACTGCTGCAACGCCGGCGGCATCGCCAGCTACCCCGAGTGGGCGTGGGACATGGTGCGCTGCGGCATCATTCTCTACGGCACGGGCGACCTTGCCGAGCGGATGGGCATGAAGCCCGTCATGACGGTCAAGACCACCGTTTCCACCATCAAGGACTTTGACCCCGACACCTCCATCAGCTACGGCCGGCAGTTTTTCACGACAAGACCCAGCCGCATCGCGGTGCTGCCCATCGGCTACGCCGACGGCCTTTTCCGCGCCCTCTCCGGCAAGCTGCGCGTGCTCACGCCCTATGGCGAGGCGCAGCAGGTCGGGCGCATCTGCATGGATATGTGCATGATCGACGTGACCGACCTCCCGCAGCTCAGGGTCGGCGACGAGATCGAGGTGTTCGGCGAGCATCAGCTCATTGAGACCGCCGCCAAGCAGTGCGGCACCATCAGCTACGAGCTGCTCTGCGCCGTCAGCAAGCGCGTGCCGCGCTATTATTACCTCGGCGGCAAATGCGTTGACCGTAATCTCCAGCTCCTCGGATAAGCACCGCCCCCGCGCGCCGCGCATAGGATAGCGTGGGCGGGGGAGCGGAGAAATTCGGTACGCTCCGTATAAATCCCGCCCGAGTGTGGGAGAATGAAAGTGACCGGCCGCGAAGGACGCGGCGGGAACTTCTTCTCGGAGTGTGAACGAAGCGTGGATACCAATGTCAGACGAGGCGATATCTATTACGCCGACCTCTCTCCCGTGGTCGGGAGCGAGCAGGGCGGCGTGCGTCCGGTGCTCATCATCCAGAACGACACCGGCAACCGCTACAGCCCGACGGTGATCGCCGCCGCGATCACGTCCCAGACGAACAAGGCGAAGCTGCCGACGCATATCGCGCTCTCCGCGCCGGACCACGGTCTGCCGCGCGACAGCGTGGTCCTGCTCGAGCAGGTGCGCACGCTCGACAAGCGCCGCCTGCGCGAGCGCATGGGCCGTGTGGACGGCGAGCTGATGGAGCGCATTGACGCCGCCATCGCGGTGAGCTTCGGGCTTGGCAATACGCAGCTGATCTGAAAAGGCCCGAAAGAAGGGGGCGACGCGTCCTCTTCTTTCGCGGCGGCTTTTGCCGCGACATACCCCCTGCACAAAAGAAAAGGAAGGTACATCATGAAAAAGACTCCTCACGCGCTCACACGGCTCTTTACGCTCCTGCTCGCGAGCCTGACGCTCCTCTCGATCTCCGTCGCCGCGGCGGGGACGGCGGGCTCCTCGTCCGATCCGCTCGTGACGCTCAGCTATCTCAACGAAAAGTTCCTGCCGGAGCTCATGACCAGGGTGGACGAAAAGCTCGCCGCGCGCACGGACACGGCCACGAAAGAGCTGCGTGCCCAGGTGGACGCCGACATCAAACGGCTTGAGGAGAAGTACGGCTCGCAGACGTCGAACGAGGGCGCGAGCGCCGGCACGGCGGACAGCTTTGCGGTCGTCACGATGACGAACGGACAGGTTCTCTACGGTGCGATCGGCTGCGAGGTCATGCTGCGCGTCGGCACGGCGTCGGTCGTATCGCCCTCCAGCCCGGGCCTCATTGACTCGACCGGCGGCACGACGCTGGACAACGGCGCCGGCCTGACGAAGAACCATCTTTACATGATGACGATCTCCGACCGCGGCGTCAAGGCGACTGCGGCGACGACCAAGCTGCTCGTGCGCGGCACCTATGAGGTCAAGTAAAAACCGAAATAAGCAAGGCTGCCTGTGCATAGAGTGTACAGGCAGCTTTTTTTGCGGGGAGGCGGGAGCATGGACGATCAGGCGGTCTGGCGGCGCGGCGCGCCGGTGCGCTTTCCGAGCGCCCGCTGGGAGCTGACCTTTTCCCGCGCCCTGCGGCGCGAGAACGGCGGACGGTTGGAGCTTGCCCTGCCGTATTCGCCCGCGCGGCCCTGGCCGCTCCCGGAGCTGTTCTGCTTCGCGCGCGTGGAGAGCATCGGCGGAGAACCCCACATCATCTACGCCTTTGACCGAAGGAAGGCCCCAATATTTTGAAAAAACTGAAAATTATGTCTACCATTTTACAAAAGACTGTGCTACAATAACAATGGAATCCTGCCAAAACCAAAGAAAATGAGGTGCGAGCCCATGAAATGCCCCTACTGCGGTTACAAGGAAAGCAAGGTCGTCGACTCCCGCCCGGCGGAGGAGGGCAGCAGCATCCGCCGCCGCCGCGAGTGCCTGTCGTGCGAAAAGCGCTTCACCACCTATGAGACGGTGGAGAGCCTGCCGATGGTCGTCATCAAGAAGGACGGCAGCCGCCAGAGCTTCGACCGGAGCAAGGTCCTGCGCGGCATGATCCGCGCCTGCGAGAAGCGCCCCGTGTCGTTCGACGAGCTCGAGCGCATCAGCGAGGAGATCGAGCAGAACCTGCAAAACTCCCTCGAACGCGAGGTCTCGACCGAGGCCATCGGCGAGCAAGTGATGGACAAGCTGCGCAGCGTGGACGAGGTCGCCTACGTCCGCTTCGCCTCCGTCTACCGCCAGTTCAAGGACATCGACACCTTCATGCATGAGCTCAACAAGCTCCTTGCGGACAAGACCTAAGGCGACACCGCACAATTGCGTCTTCGTGCTTCGGCGAATTGCGCAATGCTGCCTTAAAGAATATTCTTGATCGAGATTTCCTCCATCTCGTCGAGCAGCCGCAGCTGCGTGAGCAGCTCGGCGGTGTTGGCGCGGAACTCTGCGCCGTCCTCGCTTTCGGCGAAGCTGTGCGAAACGGCGAAAAGCGCCTCCGCCGCGTCCAGCTCCGCGTGCTCGACCATGATGTGAAAGTAGGTCTGCCGCGCGTCCCAGGAGGCGTACACCGCGCCGAGCGCTTCGCGCGCCCCCTCCCAGTCCTCCGCCTCGGCGGCAGCAAGAGCGGCTTCCACGCCCGCGCACCAGCCGTCCACACTTTTTGAGACGTAACGCGCGTTGGCCATCGCGCCGCCGAAGAGCAGCGCGAGCACCAGCAGGGGAGAGAGCCAATGCCTCATTTCGCCCACTCCTTTCCGATGCAGAGGATCTTGCCCGCGTCGTCGATGGTGAGGAGCAGCACCTCCGAGGGGCTGCGATAGCCGCGCGAGGAAAGCTCCCGCGTGAGCCAGCCGCGCGTCAGGCCGCGATAGGCAAGGCCGCCGTCGAGCACGCGCCCGTCGTTGATGAGCACCTGCGGGAGGAAAAGATCGTCCTTCACCGCGCGCCCAAGCTGCTTCGGCGTCGCCGGCTGCTCGGCGGGGTAGAGCAGCACGGAGAGCTGCCCGTCCGTCTCCAGAATGGCGTACTTCACCGTCGTGAGGTCGGTCACGCCCTGACTGCGCAGCGCCTCGATGAGCTCGTCGAGCGTGAAGCGGTTCGCCCGCATGGCGGCTTGCTGTAGGATACCGTCCTTGATGAGCGTGGTCGGGCTGCCGCACACGAGCCGCCGCAGCCGGATGGAGCGCATACAGCCATACGAGAGCAGCATCGACAGCGCGAGCAGCGTCACGATCGGCACCACGCCGTTGAGCAGCGGGATGCCGAAATCCTGCATCGGCACGGCGGCAAGGTCGGAAATGAGCATCGTGAGCACCAGCTCAGTCGGCTCCAGCTCGCCGATCTGGCGCTTGCCCATCAGCCGCAGACCGAGCATGATGATGAAGTATAAAAGGATCGTGCGCACAAAAGCGGTGACCATGGCGGAGCCTCCCAGAAGGATTTTTCGCCTTATTTTGCCCCGCGCGGGAACATTTTATTGCCTTCCTCCGTCATATCCTGACGGTGGAGATAGATTCCATTTTCAAAGCACAGACAAAGAAAGGAGTTTTCGGCTCAAAACCGACAAAGCGCCATGAGCCTCCCTCACGGAGGACGACGAGGCGGGAGGTGATCGAATTTTTCGGCGGATGCCTCCCCGTGCGGTTCCGGCGCGCACACAGCCGACAAATACGCGGGCGACCGCGGAACAGAGGGACTGTGACGGAACGGAAAAGGTGAAATCTCTGTGCGTTTCCCCTTTTGATCGCGCAGGGCGTATTGCGCCCTGCGGCGGAGCCCTGCGCTCCGCAGAGACTTTTGTGATCATAAAGGAGAACTTTTTTATGTGTGGTATCGTTGGATACGTCGGCAGCGAGCAGGCTGCCCCCATTTTGCTCGACGGCCTCGCCCGTCTGGAATACCGCGGCTACGACAGCGCCGGTATCGCGGTCGTTTCGCCGCGGCATGAGCTTCAGGTCAAAAAAACCGTGGGCCGGCTCAAGGCCTTGAGCGACCTCGTCCACGGCGGCGCGGATGTGGAGGGCACCATCGGCATGGGCCATACCCGCTGGGCGACCCACGGCGCGCCGAACGACGTCAACTCCCACCCCCACGTCAGCGAGAATGGCAAGTTTGCCGTCATCCACAATGGCATCATCGAAAACTATGTCGAGCTCAAGGAATTTCTGATCTCGCAGGGCGTGACCTTCAGATCCGAAACGGATACCGAGGTCGTGGCGCAGCTGCTCGAGTTCTACTACAACGAGTGCGGCGACTTCTTCGAGTCCGTGGGCCGCGTACTGCGCCGCATCGAGGGCGCCTACGCGCTCGGTATGCTCTGCGCCGATTGTCCCGACCGCATCATCGCCGCGCGCAAGGACGCGCCGCTGCTGCTCGGCTTCGGCGAGGGCTGCAGCTTCCTCGCGAGCGACGCGACCGCCATCATCAGGCACACGCGCGACGTGGTGTATATGGACGACGGCGAGATCGCCGTACTCACCCGCGGCGGCATCCAGCTCTACAACGCCATGCAGCAGCCCATCGAAAAGGAGCATCACCACATCGAGTGGGAGGTCAGCGCGGCGGAGAAGGGCGGCTATCCGCACTTCATGCTCAAGGAGATCATGGAGCAGCCCGATGCCCTGCGTCACGCCATTGCGCCGCGTCTGCGCGGCGGCGAGATCGTGTTCGACGATCTCAAGCTCACGCCGGAGAAAATTCGGGGCTTTGACCGCATCTTTATCGTCGCCTGCGGCTCGAGCTACCACGTCGGCATGGTCGGCAAGTACAATCTGGAGCACCTGCTGCGCCGCAATGTTGAGGTCGCGCTGGCGAGCGAGTTCCGCTACAGCGATCCCATCGTGGACGATAAGACGCTCGTCATCATCATCAGCCAGTCCGGCGAAACGCTCGACACCATGGCGGCGCTGCGCGAGGCGAAAAAGCGCGGCGCGTACATCCTCTCCATCGTCAACGTGGTCGGCTCGTCCATCGCCCGCGAGAGCGACGACGTGCTCTACACCTGGGCTGGCCCCGAGATCGCCGTCGCCACCACCAAGGCGTATTCCACGCAGCTCGCCGTGCTGGATATGGTCGGCCTCTGCTTCGCCAAGATCCTCGGCACGGTGAGAGAGGAAGAATACGCCGACGCGGTGCGTGAGCTTGCGCTCCTGCCCGACAAGGTGAAGGAAACGCTCGGCCATTGCGAGGACATCCAGAAGTACGCCGCGCAGCACTTCCACCACGAGAGCGTCTTCTTCATCGGCCGCAACCTCGACTACGCGCTCGGCCTCGAGGGCTCGCTCAAACTCAAGGAGATCAGCTACATCCACTCTGAGGCCTACGCCTCCGGCGAGCTCAAGCACGGCACGATCTCTCTCATCGAGGACGGCACGCTCGTCATCGCGCTGGGCACCTACGGCCCGCTCTTTGATAAGGCGATGAGCAACGTCGTTGAGGTCAAGGCCCGCGGCGCGGATGTGCTGGCGCTCACCACGGAGAGCCACCGCGGCGAAATGGCAAAGACCGTCGATCACGTCCTCACCATTCCCGATACGGCGGCGATGCTGCTGCCCTCGCTCGGCGTCGTGCCGCTCCAGCTCTTCTCGTACTACATCGCGCTCCAGCGCGGCTGCGACATTGATAAGCCCCGCAACCTTGCCAAATCCGTCACCGTGGAATAAAAGAATAAAAAGGAAGCTCCGGCAGCCGCCGGAGCTTCCCTTTTTGCGGGGAAAATGCCCCACAACACTTACACTATATCATTTCGCGGTTTACTGTGTCAACACAAAACTGCGCGAAAGCGAAAAGTTCAGAGCCCTGCACAGTTTTCTCCCTGCCTTTTTCGTGCGTTCGGCGGCTTGTGCGGGGCGCGGAGATGTGCTATAGTAAAAGCACCTCAAGAAAGGGTGAGTCCAATGTACAGCTGATCCCGAAGGCACCGACGACCGGTCCCGGCACTCTCGAATGTTGAAACGTCATAAACGGAGTTCACCGCCTTCTGCGGTGTTGATATAGAGCGAGAGTGACACCATGTGCAAGCGTTATCCGGTGCCGCCGACTTTGCAGAAAGAGAGGTAACCAAGGATGTTAGATAATAAGAGCGCAGAGAAATAGCCCTTGACCGCGCGAGAGAAAAAGCGGTCAAGGGCTGTTTCTTTTTTGCCGTAAAGCTGCCGGAGGGCGGCTTATTTTTTTACATAATAGGCGTAGTATTCCTCGAACGTGAGATCGTTTTCATAGATGAACGTCGCGGCCTCGACGCCGACGTAGCGGTAGTGCCAGGGCTCGAACTTGTAGCCGGTGATGTACTCCATGCCGTCGCCGTAGCGCAGGATGAAGCCGAAGCGGTGGGCGTTGTCGCGCATCCAGACGAACTGCTGCGTGTTCTTGAAGCCGTTGAGCGTGCCGCCGGGAGCGATGACGTCCAGCGCAAGACCGGTCTGATGCTCGCTGTAGCCCGCGCGGGCGGAGAAACGGTCGGTCGTTGCCTCGCTGTACTGTGTGCGGTAGCGGGCGTAGAGGTTCTTCTGCGTCTGGTAGCTGCGGTAGGGCGAGGCGTTGACAAGGTGCAGCCCGGTCTCCGCCCACATGGCCTCGACCAGGTCGCAGAAGGCGTCGTTGACCTCGCTCTTGAGCTTGCCGCCGTTGGAGTAGGCGGGCTCGACCGTCACAAGGTCCTCCGGCACATAGTCGCTCGCGAGACGGCTGTATTTGTTGACCAGAATGAGATCGCCGTCGTCCGGGTCCGCATCCACCGCGGCGGTAAAGCGCGGCAAATCGTTGTCCGTGTTCACGATGCGCAGCACCTGCTCGAGCGTCCAGACACCGCCGGTGCGGTAGGCGAGGTAACGCTGCGCGCGGGTCTCGTCGTAGTGCGGCAGCTTCGACAGCGCGTCCAGCAGCGCCGGCTCGTCGAACCACGAGGCGGGCGTCTGCGCGAGCGCGGCAAGCTGCTCCGCGCTGAGGGCGGGCTGCTCCTCGACGGCGGGGGCGGGCTCCTCCTCGGGCGCGGACTTTTCCGCCGCCGGCAGAAAGGGAGCAAGACTGATGAGCAGGCTCAGCGCAAGCGCGATCAAGGGTTCGGAGGGCATGGTAAGGTCATCTCCTGATTTATTTTTATTCCAAAGTAAAATTTGCGGGGGAGAGCTTGTCCCCCTCGACCGTCAGCACCCCGTAGGACGGGCGGCGATGGTCGCCGATGCTGCCGGGATTGACGAGCCACAGCCCATCGTGGTAGTCGATGTGCGGGATGTGCGTGTGCCCGTAGAGCAGCGCCTGCGCGCCGCGCTCTCGCGCCTCGTAGGACGCGCGCAGCAGCGAGGACTTCACGCCCAGCGTGTGCCCGTGGCAGAGCAGCACGCGGCAGTCGCCGAAGAAGACGACGCGCTCGCGCTCCTCAAAGCGGCCGAGGTCACAGTTGCCCGGCACCTGCTCGAGCGGGATGCGGGGGTACAGGCGGTGCAGCGCCTCCGCGTCGCGCCAGCCGTCGCCGAGGTGTACGATGGCGTCGAGCGTAGAGGGACGCTCCCGCTCCACGGCGCGGACCATGTTGTCCTCATTGCCGTGGGAGTCGGAAAAAAGAAGAATTTTCATAGCAGCGCAGCAGCTCCGTAGGTGAGAAGTGAAATGATGATGCCCGCAAGGAACACGCCGGCGGTGATGGCGGGCACGGCGAGCTTGAGCCGCAGATCGAGCAGCGCCGCGATCAGCGCGCCGGTCCACGCGCCCGTGCCGGGCAGCGGCACGGCGACGAAGAGCAGCAGCCCCCACGCCTGATAGCGCACGACCTTGTCGCTCTTGCTCCAGGCCTTCCGCTCGATCCGGTCGACCCAGCGCCCGAGGCGCGGGATATGGGCGCGGACCCACGCAAAGCCCCTGCGCGCGAAAAGGATGATAAACGGAACGGGAAGCAGATTACCGAGCAGCGCCGCGAAAAAGGCCTCGCGGAGCGGAAGCCCCATTGCCACGCCGGCAGGCAGCCCGCCGCGCAGCTCGATGACCGGCAGCATCGAAATGAGCACGGTCGCAAGGAATTTTCCCTCACCCGCCGAGAGCAGCCATTGCACGATCGCGTCTGTCATGCGCCGCTTCCTTTCCTGAATGATAACACACCTATTATATAAAACCTCACCGAAAAATACAAGAAAAGATTTGCAGGAAGAAACGCGGGAAGGGGACGGCCTCGTGCCGTCCCCTTCCCATTCTTATGCAAGCTCAGCGCTGGTTGGTGTTCTGGTTCTGCTCCTGGTTCTGATTGGTGTTCTGCTCCTTGTTCTGGTTCTTCTCCTTCATGTGCCCGCCTCCTTTCCTTTGTTCTGCTACGGCAGATAGTTTCTCCGCGCGGCGGAAAAACTATACACGGCGCGCAAAAATCCGCAGCGCGGCCGAAAAATGGAAAAATTTCTTCTTCACGGCATTTTTCCGCAAATTATCGTTGACAAACGGCGGCGGAGGTGGTATCATACGTACGCAAAACAAAGAAGAACGGCAGCATCCGTTCTCACCTTTAGCGAAAGCGAGAAGGTCAATGATCGAAAAAGCGCGTGGGCGCTTTGCGTTTGTTGTACGGGTGCGGCATGGCTGCGCTCGTTTTTGTTTGGTCAAATCATTTAATGGAGGTGCTTCGGTATTAGCAAGGATGTGCATCAGCTCAATGAGGACATTCGAGACAGCGAGATCCGTCTGATCGGTTCCACCGGTGAGCAGCTCGGCATCATGTCTGCCGCCCAGGCGCAGCGGATCGCCGATGAGCAGGGGCTTGACCTCGTCAAGATCTCCCCGCAGGCTACGCCCCCCGTGTGCAAGCTCATGGACTACGGCAAGTTCCGCTTTGAACAGGGCAAGCGCGAAAAGGAAGCGAAGAAGAACCAGCACGTGGTCGAGATCAAAGAGATCCGTATGTCGCCCGGCATCGACGTCGGCGATTTCAACACAAAGCTCAAGAATGCCCAGAAGTTCCTTGCCGACGGCAACCGCGTCAAGGTCTCGGTCCGCTTCCGCGGCCGCGAGATGGCGCATACCGACATCGGCAAAGACCTGTTGGTGCGCTTCGCCGAGCAGTGTGCCGAGGTGGCGACATTGGATAAAGAGCCCAAGCTGGAAGGACGCAGTATGTCCATATTCCTTTCCCCCAAGACCGGGAAGTAACACAATATACGAAAAGGAGAAACTACCATGCCCAAGCTGAAGACCCACAGCGGTTCCAAGAAAAGATTCAACCTGACCAAGACCGGCAAGGTCAAGATGGCCAAGGCCTTCAAGAGCCACATCCTGACCAAGAAGCCCACCAAGCGTACCCGTCACCTGCGTGCGGGCGGCTATGCCGACGCTACCGTTGCCGGCACCATCCGCAAGATGATCCCCTATAAATAAGATAATTACGATACGCTTTAAGGAGGCTTACTGATATGGCACGTGTTAAGGGCGCGATGATGACGCGCAAAAGAAGAAACAAGACTCTGAAGCTCGCGAAGGGCTACTGGGGCAACAAATCCCGCCACTTCAAGATGGCCAATCAGGCCGTGATGAAGTCCCTGACCTACGCTTACACCGGCCGCAAGCTCAAGAAGAGAGATTTCCGCAGCCTGTGGATCACCCGCATCTCCGCCGCCTGCAAGATGAACGGCATGAACTACTCCACCTTCATGCACGGTCTGAAGGTCAAGGGCATCGAGATCAACCGCAAGATGCTCAGCGAGATGGCGATCAACGACGCCGTCGCGTTCACCGCTCTTTGCGACCTCGCGAAGAACGCGTAAAAAGTGCAAACGAAAAGAGACGCTGCAAAGCGTCTCTTTTTTTATAACAAAGGGGTCATTCTCTACGGCGGAGAATACCCCCTCTTTTCGCGCTGAGCAGCGCGGGGCAGAGCACGCCTGTGCTCCGCAGGGACCGCTTTTGTATGTGCAAAAGCGGTCGGAAAACACATGAGGGGCCGCGGCCCCTCAACCCTGCCATAGAAAGCCTGACAATAGGCCGACTGCACGCGCTGTGCAAAATACTGCCTGCAATGCTTGGCGCGGCTTTCGATTTGGCCTGCTCCTTGCGGCCGCTGCCGCTCTGCGGCGGGGTTTCGGTCATTTTCTTGCCGGGGGATAAGGCTTGCGCTCATCGGTCAGACCGAGCAGATAATCCGTGCTGACCTGATAATAACGGGCAAGCGCAATCAAGGCTATGCTGGGAATGTCGAGCACACCGTTTTCATAGCGCGAATAGGTCGTCTGCCCGACATTCAGTACAGCGGCAAGCTCTGCTTGCGTTTTGTCCGCATCCTCACGCATATCACGCAGTCGCTGATACATGAAATCACCTCAACGACATTATAAAAATGCGGTTATTGCATATTGCATTTCATGCGAAAAACGCATAAAATGATGTTGAGGTGAAAAGTATGGGGATCTATCAGCTTTATTTTCTGAAAATGCACAGCAAGCTGCTGTTTCTCTCCCGAAATGCGGGAACAAAAGACCCTGCATTTCTATCGCGGGTCCTGGCGGATACACTGGCTGCGGCCAAGGAAGCCATGCGGGGACGTAACTTCGCCCACTCGCCATACCGGACGAAGATCATCACGCTGGCATCGGGCGCGGCGGCTGCGCTCGTCCATCTCGAGCAGGGTGAGCTTGAGAAAATGCGCGAAGAAATTCTGACCGCTTTAGAAGCCGCCGCAAAATAACTCCCCGTAACCTCACCGCAGAGCGGCAGCGGCCGCAAGGAGCAGATCAAATCGAAAGCCGCAAAAAGCGCGGCTGCGCCGCGCCGATGCACTCTCATACGGTTGCTGAAAGCTGATTTAATATGAGAGGTTCGGGGGTCGAGGGGCGGTAGCCCCTCGTTGTCTCTGGGGGTTCCAAAGGGGGGAGGTCTCTTCAACTAAGAGACCTCCCCCTTTGATAGACGCCGCGCGTTGCGCGGCCGTTATTCTTCCTCCGGCTCCTCCCACGGCGTCATCGTGGCGACCAGACGGTGGATGGGCGTGCCCAGCTCGTGGAACTTCGCCTCGTAGTCGGTCATCACGCCGACGGCGCCGTTCGCGTGCAGATCGTCCGTGACCTCGGAGAGCGTAAAGCCAAACTGCGGGATCTCCTCCACCGACCAAGCGAAAAGCGGGGCGTTGTCCGTCTTGAAATGGATCTGCCCACCGTCCTTGAGCACCTTGCGATAGAGCTTGAGGAAATTGCCGTGCGTCAGGCGGCGCTTGGCGTGGCGCTTCGTCGGCCACGGGTCGCAGAAGTTGATGTAGATGCGGTCGACCTCGCCCGGGGCGAAAAACTCGGGCAGGATGTTCGCGTTCGCGTCGATGAAGCGGACGTTCCGAAGCCCCTCGGCGGCGCAGCGCTCCATGGCGACCACCATCGCGTCGGGCACCATCTCCACCGCCACGAACAGCACGTCGGGCTCCGCGGCGGCGGTGCCCACGGTGAAGCGTCCCTTGCCGCAGCCCAGCTCCACACGCAGCTCGCGGGCCTCCGGCATCAGCTCGCGCCAATGGCCGCGGTGCGCGATGGGGTCCTTGATCTGCAGCGCCGCGCAGCGCTCCATGCGCGGCACCAGATTCTTTTTCTTTCTCATTCGCATGGGGAAATACCTCGCTTTTTGCGTTCATTTCCTGCCTATCATAGCGGAAACGCGGCGATAACACAAGAGAAAAATGAAGTCTTTCCGTCAGCAAAGAGGAATTTGCCGCAGGAACTGCGTTACATCGTCAGAAATGAATCAATTCTTGCAAAAAATGTGATCATACTGGAAATAATTTCAAATGAAATGATATTCCTCTTGCAAAACGCGGGGGAATTGCATATAATAGCCCCATTAAGAGAAAACAAGGAGGGCATACCATGTCTTTCGTGACCTATGAACCGCAGGGCGCGGTCGCGTATCTCATCATCAACCGTCCCGAGGCGCTCAACGCGCTCAACTCGCAGGTGCTCGCCGAACTTGACGCGGCGCTCGACGCCATTGACCTCGACGCCGTCCGCTGCCTGATCGTGCGCGGCGCGGGGGAGAAGTCCTTTGTCGCCGGCGCGGACATTGCGCAGATGAAAGGCCTCACCAAGGCCGAGGGCGAGAGCTTCGGCAAGCAGGGCAACGACGTGATGCGCAAGCTCGAGACCCTGCCCATTCCCACCATCGCGGCGGTCGGCGGCTACGCGCTCGGCGGCGGCTGTGAGCTCGCCATGAGCTGTGATTTCCGCATCTGCTCCGATACCGCCGTGTTCGGTCAGCCCGAGACGGGTCTCGGCATCACTCCCGGCTTCGGCGGCACCCAGCGCCTCGCGCGTCTGGTCGGCCCCGGCATGGCGAAGCAGATGGTCTACACCGCCCGCAACATCAAGGCGGACGAGGCCCTGCGCATCGGTCTGGTCAACGCCGTCTATCCGCTCGCGGAGCTTTACGCCGCCGCGGAGAAGCTCGCCTCCCAGATCGCGGCGAACGCGCCCATTGCGGTGCGCGCGGCGAAGAAGGCCATCAACGAGGGGCTTGACCTCCCGATGGACGAGGCCGTGGTGGTCGAGGAGAAGGCCTTCGGCTCCTGCTTCGAGACCGCCGACCAGCAGGAGGGCATGGGCGCCTTCCTCGAAAAGCGCAAGCACGAACCGTTCACCAACAAGTAAGCGTTACTTGACAATTCATAAATTTCAATTCATAGGAGGAACACAGAAATGAAAGTTGCAGTTTTCGGCGCCGGCACCATGGGCAGCGGCATCGCGCAGGTCTTCGCGGCACACGGCCACACCACTCTGATGTACGCGTCCAGCGTCGCTTCCGCGCAGCGCCACAAGGACAAGCTCGACGCTTCCCTGCAGAAGCGCGTCGAGAAGGGCAAGATGACTCAGGAGGCCAAGGATGCCCTGATGGCGAATATCTTCGTGGAGGAGAAGTCCGCCGCCGCCGATGCCGACCTCGTCATTGAGTGCGCCAAGGAAGAGATGGCGTACAAGCGCGCCATGCTCAGCGAGCTGGATGGGCTGTGCAAGGAATCCGCCATCTTTGCCACCAACACCTCCTCTCTGTCCGTCACCGAGATGGGCCTGGGCCTCAAGCACCCCGTCATCGGTATGCACTTCTTCAATCCCGTTCCCAGCATGAAGCTCGTCGAGGTCATCCGCGGCGCGAACACCACGCAGGAGACCTTCGATTTCATCTACAAGCTCTCCGAGGAGATCGGCAAGCAGCCGGTCGAGGTCGCCGAGGCTCCCGGCTTCGTCGTCAACAAGATCCTCATCCCCATGATCAACGAAGCCATCGGCCTCGTTGAGACCGGCGTCGCCTCCGTCGAGGACATCGACAAGGCCATGATGCTCGGCGCGAATCATCCCATGGGCCCCCTCGCCCTCGGCGACTTCATCGGCCTCGACGTCTGCCTCGCCATCATGAACGTGCTGCTTGAGGAGACCGGCGATCCCAAGTACCGCCCCGCCCTGCTGCTCAAGAAGATGGTCCGCGGCGGTCAGCTCGGCAAGAAGTCCGGCAAGGGCTTCTATGATTACAGTAAGTAATTTTTCGACAAAATATAACAGAAAAAGAGCCGGTCGAAACCGGCTCTTTTTCTCAACACCGGAAAGGGGAGGAACACCATGAGCGAAAAGAAGTGCGTTTGCGGACACGAGCTGGAAAGCCGAGGTTATCAGGTGCTGGAGCTGCACGGCGAAAGTCTCCTGAAGGATTATATGGACGTGGAGCTGTGGGTGTGCCCGCGCTGCGGACGGATCGCGTTCTTTATGCGGGAGAAGGACCGGAAGGACCGCTACCGCGCCGAGTGCGGCGGCAGGACCGACGAGGAGCTCAGCGCGCTGCTGGAATCGCCGGATGCGCCCGCGCTGCTGCGGGACGCGGCGCGCGAGGTGCTGGACTCCCGCGCCGAATGGAAGGCGGCGGAGCAGCGCCGCCGCGCGAAGGAGACGGAGCGTGAGCAGGAGAGTACGCCGCGCGGCGGATTTTTCTCCGGCCTTTTCGGCGGCAGGGATGACGATAAGCCGCGCAAAAATCAGCCGCCCGAGTTCTGAGCCTGCCCCTTGACAAATCCGCAGCGACGGCGTATACTGCTATCCATCAAACTGGCATCGACGGAGAAGAAACCGCAGAGCACCGCACAGAGAGGGACGCATTTCGGTGCAAGCGTCCTACGTGAGCGGCGGCCGTACCACTCCCGAGCAGCCCGCGACGAGCGGGACGGGTTCGCCCGTTACAGCGGACACAAGCGGCGCAAACGCGCAAGCAGGGTGGAACCGTGGAGTATAGCAATGCTTCACCCCTGATACCGTCGGGGGTGAAGCATTTTTGCACCCTCAGAGTCAAATGGAGGTAACTGAAATGTCCGAAGAAGTCAAGATCAACGAAGAAAACCAGTACAGCTTTGAAAATCCCGAGTACCGCAAGACCTATTGGCACACCTGCTCCCATGTGCTGGCGCAGGCCGTCAAGCGCCTGTGGCCCGAGGTGAAGCTCGCCATCGGCCCCAGCATCGAGACCGGCTTCTACTACGATCTGCTCGCTCCCTTCGCCTTTACGCCGGAGGATCTGGAAAAGATCGAGGCGGAGATGCGCAAGATCTGCAAGGAAAAGCTCAAGCTCGAGCGCTTTGAGCTGCCGCGCGAGGAAGCCATCAAGTTCATGGAGGAGAAGGACGAGCCGTTCAAGGTCGAGCTCATCAACGACCTGCCCGCCGACGCGCATATCAGCTTCTATAAGCAGGGCGAGTTCACCGACCTCTGCGCCGGCCCGCATCTCGATTCCACCGGCCGCATCAAGGGCAACGCCATCAAGCTGACCGCCTGCAACGCCGCCTACTGGCGCGGCGACAGCAAGCGTGAAACGCTCCAGCGCATCTACGGCGTCGCTTTCCCGAAGAAGGAAGAGCTGGACGCCTACCTCAAAGAGCGCGAGGAGGCCGTCAAGCGCGACCACAACAAGCTCGGCCGCGA